>Ga0102821_1000831_pt1 | contig 10852 bp, 9 predicted proteins | sample ColrivemetaGS715_FD_78194 | JGI IMG/M metagenome (GOLD analysis project Ga0102821, IMG submission 78194) | Estuarine microbial communities from the Columbia River estuary - Ebb tide non-ETM metaG S.715 | ecosystem: Environmental > Aquatic > Marine > Intertidal zone > Estuary | place: USA... | reverse complement strand
GATTGGTTGCAGGAGCCCTGAGTTCTAGTCCTCGGGCCTCAGCGCATTGATAACCTGTACTGCCATCTGCGAGCCCTGCACACCGATCTCTGTGTCAAAGAGCGGGACATTCCTCACCAATAGCCTGGCGTAATCGTCTTTTTTAAAGAAAATAATATCGCCTTCTTTCGCCTGATTGAACTGTTTAAAGGTAGTTTCGAGCTCACCTAGCACCACCTTTACCTCTAGCTCAGCATCTATGGTGGCTGAACGTAAATTGTTGCGCCAGGAGTCATCGGTCTCCTGCTCCCCACTCTGTACCCGGCTGGAGAGAAGATCGCGGACCGGCTTCAGCATGCCATAGGGATAGACAATAGCTATGTCTCCGCTGGCACCATCGCCAAAATCTAGGGAGAACCTATTAACAATAACCAAATCGTTCTCTTCGGCTATTTCTATAAATTGTGGGTTGATATCTGAGGCAACCGTTTCACATCTAACCGGCATAATAGGCGCCCATGCTTCTTGCAGAGAGCCAAACAGAATATTGGTCATTATGTTGATAATGCTGGATTCAATGGGTGTAAAGGCACGATCAGACTGAAGATTGATCTTGCTGCCGCCGAAACCGCTAAAAAAGTTGTCCAGGCAGGCAAATATAATATCTGGCTCAATGCATACCATCGACAGTCCACGCAGTGGATGCAGATTAATCGCACTTAGCGCTAACGGCGCCTCCAGGGTTTTCATATAGTCCTGAATGGCCATGATTTCCGCTTTGGCAGTGTTTACCTTGGCGGTGGTTCTCAATACGTCAAGCAGATCCACTCTGAACTCTCGAACAAAGCGTTCATTAATAAGGTTGATAGCCGTCAGATTCATGCTCAGCGAGCGATCTTCATTGGTAATATCGTGCTTGATAGCCAGGGCGCTAATATTTAGCCCTGTATCTGTCTCGATAGAGCCATCCTCAATACCAGCTGTAAGAGCCTCTAGCTCTTCTGGGGATAGTAGATTGTCTGTATCAGCCATAGTGGCCCTCGCAAATTACTCAATAGCAAATAAATGCCAATATTATTCGATAGCTTCGGAACTCTGTCCATTTGACTATCTGTGGTCAACTGCTCGCTTATCTAAACTTCAATATCCAGCCCATGGCTGGAGACCCGCCGCCGCTGACTGTTGCCGCTGTCTTCAGACTTTTCCGATGCCTGCTGATTAAAGCGCTCTGGGCGCTGCTCAGCTGTCGAATTTCCGTCTGAATGCTGCCTTTGACCAGCACCTAATCCTATATAAGCAGAATCTATGCCATGTTGATCAAGTGCTTCACGCAATTTTGGCAGACTGTCCTGCAACAGCTCTCTGGTTAAATGTTTGGAGGCATTAAAATGCGCCTCTAACTCGCCATTTTTCATCTCTAGCTGTATTTCAATACGGCCTAGGGACTTGGGGTGAATATCCATCTCAACACGCCAGGCTCCCCGAGCAATCTGGGCGCTTAACCTCTGACCCAGTGCCTCAGTCAGACGTCTCGACATCTCCATATGCTGGTCGTGCTTGCGCCAAGCCTCCGGCTCTGCGCGCTCTGGAGTGGCTGTTCTGGTCTCTACCGATGACTTCTCGGTGAGATCCACCCGCACCTCAGATACCTGATTCTGTAACGTGGCTGCCTCGCTAGTCATACTGCTAGCCATATTGCTAGCCAACAAGTTAGTTGGCGCTGGCACTGATGCTATGCGCGATTCTAAAGTGCTCAGCTTTGGCAGCACATCTTGCAAATTAATTGTGTCTAGTTTCAGTATCGACAGTGAGGACCGATCAGGGCTCCATTTATCATTCTGCGCCATAGCCATGCGGCTCTGAACCAGCACCCCCAATGCCTCAGCATCAAAACCCTGAGCTCTGGCAAATGCCATAACCGCCTCTTCAGAAGGCTCTTTGCCGCCGAGCAGCAATTTTATCCCCCCTTCCAGAGACCGGCTCTCTAATTCAATGTCCCCCTCTGCCCTGGCTGGCGCAACCATGCCGCTTTTCGGCGGTGGGTTGCCACTTTTTGCCGCCATCAATCTGTCAAAATTTTCCTTGAAGGCGACTTTAAATCTGTTCGCTGTGCCATCCAGTAAACTGTCGCCCTGCGCTGAGTGCGCCGACTTTACTGCATCTACAGGCTCTCTTCGCTCTGTAGCTAAACTTTTTGTAATGTCCATTAACCTGTTACTCTCAATGAATTGCCTGATTCCTATTATTGGAATTGCAAGACACGTGCCAATACTGAAAACCTAGTATTGGCTGCGAGAGTTAAGGTTAAACTGCATCATACTTTGGGCTTCGGCCTCTCTGCTCTCTCTGTGTGCCAACAGGGCGCGCTGCTTTTGCTTAGCCCGCTCGGCTAACTGTTCATATTTATGTCGCTCCTGCTCGGCAAGCTGCAACTGTTTACTGGCCTCATCGCAGTCGTGCTGATACAGGGCCAGCTCTCGTATGGAATCCGTCTTAATGCTCTGCAGTTGGACTAGGAACTGACGGAAATTGGCTGCCTCGGTGGTGCTGTGAGCGCGGCGCTGAATACCGTTGAGCTTTTCAGCATATTCCACCAACATTTGGTCGACTTTTTGGTCTCGGTCTATGGCCTGCTCTTTTCGCGACAGGGCATTGTCGTAGCGGAATCTAGCCTGACGTGCCTCTGTCTGAGCCTTGCTTGCCAGGACATCCCAGACTGGGGTATTGCTCATGACTGCACCGCCGTCAGCTGCTGCATCATGGCATGACAGTTATCGATTGAGACCGACTCGTCACTGGACTGCTGCAACAGAGATTCCATTTGTGGGCGCAGTCTGATGGCCTTATCCAGGTCCTGGTTGGCGCCAGTCTCATAGGCGCCCACCTGAATTAGATCCTGATTTTGCTGATACAGGGTCCATAGGCGGCGGAACAGATTGGCGGACTTCAGCTGTTCAGGGCTGAGTAGGCTGTTCATCACTCTTGATATAGACCCCGACAGATCAATGGCCGGGTAATGGGCTGCATCTGCCAGTTCTCGGGATAACATTACCTGACCGTCCAGTGAGGCTCGGGCTATATCCACGATCGGGTCAGCGCGGTCATCACCTTCAGCCAACACGGTATAAATGGCGGTAATGGATCCTACACCTTTGCGACCCACACCTGCTCTTTCAATAAGTCTTGGCAACAGGGCAAATACCGAGGGCGGATAGCCCTTGGCCGTGGGTGGCTCACCTATGGCCAGTCCAATCTCGCGCTGGGCGTGAGCCGCCCGAGTCAGGCTGTCGCAGAGTAACAATACATTTTTACCCTGATCGCGAAAATACTCCGCAATCAGATGACTGAGGTTTGTGGCTTTCAATCTGAGAACTGGGGAAACATTGGCCGGTGCGGCCACAACAACAGATTTGGCCAGGCCCTCTTCGCCCAGTGTCTGCTGGATAAATTCTTGAACTTCACGCCCGCGCTCACCAATAAGCCCTATAACCACCACATCCGCTTTGGTGTTGCGTGTCAGCATGCCAAGCAGCACACTTTTACCCACACCGGAGCCGGCCATCAGTCCTATACGCTGGCCCTGACCCAGAGTCAGACAGCTGTTAATTGCCTTGATACCTGTATCCAGAACTTGCTTGATCGGGCCGCGCTCCATAGGGTTAATCGGCAGGCCCTCGAGGCCTAGCTGGTCTGTATAGGCTATGGGGCCCTTGTCATCCAGGGGCTGCCCAAGACCATCGACAACTCGGCCCAACATGGCATTACCCAGAGAGGCCTTGGAGTGATTTGACCGCACCCAGATTCGGGCGCCAGGCCCTATGCCACTGGGTTCAGTAAAGGGCATTAAATAAAGCAGTTCATTGTGAAACCCCACCACCTCGGCATCGATAAAGGCGCCAGTATCAATATTTTCGACCTGACAGTGCGCTCCCAGCGGAGCAATGATGCCCTTGGCTTCGAGGGTAAGGCCTACAACCCGCACCAGTTTGCCGCTTGCCGACAGTTCCGGCGCGCGCAAATGGGCTATGTGGTTGTCAACCTGAGTGGCGAAGTCAGTCATTGGACTCAGCACCCTGGTCGGTCTGTGTCTGCTGGCTTTGATCCTCGGCTGTAATATTCTCGGTGGGCTCTAAGCCGCTATCCTCTGGCGAGGAACTATCTAATTCGGTTGCCTCTTTAAAGGCCTCTGCGGAGGGCTCATCCTCAGGAATAGGATCAGTGTGCAGATCTACTTCTTCCGCTATGGGCTGCAGCTCTGGCTGTATATCCGTTTCTTCGGTAGGCTCTAGTTCCACCGCACCTTCCAGGACTTTTTCTTCTACCTGGTTGGCAAAGTTATTATCAAACTCTGGCCTGGTGCTGGTCATTGGCTGGCCGAGCAGCCCCTGGGACAGGCTGTCAAGTCGGTGCTCGATCAGGTCTTCGATGGCACTGTCATCAATGCTGAGTTTGACGCTTCCAGATGACAGCTGGGGATCGGCTCGCACCTCTAGGCTGTCCATTTCTCCATCTAGGGTAGCGGTGAATTTATCTTTATCCCCGGGATTGAGATAGAGGATAATCGGGGCCTCGCCCTGCTGTTCCACATCTTTCAATGCTTCGCTAATCAACCTCTCTATAACGGTCGATGATTGGGCGAGCTCTCCCCGCACCAACTGCTCGGCAAGATGCAGAGCGAGCTTTTTAAGGGGGTCGTAAAAACCAGTCATATCCTGTTGAGCTGCGCGAATACTCTCAGTCAGTTCATCGAAACTGGTTTTGGCGGCAGCCAACTTTGCTTCACTTTCATCTGTGCCACGCTGATAGCCCTCTTCAAAGGCCTCTCGAATCGCCTGTTGGTGAGCGGCTTGGGTAACTTCCTGCTCCTGCCTCTGCTGCTCGGCAAGCTGTTCCTCGGCGCTCTCCTGTTGAGAATCGCTGTCGGCAGCCGGGGAATCCTCTGACGCTGGGGACTGCTCATCCAGCAGTTCACCGCCTGTATCTTGCCCTGGGCCACTCAGAACCTGGGGCTGCCACTTGGTAAACTTAGATGGCCGACCACTTGGGTCACTGTTGTCCCAGGATGTGGCTGCAAAAGCCTTAGCCTTTTGGCGCGCTCGCAGCAGACCATTTAGCCGCCAGGATACGGATGATTTTGAATTAGACAAAACTCTCACCAGATCCTACCAGCATCATTTCACCATCGTCGGACAGCTTGCGAGCAATCTTCATAATGGCACGCTGGGCATCTTCCACTTCAGCCAGGCGCATTGGGCCCTTGGCTTCCATATCGTCTATAAGCAGTACTCTAGCTCTGGCAGACATATTGGAGAGGATCTTCTCTTTGGTTGCCTCATCCGCGCCTTTCAGTGCAGGCATAAGCAAGTCTTGTTCTACATTGCGCAGCAATGTCTGGATACTGCGGTTATCAACCTCGGCGAGATTTTCGAAGGTCAGCATCTTATTTTGAATTTCGGTTGCCAGTTCTTCATCTTTTTCTGTCAATGGATCAAAGACACCAGAGACAATCTCACCAGAAGAAAAGTTCATAATCTTGGCGGCCGTGGTAATGCCCCCTAAATTCGACGCCTTGGCGGTAGTCTTTATCAGCTTTTCAGAAAGTACGCCTTCGAGTTCAGCCATTGCTGAGGGCTGCACGGAATCCAGTTTTGCCAGGCGTTCAATAATTTCTGCATGCTTATCGTTGGGCAGAAAACTCAGTACCTGAGAGGCCACATCGCTGTCGAGAACCGAAAGAATAATAGCCGAAACCTGGGGGTGCTCATCCGTCAGAATTTCACCTATGGCTCTGGGGTCCATCCACTGTAAAATCTCAAGCTCCTTAGTCGAGCCCGCTGGCATAATTTTTGCCAATACAGTGGAGGCCTTGTCGTCGCCGAGGGCTGCCTTGAGCACATTGATCACATAGTCGTTGGCGCCCATGCCCAGATCAGTCTGATGCTTGATCACATTAATAACGTCATCAACTACCATGCCAACCAGATCTCTGGAGAGATCCGAGACCTCTACCATAGCTTTACCCAGGGCATTTACCTCGCGACGATTTAAAAATCGCATAATGTCGGCAGCCTGTTCTTCGCCGAGCAGCAGCATAAGTACAGCTGCTTTCTGGGCGCTTGCCATTGCCGCAAATTCGGCATCTAAAGGACTTGCCTTGGGCGTCTCTTCGACAAGATCATTTTTCTTTGCTTTCTTTGCCATAGTCTTAATTCCTAATCAATCTCAAGCCTAGCGGATCATTTTCTTGAAAACATTGGCCACACGCTCTGGCTCTTTAGCCACAAGCAACCGAATCAGTGCCACCTTGTCATCATAGGTTCGTGCATTGTCCATAAATTCTGGAGAGATGGTTGATTTGTTTTCCAGGGCCCTTTTCGCATCATAGAGTGACACATCTTGCTCTGTTTTGCGGCTACCCATGGGTTCACCATCTAAGGATTTTCCAGCGCTTTCGCTACCCCTCAATGCTGCCTGGGCTGCGGCAGCTTCAGCTTCCATATTGGCCACATAGGTGCCAATGGTTGGCTTTACCACGAAGTACAGCAGGGCAATAAATAACAGAACCGCAGCCAGGGTTTTGATCATGCTGATTACCTGGGGATTTTCGTACCAGTTAATCGTAATTTGTTGGGGCGGTGGTGCCGGCTCAAACTTGGTAGAAACTATGGTGACCACGTCACCGCGAGCGGCGTTAAATCCAACGACACTTTTTACCAAGTCGGTGAAGCGCTCTAACTCCTGCTCAGAATAACCCTCGGCAATACCTGTCTCTTCATTGGCGTCAGGTGTATTGAGCACAACAGCAACTGATAGCCTTTCCAGCTTGCCACCCTGACGCTTAACATGGCGAACGGCACGGTCCATCTCATAATTGCGGGTTGTCTTGCTGCTTAGAGTATCTAGGGTATTGGCTCCGCCTAAACCTTCCTGAGAAATAATCTGCCCGTCAATAACGGCGGTCGCATCCAGAGGAGCGGCATTAGAAGTGGCGCCTGGAATACCACCAGAGCCCGCACCTGAACTTTTTTCTTCCACCAGGATTTCTGAGCGAGCTCGCAGGCCATTGTTATTGCCGTCGTATTCTTCATAGGTGGACTCAATTTCAGTAAAGTCCACAAGCACATCAACTTCGGAGCGCACATTGCCGGCGCCCACAACCTGGGATAGAAAGGCGTCAATGCGGTTGCGGTACGAATCTTCCAAGCGCTGCTTGTGAGCGATCTGCTCAACATTGTGGCTTGATGAGGCCAGTTGATTGCTGTCTGTCAATAATTTTCCCCGCTGGTCCACTACGGCCACGTCGTCTGCTGACAGATAGGGAACGCTGGATGCAATCATATGCACGATCGCCTGTACCTGTGAAGCTGAGATAACTCGCCCTGGATAAGGAGTGACCACTGCGGAGGCTTTAGCAGGTGTGCGGTTGCGCACAAATACACTCTGCTTGGGAGAGGCCAGATGAACCCGCGCGGACTGGATGGTCCCTATTTGACTAATGCTGCGTGCCAGCTCGCTCTCCATTGCGGATACATAGCGCACCTGCTCCATAAATTGGCTGGTGGTCATTGAGGCATCATCATTTAGCGACGCTATGCCCCCCACTGTGCCACTCTGGGGAAGGCCTTTGGAGGCTAAAAGAATTCGAGCCTCGTGAAAACGCGAGTCAGGAACCTTAAGCTGTCCAGTCTTTGAATCAATAGAGGCACTGAAGTCTGCTGCAATAAGAGCTTCAAAGGCCGCCTGTCTGTCCGCATCTGAAAGCCCTGGATACAGGGTTCTGTAAGGCGGCTGCTGTACCCAGGAGTAAGCAATAATAAACACAGCGAGGGTCAGCAGAGCCATAATTGCCGGCATGGATTTTTTCACTGCAGGCTGTGACATAACACCCTGAACACCGGCCATAGACAGGCCCGATGAGTCAGCTCCCGCTGCAGGAGCGGAACTTGCCTGTCCTGTGGGGGCTGCTCTATTGGGAGCCTGAGCTCCACCAGCCCTAGCTGGTGCTATATTCATATCCGCTGGATTTGCGACTGTAGTTGCCATAACTATTTTCTCTTTTCAGTGCTTACACTGGCATGTTCATGATTTCTTCGTAGGCTTTAAGCACTTTGTTTCTTATCTGCAAAGTGGCTTCAAAGGCCAGCGACGATTTTTGAATTTGCATCACCACATCCGTCAGGGGAATGTCTTCGCCACGCTCATAGGCGGTGCGCATAGTTTTCGAGGTTTGCTGTGTGGCATTGACTTCTTGCAACGCGCCTTTAATCGAATCAGCAAAGCCTGAAACTCCTGTTGGCTCTGTGGTTAGGCCAGAATTTGGAGAGATATTAACTCCCTCCGAGGCCTGAGCCTGGTACTGTCGAATTTGGCTGAGAACCGACTCGACATTTGCAGCATTAGTTGGATTAATCATGTTCTAACCCTCCTAGCGCGCATAGGCTCTGGTGACAGGCATACCCTGTTCACGCAGACGCTGTAGTTTGTGACGCAGTGTTCTTGGACTGATGCCGAGCTTCTCCGCAGCCTGGTCACGGCTGCGCGATGCCTGTAGGGCCTCGGAGATAGTCTTGTATTCGCTGCTTTTAATTGCATCGCTCAGCTGGTCAATGGGTTTGCTAACCGAGGTTTCTCGGGGTGCGTTATCCGAGTAAAAAGGTTGCGCAGCTCGCAGATTTGCACCGGCCAGAGATCGAGCATAACTCAGATCAGAACTTTCAATGGTGGGAATATCATCATAGATCAGATGCTCTGTATCAATGACACCCTGCTGTGCCAGAACCATTGCGCGAATCATCACATTTTGTAATTCACGCACGTTGCCGGGCCAGGGATAGGCCAGCAGGCTTTGCTCCGCCTCCGGGGTAAATGTCATAGCCAGATTTTGACCGGCCTGCTGAGAGATAAACTGCTCCACCAGAGGAATAATATCCCCGGTGCGTTCGCGCAGCGGGGGAATACTGAGCTTAAAGGCACTGAGTCGGAAATATAAATCTTCGCGGAAGGTACGCTCAACTATGGCATCTTTTAAATTGCGGTTGGTGGCGGCAATTACTCTTATATCCAAATCTATAAGCTTCTGGCCCCCCAGGCGCATAAACTTGCGCTCTTGAAGAATTCGCAGGAACTTTGCCTGCAGGTGGAAAGACATTTCGCCAATCTCATCCAGAAAGATAGTGCCACCCTGGGCCTGTTCAAAAAGCCCTGGCTGCACCTTAGTCGCGCCAGTAAACGAGCCTTTATCATGGCCAAAAAGCATATCTTCCACCAGATTTTCTGGCATGGCTGCACAGTTAAAAGCAATAAAGGGGCCCCCATGACGAGGGGAGGCGTCATGTAATATGCGGGCCAAAACTTCTTTTCCAGAGCCTGTGGGGCCTGCCAGCAGAACTGTAACGTCCACGCTGGCGACGCGTTCGGCCAGAGCGAGCAGATTGCGACTCACAGGGTCGGCAAATACATAAGCAGACTTGCTGCTATTGGATTTAATCTCACTGGCGTCAAAAATCTGACGCCAGTCCTCCGGCGCAAGCTTATTATCGGGAACAGCGGTTAATGCGCCCTGCCTCATGGTCTTGATCACCAGATCAAAATTATCGGAAGGCACTCGAGCGATCACCGGCACAGATAGGTTGTAGGCAGCTAATTTAACCAGCAACTCTTTGAGCGCTGAACTTTTGCCCACCACATTAACGACTACAACATCGGCAGTCATAAAGTCATGTTCTGAAACCTGAGTTAAACAGGCAGGCACTATGGCAATGGACTGCTCTTTGAAGGCGTTTAGATCTCGCGGGTTTACTGTCCCTGCGGAGTCGATCCAGAGTACCGAAGTCATGTTGTTCATTGATTTGTTGATCCTTTTCGTCGTTGCCACTTTGGCTTCTTTAGTCTTGAGATAGCAAGTTGCGTGCCAAATATAAATGTTGAGCAAAAACAATAGGTTAGACCAAGAGCGGCAAAGAACTGTCAATTTATTGCCAGTGGCAAGGCGTCGGCCAGCTGACAAATTACCGCCACATAGGCGGCACTTATTGGCCGCAAATAGGGCCTAACCGGCATAAAAGGGCAATATTTGAGGGAATTACAGAAGGAAAACTATAGCCCGCGGGCTGAGAAATAACGGAGCTAGGCTTCGCTGAGGCCGTACTTATTAATCTTTTCAATCAGGGTAGTGCGTTGCAGATTGAGTAGTCTGGCGGTTTTGGATACATTGCCCTTGGCTTTGCCCAGAGCCTGCTTAATCAATGTTCGCTCGATCTCCAGCAAATGCTGCTTCAGCTGCATGCCCTCTTCGGGGAATGATGCGCCACCCTGAGCCAGCATAATAATTCTCTGTACCTCATCCACTGGTTCTGCAGGCGCAAAAATATCCATTTGGTCATGGCTAGTCGCACTGTCTGTGGGGCCTGCCTGGTATTCAGCTGTAACTCCTTGCAGCGCCTCTGGAGGAACTGACTCAGGATGCCCTGCATCGGCATCAACCAGTAGCGCAGACAGTGCATCCGTACTCTGTTGGTCGACCAGTGTACGGATGCCAGAGGGTATCATGCTCGACGGAACGTGGCGCAGATCGACTTCCTGGCCAGGATACAGTGCTGTGTAGCGCGCCATCAAATTGGAGAGCTCACGCACATTGCCGGGCCAATCGTACTCAACCATTAGCTTCAGGGACCATGCCGTCATTCTAATCTGCGCATTATTTTTAGCACCGTGAAGTCTGGCAAAATGCTCAATCAGCAGGGGAATATCCACTTTGCGCTGGGCCAGAGCCTGAATTTCCATGGGCATAACATTGAGTCGATAAAACAGGTCTTCACGAAACTCTCCCTGCTTAATAAGCTGCTCGATATTTTTATGGGTTGCCGCAATCACG
>Ga0102821_1000822_pt1 | contig 10900 bp, 8 predicted proteins | sample ColrivemetaGS715_FD_78194 | JGI IMG/M metagenome (GOLD analysis project Ga0102821, IMG submission 78194) | Estuarine microbial communities from the Columbia River estuary - Ebb tide non-ETM metaG S.715 | ecosystem: Environmental > Aquatic > Marine > Intertidal zone > Estuary | place: USA... | reverse complement strand
TAGTAATAATACCTTGCCTTCTAAATAAGGCATTAGTGCATCAGGTATTGGTTTTTGTTTCATTGAATTTGAAAACTTATTAGCAAAACTTATTAGGAAAAATTATTAGAGAGCATTACTAATTAGTAAGCTCTTGCAAATAAAACACGTTGTGTTGAAGCATTACCCGTTAAAACACATTTTCCATTTTCTAAAACATTATCTAAAGGTATACAACGAATAGTGGCTTTGGCTAATTCTTTAATTTTATCTTCTGTTTCAGCAGTCCCATCCCAATGTGCGGAAATAAATCCTCCCTTGCTGTCTAAGACTTGCATGAATTCATCCCATGTATCTACTTTAGTGATATGTTCGTCGCGGTATTTTTTAGCACGTTCAAATAAATTATTTTGAATTTCTACTAATAAATTTTCTACTGTTTGCGTTAAGCCTTCCATGGCCACAGCGGCTTTTTCTTTCGTATCACGACGTGCTAATTCTACTTGTTTGTTTTCTAAATCGCGTGCACCAATGGCAATACGAATAGGTACACCTTTTAATTCATACTCTGCAAATTTCCAACCTGGTCTTGCATGATCTGAGTTATCGTACTTCACTCTAATACCTGCTGCCTTAAAGGATTTCACCATCTCTCCCACTTTCTCATCCAATACTTGCTTTTGTTCTTCTCCTTTATAAATAGGCACAATAACTACTTGAATAGGTGCAATGCGTGGAGGTAAAACTAAACCTTCATCATCACTATGTGTCATCACAAGGCCTCCAATTAATCTTGTACTTACGCCCCAGCTGGTAGCCCAAACATATTCTTGTTTATTATTTTGATCGCTAAACTTTACATCAAATGCTTTCGCAAAATTTTGTCCTAAGAAATGCGAAGTACCTGCTTGCAATGCTTTTCCATCCTGCATAAGTGCTTCTATACAATAAGTATCTTCTGCACCTGCAAAACGCTCATTGGCTGTTTTCACTCCTTTTAATACAGGTACTGCCATCCAATTTTCTACGAAGTCGGCATATACATTCAACATTTGTTTTGTTTCTGCAATAGCTTCGACTGCAGTCGCATGTGCAGTATGTCCTTCCTGCCATAAAAATTCAGCAGTGCGTAAAAATAAACGTGTACGCATTTCCCATCTTACCACATTCGCCCATTGATTCACTAAAATGGGTAAATCGCGATAAGACTGAATCCAAGTTTTATAGGTATTCCAAATAATGGCTTCACTAGTTGGTCGCACAATTAATTCTTCTTCTAATTTCGCTTCCGGATCGACCATCAATTTTCCTTTATTATTAGGATCGGCAATTAAACGGTAATGCGTAACCACAGCACACTCTTTGGCAAAGCCTTCTGCATTTTTTTCTTCCGCCTCAAAAAGTGATTTAGGGACAAATAATGGGAAGTAGGCATTTTGATGGCCCGTGTCTTTGAACATTTTGTCTAAGACATCGCGCATATTTTCCCATAAAGCATAACCATAAGGCTTAATAACCATACATCCTCTAACTGCGCTATAGTCAGCAAGTTCGCCTTTAATGACTAAGTCATTATACCATTGAGAATAGTCCTGGGCCCTTGTAGTTAGTTCCTTTGCCATCGTGAAAATCTTAACAAATTATATAGTAATAAATTCAAGTACGAAAAACGCTCTATATTTTATTTTTCAGTACCTTTATACTAGCAAATGTATGCTAATTAAGGGGCATATAAAAACCTAAAACTTACGAAAATGAAGACTCAAAAAACTAACACTTATTTAAGGCTAATAGCCATTGGCATAGTGGCTTTTAGTTTTTTTGGTACCAGTTGTACAAGTTTACAACAAAGCACAACTGTTGCTACCGATGATTTATACTATACTCCTAACAATAAAGTAGTGAGCGCGGAAAAATTAGTGGCTATTGAAAAAGCAGAAAATGGAATGGCGCAAGATGAAGAATATCAAGAATATCAAAACTATCAAGACGACCGTTTTTTAAGATTAAAAGTGGCGAACAGAAACCGCTGGTCAGCCATTGACGATTTTGGCTATTGGAACAACCCAAGATTTAATATGGGATTTGGTCTTGGATGGGGTGGTGGTTTTGGCGGATGGGGCGGTTGGGGCTTTGACCCTTTCTGGGGCGGAGGTTTTGGTGGTTGGGGAGGCGGATTCGGTGGCTGGGGCGGAGGTTTTGGTGGATGGGCTGGTGGATTTGGTGGCTGGGGCGGAGGACTTGGTGGATGGGGCTATGACCCTTTCTGGGGTGGATTAGGAGGATGGGGCTATGATCCTTTCTGGGGTGGATTTGGTGGTTGGGGCGGCGGATTTGGTGGATGGGGCGGTGGATTCGGCGGCTGGGGTGGATGGGGCGGTGGATTCGGTGGATGGGGCGGCTGGAACCCTTACTTTGCAGGATATTGGAATCCATACATGCCAATTTATTATGGTGGTGGTTTTGTAAATAATGGAGGAAGACCTTTTCAATCTCCAAGCGCTGTAAGATCAAGCCCTTCTGCTATTAATGCCTACAGAAACAACCGTGGTTATAATAATACGAATAACAGTGTCAACACTACTACGGGTAATACAAGATATACAAGTAACCCTACTTTAAATAGCAATTTTGGAAATTTAATGCCAAGTGTTGTTACGAATAATAGTAATACCAATTACGCAAATAGTTATGACCGTCCAGCTCGTTATTTTTCGAATAATAATAACTACAATGGCGGTAACCAAAATCAAACAAACAGCACCAATAATAGTAATAACAGAGCAAGTTTCCAAAGCAACGGCAATAGCAATGCAGGTGGAAGAAGTGGTGGATTTAACAGCAGTGGAAGTTCTTCAAGTAGCCCACGTGCTGCAAGAATTCCATAAGCCATAGCTAAGAACTAAAAATTTATTGGAAAGTTTTGAGGTAAATTTTAGTGGAAAGTTTTAGTAGAATGTATTTGTAGAAAGTTTTTAAAAATCAAAGTATCAATTATGAAGAAATTATTTTTTTTAATATTAATGGGATCTAGTTTAACCATGTATGCACAAGAACCTGAAGATGGGCTTCGCCTATCTTGGTTTGCACCCAATGGAACAGCTAGAAGCAATGCTTTAGGTGGAGCCATGGGTTCTTTAGGAGGCGATTTATCTTCTAATCATATTAATCCAGCCGGCCTTGGTTTTTATAAATCAAGTGAGCTTTTGTTAACTCCAAAATTCTTAGTGCAAACTAATAATTTTAATTACAGAGGCACAAGCTCTTCCAATACAAATTCTAAATCTAATTTCGGATCAGTGGGTATGGTTTTTGCGGATGGACAAAAAAGAAACAACTGGACAAGCACTGCCTTCTCTATTACCTATAATCAAGTTGCGAATTTCAATAACCATTCTAGTTTTGGTGGTAAAAATAATTTTAGCAGTTTATCTGAAAAATATTTAGAAGAATTAGTGGGCGACCAAGCCGATTCTAATGCAGCCTTAAGTAATTATATTTTTGGAAGCTCACTTGCCTTTAGAACTTATTTAGTAGATACGACTGTAGATGCAAGAGGTAATGTTAATGGCTACCAAAGTTTAGTGCCTATTTCTTCAGGCGTAAACCAGGCTTATGACGCACATACTACTGGAAGCTATGATGAATTAGCCTTCGGCTGGGGTGGTAATATGGACGATAAATTATACCTAGGGGGTAGTTTAGTTTTACCTATGATCAATTATTCTAAGAGACTTACCTATTCTGAAGTAGATGCCACTACTAATCCAGATAATAATTTTTCATCCTTTGTTTTAGATGAAAATTTTTCTTCAAGAGGTTGGGGTTTAGGAGCTAAGTTGGGTATTATATACAAGCCTGAACCTTTTTTAAGAGTGGGCTTTACCTTACATACGCCTCAAGTCATTTCATTTAGAGATCAAATAAGTGCTAGCTTGTCCACCAATACTGAAAAGTATGCAGGTACGCTGTCAGCTAGTTCTGGCGAATTAAATAATGGATATGCTGGTATAAGAGAATATACAATTTCTACACCAACTAAAGCAATATTTAGCACAAGCTACTTTTTTGCTTCTCCTAGTAAACCATCACAACCACTTGGTTTTATTGCTGCCGATTTAGAGGTTGTAAACTATGCAGGAACTCGTTTTTATTCCAATAACTACGATAAAGCCACTAGCGATTATTATAGTTTAATGAATAGCGTTATTAAAGATGCTTATAAAAACAATATTAATTTTAAATTAGGCTCTGAAATAAAATTAAGTAGCAACTGGATGATAAGAGGCGGTGCTGCTTATTATGGCTCTCCTTATAAAGATGAAACTATTAAAGCTTCTCGCATGGTATTGAGTGGTGGTATTGGATATAGAACCAATAGAAACTTTATTGACTTTACTATTGTTAGCTCCAGCACTAAAGATGCAGTCTTCCCTTACCGTTTAAGTGATAAGCCTAATACTTATGCTAGTTTAACTGCTAACCAAGTATTATTTAATATTGGCTACGGTATTAGATTCTAATATTAACTCATTGATATAAAAAAAGCCATCCCTCGGGATGGCTTTTTTGTGTAGGATATATTAACCCTATTTTAAATCAGTTGTCTTTAATCCTTGATTCATTTTAATATCTGTATACTTTACATTTATTTTCATTTGACCCATATCGATAAGTTGCTCTGAAGAAATTTGAACGCCATTTACAGTTTGATAGCCAGTATAAAATTGTTGTTGCGTCATGGTGCCTTGTCCTGGTACTTCTTCTGATTTTGAAGTCTTTACTAATAAAAATGTTTTAGCATCGTAAAAACGGTGAGATACTTTTTTAGAAGGCGTAGTCACTTCTACATCAATGGCATCTTTACCATCTACTTTTTCTCCGCCTACAATTTTCAAACCATACCCTTTAGCAAGGTATAATTGCTCTGGAGCAAGAAAAGTAGATTCGTCTAAGCCTTCTTTTAAATCATCTGTCATGGGTGCTTCTTGTCCTTGTTGTGAAACAGAATATTTACCATTCACTACTGCCTGTCTCATCATTGCCATTCCACCCATTGACATGGTGGTTACAGAATTACCCGGCATTACAATGGTTTGCTTCATTTCTAAAGACTGTCCCATTACATTAGCAGTACCTTTTAATTGAACATCTTTCACATTGTCTAAAGCTTCTTTTGAACCAATGGCAGCAATGGCTTTTTCCATTAAAGCAGTAGGTGTTAAACTAGCATCTGCTTTTACCTCAGTTGGCGCAGCTACTTCATTACCTTCAATATCAAAATACTTTACTGGACCATATTTTTCTAAGCCTTTAGCAATTTGCTTGGCATTACCTACAATTACAATATGCATTTTTGCAGGGTTCAATAAAGTAGCTGCTACATCTTGTACTTTTTGAGCGTCTACTGCTGCTAAATTGGTTAAGTATTTTTGGTAATAGTCCGCAGGTAAATTATTTACGGCAATAGATAAAGCAAAATTAGCAATCGTATTTGGGCTTTCTAAAGAACGCGCAAAGCCACCCGCTAAATAATTCTTCATGCGGCTTAATTCTGTATCGCCTACTTTCGTATTACGAATAATATTTAATTCGTTTAAAATTTCTTGGATAGCGCTATCTGTTTTTTCGTTTCTAACAGAAGCCTCTGCGCTAAACATACCTATTTGTTTGCTAGGAGAGATAGAAGAATAAGCACCATAAGTAAATGCATGCTTCTCACGTAAGTTGGCAAATAGTCTTCCAGAGAAACCACCTCCTAAAATATTGTTCATCACATTAGAAGGAATATCATTTGGTGACCCTTTTGTTAAATTAACCGTTGTAGCAATAGTTACCACACTTTGAACAGAGGCTGGTCTGTCTATAATAGCTACATAGGTTGTAGCAGGAATAGCTGGCTTCTCATACACCGGCTGTGTAAATGTACCCTTAGCCCAAGTACCAAAATTCTTTTCAGCAAGCGCCTTGGCGTTGGCTGGGTCAATATCTCCTACAAATATTAAATACGCATTATTAGGTATCCAATAGGTTTTGATAAAGTTTTTTACATCTTCTACTTTTACAGCATTCACTGTTTTAATAGTAGTTATTTCACCAAATGCATGGTTCGCTCCGTATACTAATTTCTTCATCACATTATTAGAAATAGCATCTGCATCATCTTTACTAGATTCAATTCCAGAAATAGTTTGCTTTCTTACTTTCTCTAATTCATCACTAGATAAAGCAGGACGTAAAATGACTTCTGACATCAACTCCATTAATTTAGGGAAATTATTTTTTAAAGAACTCACTGTAGCATATTGACTAGAAGTAGACATACTACCTCCTAAAAATTCAACCGCTTCATCTAATTCAGCTTTAGACTTAGTAGTAGTTCCTCTTTGAAGTAGTTGGCCTGACATACTGGCCAAGCCTGCCTTATCGCCTTCTTTGAATCCGTCTACATCTAAAGCCAAAGTAGCAGTGACTTTCGGCAATTTTGTATTTTTTACTACAAAAACTTGCAAGCCGTTCGCTAAAGTAAATTTAACAGGACTAGCCACTTGTATTAAAGGTGCCTTCCCTGGCGCAGGAGACTTAGTTCTATCCAATGTTTGTGCCATTGAAAAGAAGGGCAAACATAATAAAACGCTGTATATATATTTTTTCATAAAATTATTTTTTGATGCTATGAATAGCCTTACTTATTTAGTTGTTTTTTCTTTTGGTAAATAATGAAGTGCTACCCTGTTCTCTTTATTCAAATATTTTTTAGCAACTTTCAAAACATCTTCTCTAGTTACTTTATTGTATTTCTCTAGTTCGGTATTAATTAAATTCGCATCACCAAAATACACTTCATTATTAGCTAAGCTTTCTGCAATACCTGCCATCGTGGCTTTGCTATCTACTAAGGCCGTAGTAATTTGGTTTTTCACTTTTTGAAATTCACGCTCTCCCACAAGTCCTAATTTTAATTCATTGACAACACTATCCATACTTGCTTCCAAAGTTTCTACCTTAACACCCATATTGGCAATAGTTAATGCAATAAATAAGCCATCGTCTTCATTGAAAAAAGGTACCGATTGAGCTGCTACTGCTAATTGTTTTGAATCTACCAAGGTCTTATTCATTCTAGAAGAAGCTCCTCCAGATAAAATAGTAGAGAGTAAATTAAATGCATAATACTCTTCTCCACCTTGCTTAGGTGCACGGTAAGCATGTAATATAGCTGGTAACTGAATGTTGTCATATACATTATCACGCACTTCACCACCTAAAGGAGGTTCTTTAATACTAGGACGGTTCATAGGTAATGTACCTTTAGCAATAGGGCCAAAGTAAGCTTCAATTTTTTTCTTTAATTCTGGAATATTGATATCCCCTGCAATTGATAAAACACAATTATTAGGTACATAATAAGTTTTATAAAACTGAATGAACTCTTCTAGTTTGGCAGCATTTAAATGATCCATGCTTCCAATAGGTGACCATTTGTAAGGATGCACCTTATAAGCTCTTACAAGAATTTCATTTAAAAAAGAACCATAAGGACGGTTATCTACTCTTTGACGCTTTTCTTCTTTTACCACTTCGCGTTGAGTATTCACTCCAATTTGTTCAATTTTAGCATGCATCATACGCTCACTTTCTAACCAAAGACCAAGGTCAACTTGGTTAGAAGGAAGTAGTTCGTAATAAAAAGTACGGTCTTGTGAAGTATTGGCATTTAAAGCGCCCCCTGCATTGGTTACATATTTATCGAATTCTCCTCTTTTAATATTATTTGAACCTTCAAATAATAAATGTTCAAAGAAATGGGCGAATCCTGTTCTTGCAGTGTCTTCGTTTTTTGAACCTACATGATAAAGTGCCGTTACTGCTACCACTGGTGCAGAATGGTCTTCATGTAAAATAATTTTTAATCCGTTGGGTAAAGTATATTTTTCAAATTGAATGGTTTGGCTTTTTGCCAGAGTTCCAGTCATTAAAAAAAGACATACCAATAGGACGCTTCCTAATTTTTGCATACTTAAAGTTTTAAATAAAATGTAATGAATATACCACTATATCAATGGCTATATTATGGGCCAAAAATAACCATATTTTGAATGGCTTAGGTTTCTAATATGTTAATTTCTAAAAATATTAAACTATTATAATAAAACCTGCTTAGGCTCAATACTACCTGCCTTAAACCAAGTAGTGGCAGGGTCTCGCTTAAACCAGGTCATTTGGCGTTTAGCGTAATGGCGGGTATTTTGTTGGATATTTTCTATGACTTTTTCACGGCTTATTTTCTGCTCGAAATAGTCCTTCCACTCGCTATAACCAACAGTTTGCAAAGCATTCAATTGACCATAATCTTCTAAGCCTTTTACCTCTTTTTCCAAGCCAAGCTCAATCATATTCAAAACCCTATCATTAATTCGTTGGTATAATTCTTCCCTATCTAATTCTAAGCCAATTTTAACTATTTTAAATGGCCTTTCAATGGCTTTCTTATTTTGAAAACTTAGAATTGAGCTGCCAGTTCCTAGAATTACTTCTAAGGCCCTCATTAATCGCTGTGGATTTTTTTGTTCGCCCTTCTCCCAATAGGGAGGATCTTTTACCGATACTTCTTTTTGCAACCAGCGTAAACCTAATTTCTCATAGTTTGCGATAATATTTTCTCGAATACTTGGTTCAATAGCTGGAATTAAATCCAAGCCCTCACAAAAGGCTTTAATATATAAACCCGTTCCTCCCACCATGACAACTGCATCCTTTGTAGCGAATAAAGATTGTGCTTTTTCTAAGGCCCAATTTTCAAAGTAAGAGGCATTAATGTTTTCAGTAATTGAATGTGATGCAATAAAATGATGCTGCACCAATTTCAACTCCTCTTCACTTGGTCTAGCTACTCCTATATTCATTTCTTTATAACACTGACGAGCATCTGCTGAAATAATTTCTGTATTTAATGTTTTAGCAAGCGCAATAGCAAAACTTGTTTTTCCTACAGCGGTAGGACCCATTACGATGTAAACGGTTTTAGACAAAATACTTGGACTAGTTTAAATTTGAAATAAATAAGTAAAACGAAATTATAGAACTAAAAAGCTTCTCCTTCGAAAAATCCAGAACCAGACTCATTATCCTGCTTGTTGTCATCTTCGCTGTCATCATCACCCCCGTCATCAGATGCATCCGCATCTTCTTCTTCATCGCTGTCTTCAGCATTGTCACCAACATCAGACGCATGCGCGTCTTCTTCTCCTTCTTCTCCAAATCCTTCGGCTGCTTCATTCAAATCATATTTCTCTTCAATGTCTGCAAATTTTTCACCCAGTAAACCCTTGGTGCCATATTGCATAGGCCCCACTCCTTCGATACGAGATACCAGCGGATATTCAAGCGTCATATCTGCATCGGCATTTTTAATCACTTGTATAAGTTGAATTAAAAAAGACCATGACTTTACAAAATCGTATTCGTAAATAAAATGCTGATTGGTATAAATTATTTCAGAACAATTGTTGTCTTCTCCAATTAATAAAGGAGCTACTTATAAGTACGGTCGTATACTTCTTTACTTATTTCCCTTCCTCTTTGCCAAGTATCGTTGCTTCTATAAAAAGTAGCATCATGCTTTTGGTCAAATTCAAAAGCTTTTAATATAATGAAATGTAAGTCTTGAAAATTTTGTGTATGCTTCACCAAAACATCACGGTATATAGCATCATCCTCTTCCCAAGAAACTCTAAATTTTAATACGGCCATTTTGGTATTTTGAAACGCTAAATTACTATTTTATTATAGGAAATAAGCCTAGTTTTTCGGCTTCTTTTAACATGAAGCCATAGGCAGCATCATAGTCATTGGGAATAAGCCCATCCAATATAGCTTCCCTAATAGCATCTTTAATAATACCCACTTGTTTAGAGGGTGCAATGGCGAATAATTCCATGATCATCTCTCCTGTAATAGGCGGTTGCCAATTTCTAATGCTATCTTTTTGCTCTACTTCTATTAATCTTTCTTTGACAAAGTCGAAGCCTTGTAAATAACGCTTCACTTTTACTTTATTCTTACTTGTAATATCGGCAGCACATAGTAACATTAAGTAATCAATATCATCGCCTGCATCAAATAATAATCTTCTAATAGCGCTATCGGTCACCGATTCCTTCGTTAAGGATATAGGGCGTAAATGTAGGGCCACTAATTTTTGCACCATTTTCATTTTTTCATTCAAGGGCAGTTTCAACTGCGTGAAAATTTTAGGCACCATACGCGCACCCACTACTTCATGCCCATGAAAAGTCCAACCAAAACCAGTTTCAAACTTTTTAGTTTTAGGTTTAGCTATATCGTGTAGTAAAGCCGCCCAACGAAGCCAGATATCATCACTAGTGGCAGCTACATTATCTAATACTTGTAAGGTATGGGAGAAGTTGTCCTTATGTCCAATGCCATCCAAGGTTTCAGCCCCTTCCAATTGTAGTAATACAGGGAATATATTTTCTAGTAAACCCGCTTCTTTTAATAAATACCAGCCCTTAGAGGGCACTGCGGTTTGCATTATTTTTTGCAATTCATCGGTAATACGCTCTTGTGAAACAATAGAAATACGACCTGCCATTTTTTGAATGGCTGTAAATGTTTCAGCAGTTATTTCAAAATTTAGTTGAGTAGCAAAACGAATAGCGCGCATCATTCGAAGCGGATCGTCGTCAAAAGTTTTTGCAGGAGATAAAGGGGTTCTTAAAATTTTATTTTTTAAGTCTTCTAAGCCTCCAAAAGGATCAATTACTTTTCCAAAATCATTTTCAATTAAAGAAATCGCTAAGGCATTCACGGTAAAGTCTCTTCTGTTTTGGTCATCTTCAATGCTGCCCGGACTTACCGATGGCTTTCTACTCTCTTTAGCATAGCTTTCTTTTCTAGC
>Ga0102821_1000807_pt1 | contig 10977 bp, 10 predicted proteins | sample ColrivemetaGS715_FD_78194 | JGI IMG/M metagenome (GOLD analysis project Ga0102821, IMG submission 78194) | Estuarine microbial communities from the Columbia River estuary - Ebb tide non-ETM metaG S.715 | ecosystem: Environmental > Aquatic > Marine > Intertidal zone > Estuary | place: USA... | reverse complement strand
TTTTCTTATTTTGACAACTCCAATCAGATTCTTGGCGTTGGACGTCTAGACTCTGTTGATTCACAAACCACACAGATTCGCTTTATGGCGGTAGCTGAACATCAGCAAGGAAAAGGAATCGGAAGGGCCCTTATGGAAGAAATGGAAAACGTTTCAAAAGAAATGGGCATTCTAAAAATCGTTTTGCACGCCAGAGCAATTGCCCTCCCTTTTTATGAAAAACTCGGCTACGAGCTCGATGCACCCTCCCACCTGCTCTTTGGCGAAATCCAACATTTTTTGATGCACAAATTGATCTAATGCATGACTGAAGACGCATACGTATTACAAGAATTCTATAAAATCATTACGCCCAACAAAGTAAATATGTTTGAGCGCATTGCCGCCCAGCGAACCAAGCACATTGTTGTAGGGGTCGAGAATATCCAGCAAGACCACAATGCCTCCGCTATTATGCGCAGCATGGATTGCCTCGGTTTTCAAGAGTTGCACCTCATCGAAAAAAACAACACCTATCAATTTCAAAGAGATATTGCACTTGGCGCCGCTCGTTGGTTAGATGTCGAGCAACATCAAGAAGGACCCGAACCGGTATTGAACGCAATAGCACAACTCAAAAGCAAAGGATACCGCATCGTGGCGACCTCTCCGCATCACAAAGCCAAGACCCCTCAAACCATCAACCTTGATCAGCCCCTTGCCCTTTTTTTTGGGGCTGAAAAACACGGTATTTCAGAAGAGTTGCTGCAAAATGCAGATGATCTTTTGCATATTCCGATGCATGGTTTTACGGAAAGTTTTAATTTATCGGTCTCGGCCGCAATCATCTTGAATGCCTTGCGCACACGCTTAGAACAAAGTAACTTCAATTGGCTCTTATCCGAGGAGGAGAGAACGCAACTCAAAATTACATGGTGCGAGCGCATCCTCAACGGCGGACCACAACTTGCGCAAAAATTTCTCAAAGAATTTAAAAAAGATTGATAACTTTGAGTGTACACGTATCATAAACAAACACTTATGGGAAAAGGAGACAAAAAAACGGCAAAAGGAAAACGCGCAATGGGTTCTTATGGCAAGACCAGAAAACGCAAAGAAGATGCACCAATTGTTGTCGTTAAAAAAGAAAAGAAAGAAAAGCCAGCTAAGGCAGAGCCTAAAGCAAAGGCCTCAGCCGCCAAGAAACCGGCCGCCAAAAAAACGACCACAAAAAAATCTGAATGATTCAAAGAGCTGCCTTCGCAGCTCTTTTTTTTTGCAACTTTGCAACGCATTAGCAACCATTAATCAACTTTTATGAAACACAACTTTGGCGCAGGGCCGTGTATTTTACCCCAAGAAGTATTCCAAGAGGCAGCAGCAGCTGTTTTAGATTTCAACGGTCTTTCCATCCTTGAAGTCTCTCACCGACACAAAGATTTTGTAGCCGTCATGGACGAAGCCATCGCTCTAGTCAAAAAGGCGCTCCATGTACCAGATGGCTATTCAGTGGCTTTTTTACAAGGAGGAGCTACACTTGGCTTTACCATTGCTGCGCTGAACATGCAGCGTCAAACCAAGCGAGCAGGCTATATGAACACCGGTACTTGGGCTAGCGGTGCTATTAAAGAAGCCAAGAAGGTCGGAATCGACGTCGACGTATTTGCTTCTTCCGAAGATCAGAACTTCACTTACATTCCTAAAAACTACAACGTACCCACGGATGTAGATTATATACATTTCACGAGTAACAACACCATCTACGGCACGCAATTCAAAGATTTCCCCAAAACAAATTTGCCACTCGTCTGCGATATGTCTTCGGATATTTTCTCGCAAGAAATCAATGTGGCTGACTTCGACCTCATTTATGCAGGCGCTCAAAAAAATCTTGGGCCAGCAGGCGCCACTCTTTATATTGTCAAAGACGAAGCTTTGGGCAAAAGCACGGCGCAATTCATGCCAACTTATCTCGACCTCAAGCAGCAAATCGAGAAAGAATCAATGCTGAATACTCCACCAGTTTTTAGTGTGTATGTCTCGATGCTCAACCTGCGTCATTTATTGGCAAACGGTGGCGTAAGTGCACAACAAGCTAAAAACGAAGCGAAAGCCCAATTACTTTACAGTGAAATCGACAGCAATCCTACTTTCAAAGGAGCAGTTGCAGCCGAAGACCGCTCGCAAATGAACGTGACTTTCTTATTAACAGATGAAAGCAGAAGCGATGAATTCGACCAAATGTGGAAAGCTGCCGGTATTGTAGGCTTGCCAGGACACCGCTCTGTTGGGGGTTACCGCGCATCTATGTACAACGCACTTCCGCTGGAAAGCGTTCAAGTATTGGTTGATGTCATGAGCGAATTTAATAGAAGAGGATAAGATGAAAATTTTAGCAAACGACGGTATTTCTGAACTCGGCAAAGCGTTATTAGAAGCCGCAGGGCACGTAGTGAGCACCGATAAGGTCTCACAAGACGAATTGATCAACACCATCAATCAGCATGGCTTTGATGCTGTTTTGGTGCGCAGCGCCACCACCGTGCGCAAAGAAGTAGTCGACGCTTGCCCTGGCTTGCGCCTGATTGGCCGCGGCGGTGTAGGCATGGACAACATCGATGTAGCTTACGCCCGTGAAAAAGGCCTTACCGTGATCAATACGCCCGCCTCTTCATCTCAATCTGTTGCGGAACTCGTGATGGGGCAGCTTTTTTCGATTTCGCGTTTCTTACACGACTCTTTTAAAAACATGTCGAGCGGAGACTTCTCCACCCTCAAGAAAAACTATGCTAAAGGTGTTGAACTCCGCGGCAAAACAATTGGCATTGTCGGATTTGGGCGCATAGGCCAAAGTTTGGCTGCTTACGCTTTAGGTGCCGGCATGAAAGTCATTGCCATTGAAAGAAGAGCGCGCATTCAGCCAATTACCCTGAAAATCGGGGGACAAACAATAGAGATTCCTGTCAAAGTGGTGGATAACCTACATGAAGTACTTCAACAACTCGACTACATCTCTATTCACGTTCCCAAACAAACCGACGGTTCAGCAGTCATTGGCGCTAAAGAATTTGCACTCATGAAAAAAGGCGTGCGCTTAGTCAATGCTGCTCGTGGAGGGGTCATTGACGAACAAGCGCTTTTAGCAGCACTAGAAAACGGAACAGTTGCAGCAGCCGCACTGGATGTTTACGACAACGAGCCAAACCCACTCAAAGAACTCATCAATCATCCGAAGATTGCCTGCACACCTCACATTGGCGCAGCGACGCTAGAAGCCCAAGATCGTATTGGCGAAGAACTCGCCGAGCTCATCATTGACTTTTCAAAAGAAGCATGATGTCGCAAAACGCTTGATTACAAAAAAAGCGAAGGTTAACCTTCGCTTTTTTTTTTGACAATTGACAAGCAACTCTTAGGCCTCTTCTACAATTGAAATGCTATCAATACTGTCGCCCTGACGAATGGCATCCAATACCTCTAATCCTTCATAGACTTTACCAAAAACAGTATGTTGGCGATCGAGGTGAGCGGTGTTATTGCGAGAGTGGCAAACGAAAAACTGAGAGCCGCCTGTATTGCGACCAGCATGTGCCATGGATAAAACACCGCGGTCGTGGTGCTGGTTCTCTCCACTGGTTTCGCAGTCAATTTGGTAGCCCGGACCACCTGTTCCTGGAATACCGCTTGCGCCTTCACGGGTATTTGGGCAACCACCTTGGATGACAAAATCTGGAATGACACGGTGCCATTTGAGTCCGTTGTAATAACCGTCTTTGGCTAGTTTAACAAAATTAGCTACGGTGTTGGGTGCGTCTGCAGCATACAACTGCACGTGCATATCCCCTTTGTTGGTAGAGATGATTGCTTTCATAAAATCTTTTTGCGGCAAATTTACAGCTATTTTGGCGGATATTTTGTTGAAAACTCAGTTGATAAAGCACATTTCACTACAGTTGAAACTGCTCAAGCGAATGTTAAATTTGTCATGAAGCAAATTCTATCAACAAATGTTTAGCTCCTTCACGAAGAAAAAATTATCGGACAACCAAGTAGCCAACGTCTTTATCAATGGTATTTTTGATAGCGTAGACAACGGCTTTGCCGAAGTTGCCGCGATGATCAACGAAGACAGCGCATTTGTGACCAGCCCCAATATTTCCAGTGCAGACTCCGGCCAATTTGGCCTCATCGTGATTGTGGGCAATTTGTCTTTTTTAGAGAGTACTTTTGAAGCCGAACAAGCAGAGCGCGTAGAGCAATTAATTTTTGAAAAGTTATCGCGCATGTACGAAATGAGCGTCGGAGATTTTCAGAACATGATCCGCGATTACCAAAGCTTCATCATGCGCGTTAATCATCCGTCCAAAAACTGGATCTACGGTATGTCGAAAGCTATTTTCCACAAATACGGCCTCTACGAATTCCAAGATGACTACTTCAAGCGTATGCAGGCGCCCAACCCTTTATTTCTCAAGCGCATGGACGAAGTCATGGCTAACTTTGTATGGAATTGGGACGCCTTCTTCAAAAAATTCCGCATCTAAGCTGCTCGTTCCTTCCTAATGAGCATCCACTGCAAGTTCTTCATGAGCGTGGATCGGTTTTCTAAAAACAATTTTACCGTCGAACATATCCATCACCACGTTTTGCGCTTTGTCCACCTTTTGGGCTAATATCGCCTTTGACAACTCATTGAGGACTTGCTTTTGAATAACGCGCTTCACTGGCCTTGCGCCAAAGAAAGGATCGTAACCCATGGATAGAATGTGTTCAAAGGCATCGGGCGTCACCACCAACCTGATATCAGATTCGAGCAATTTGTTTTTGAGCTCAGTGAGTTGCATCTCGACAATCTGAGCAACTTCTTTTTTGGTCAAAGGCAAAAAAAGGATGCTTTCATCGATGCGGTTCAAAAACTCAGGACGAATGGTGTGGCGCAGCAAGTCGAGTACTTCAGTGCGCGTGCTTTCGGCAACTTCTGGATATGCAGACTCCTTGACTTTTTCAAAGCGCTCGTGAATGAGCTGAGAACCTAAATTCGAGGTCATAATAATGAGTGTATTTTTAAAATTCACCAAACGACCTTTGTTATCCGTAAGCCGACCATCGTCCAATACTTGAAGTAAAATATTGAAGACATCCGGATGCGCCTTTTCAATTTCATCCAACAAAATAATGGAGTATGGTTTTCTGCGGACGGCTTCGGTTAGCTGCCCTCCTTCTTCGTAACCAACATATCCAGGAGGTGCGCCCACAAGCCTGCTCACCGCGTGCTTTTCCTGGTACTCGCTCATGTCGATGCGCGTCATGGCTTGTTCGTCGTTAAAAAGATAAGCAGCTAAAGCTTTGGCCAATTCTGTTTTACCCACTCCGGTGGTACCCAAGAAAATAAAAGAGCCAATTGGGCGCTTGGCATCTTGTAAACCTGCCCTACTGCGGCGAATAGCATCTGAAAGTGCGGTAATGGCTTCTTCTTGCCCCACTACGCGTTTGTGCAATTCTTCTTCTAAGCGCAGCAATTTACCGAGTTCGCTATCGAGCATCTTTCCTACGGGTATGCCGGTCCATTTAGAAACCACCTCGGCAATTTCACCGACATCCACCACCTCTTTGATGAGTTTGGCTTGTGATTCAAGTGCTTGCTGTTGATTTTTCATTTGATCGAGCGCCTCTTCAGCTTCTTTGATTTTGCCATAACGCAATTCGGCTACTTTTCCATAATCGCCCATGCGTTCGGCCGCATCGGCTTCGAACTTCAGTGTTTCAATGGCTTCTTTGGCGCGCTGAATTCCTTCTATGAGATCTTTTTCTGCTTGCCAACGGCTTTGCAAATTCAGGCGTTGTTCCTGGAATTTAGCGAGTTCTTGCGCTACTTGCTCTTGACGTTTAGGATCATTTTCACGTATAATTGCGGCTTTCTCGATTTCTAATTGCATGATTTTGCGCTCAACTTCATCGAGTTCTTCGGGCTTGGAATTGATTTCCATGCGCAATTTAGCAGCTGCTTCGTCTATTAAGTCAATTGCTTTATCTGGCAAATGACGGTCAGTGATATAGCGCTGAGAGAGCTCTACAGCAGAAATAATCGCGGCATCTTTGATGAGCACCTTGTGGTGGTTTTCGTATTTTTCTTTGATGCCGCGCAGAATCGAAATGGCATCTTCGGTGCTGGGTTCATCGATGAGTACCGTCTGAAAACGACGCACAAGCGCTTTGTCTTTTTCAAAATACTTTTGGTATTCATTGAGGGTGGTGGCACCAACTGCTCGCAGCTCGCCTCTTGCCAATGCTGGCTTTAAAATATTGGCAGCATCCATGGCTCCTTCGCCGCCGCCTGCACCTACTAATGTGTGAATTTCATCGATAAACAAAATGATTTCACCTGCTGCGGCAATCACCTCCTTAACAACTGCCTTTAGCCTTTCTTCGAATTCACCTTTGTATTTAGCACCCGCAACCAAAGAACCCATATCCAAAGAATAAACGGTTTTGGTCTTGAGGTTTTCAGGCACATCACCCGCAATAATACGGTGCGCCAAACCCTCAGCTATTGCCGTTTTACCTACCCCGGGCTCTCCAATAAGTATCGGGTTATTTTTGGTGCGGCGCGTCAAAATTTGCAGCACTCTTCTGATTTCGTCGTCGCGACCAATAACAGGGTCGAGCTTGCCGTCTTTGGCGAGCGCATTGAGGTTTTTGGCGTATTTCTCCAAAGATTGGTAATTGGCGTCTTGTTGTGCATCTTGCACTTTTTCTTCGTTTCTGAGGTCCATAATTTGTGTTTTAACAATTTGACTTTTCAAAATCCATTTTGCTCATTTTAGTTGAAAAGCAACGCACAAATGCTACACCACCCCTTATTTTACTGACGTAATGACTGATTTTAGCTATTAAAAATGACAATATTTCCGAATAGAAGGAAAATTACAGAATTTACGACTGTCAATGTAACCATTGGTTGGATGCTTCCGTTAAGGTCAAGCAATACATGATTTATCCGGGCAACGGACAAAAAGGTATTCTTGCAACAATGCCACATGGGGCACGCAAGAATTGTTTGTTGTTTGTTTGAAAGTCTCGCTTCGGCGGGACTTTCCTTTTTTACTCAACGCAGTTCATGACCTCATTGAACCATTTGACTTTTTGCTTATCACTTAGTTTTTCACTCTTTTTTGCACAAGCATCCATGATGCTTGCATCTTGCTCGGCACTTGGCTTGGTCAATTCCTGACCGCAGGTACATGCATCAGGGTTCGAGGAAGAACAACCCGACAAAAAGAAAAGACTCGCAAAGAATAGGATTTGTTTCATGTCATAAAGATATACATTTCGTTTGCTTTTCGTATTTTCGTGCTCATGCGCAAGGTCCTCTTTCTGCTCCTCGTGTTGGGCTCAAGTTTTTCAAAAAGCTGGGCACACGAATTTTATTTCGCCTACGCCGAATTGGCCTACAATGAAATGAATCAAAAATTTGAAGGAACACTTATTTTCACCACTCATGACCTAGAAAGAGCGCTCGAGCCAAAGGGTTCACTGATAGGCAAATTGGAAAAGAGCGATGAGCGCTCTACCCTTCGTACGCAATTAGAATCATACCTAAATCAACATTTTTATATCCGCTACGGTTGTGCACTCGATTCAAATGCTTATGACGTCATGTGCTACACACAATTCACACTGGAAGGTATCTCACCGGCGCTCAATGGTACTCTTGAATGCTACATCTCAGCTCCCGCGAAACTTATTTACCTCCCAACTCATCTTGGCTTAGCTTACTCAACCTTTTTAGAAATACATTTTGGCGCCTTATTTGAAACCTTTTCGGGTCAACAAAATAAACTAACTCTCATTTACAGAAATCAAAAAGAAACCTTGAATTTTATTCCAGGAAAAGAAACACAAACCCTCTTTCTCAAGCCATGAAAAAACTTTTAATCGCATTATTGACCCTGTCGAGCACCACACTTTTAGCCCAAACCAAATTTGCGCAACTCGACCAAATGCTGCCGACGCCCAACAACTACCGAGCTGCCTCTGGTGCGCCTGGCCATGCTTATTATCAGCAAAAAGCCGATTACAAAATGACGCTGGTATTAGACGATGCCAAACAACGCTTGGATGGCGTCGAGACCATTACCTACAACAATAATTCACCAGACCCTCTCGCCTACCTTTGGTTGCAACTCGATCAAAATATTTACAACCTCGATTCAGATAGTAAAATCATTGAAGTCGAAAAAATGGAAAACTTCAAAAGCGTCTCTGACTTGCGCAAACGCGATTTTTATTACGATGGCGGCTTTAAAATTGAGCGCATCACCAACATGAGCGGCCAGCCCATGAAATACTTCATTAACAAAACCATGATGCGCATCGATTTGGCCAAGCCATTGCTTCCGGGCCAAAATATTTCGTTTCAAATCAAATGGTGGTACAACATCAATGACCGCATGCAAGTGGGTGGTCGCTCTGGCTATGAATATTTTGAAACCGACCAAAACTACCTCTACACCATTGCGCAGTTTTTTCCACGCATGTGCGTCTACAATGACGTTACAGGTTGGCAAAACAAACAATTCTTGGGCCGCGGCGAATTCACGCTGCCTTTTGGCGACTACGAAGTGAGTATTACCGTGCCTGCCGATCATATCGTTGCGGCCACTGGTGAGTGTCAGAACTATGCGAGTATCCTGACTGCAGAGCAGCGCAAACGCTATGAGCAAGCTAAAAAATCGGACAGCCCTGTGATCATTGTGACGCAAGCCGAAGCAGAAGCAGCCGAAAAAAACAAAGCCCAAAAAACCAAAACATGGGTATACAAAGCCACTAATGTCCGCGATTTTGCCTTTGCCAGCTCCAGAAAGTTTATCTGGGATGCTCAAAAGCAAACGGTTGGCAACAAAGACATTCTTTGCATGAGTTACTACCCGAAAGAAGGCAACCCGTTATGGGAACGATACTCTACCAAGTTAGTGGCGCACACCATCAAAACCTACTCTAAATACACCGTTAATTACCCTTATCCGGTGGCTATTTCTGTGCACTCTAAATGGATTGGCATGGAATACCCCATGATTTGCTTCAATGGCGGCAGACCAGAAGCCGATGGCACTTATTCCGAAGGCGAAAAATACGGCATGTGGGGCGTGATCATCCATGAGGTTGGGCACAATTTCTTCCCAATGATCATCAACTCTGACGAGCGCCAATGGACCTGGATGGACGAAGGACTCAATACTTTTGTGCAATACCTCACAGAACAAGAATGGGAGCGCGACTACCCTAGTCGCCGCGGGCCAGCCTACATGATCGCAGACTACATGCGTGGCGACGTGAGTGGCATCTCCCCCATCATGACTAATTCTGAATCCATCAAGCAATTCGGCAACAACGCCTACGGTAAGCCCGCAACAGCGCTCAATATTTTGCGCGAAACGGTCATGGGGCGCGAGCTTTTCGATTACGCTTTCAAAACTTACTGCGAGCGCTGGGCCTTCAAGCACCCTACGCCTGCCGATTTCTTCCGCACCATGGAAGACGCCTCTGCAGTAGACCTCGATTGGTTTTGGCGCGGTTGGTTTTACTCCACCGACCACGTCGACATTGCTTTAACAGACGTCAAATGGTTTCAGTTGAATACCCAAAACCCCGTACTCGAAAAAGCCTTGTTACAGCAAAAAGACGTCCATATTGGCGTCACGCGCAACCAAACTGCGATTGGGCAAACGGTCAATGAACGCGACCCTCAAATCGATGATTTTTACGGCAAACGCAATATTTATGAGGTAGATGCGCTTGACCAAAAAGCCTACGAGAGCTTCGTAGCCAAAACAAGCGCTGAAGATCTAGCCTACCTCAAAGCTGGCAAGCAACTATACGAACTTACCTTCGAAAATTTAGGTGGTCTTGTCATGCCACTGATCATTGAAGCAACTTTTGCCGATGGCAGCAAAAAAGTAGAGCGTATACCAGCAGAAATCTGGCGCATCGAAGAATTGAAGGTAAGCAAAGTGTTTGTTTATGACCAAGAAGTAGTTTCTTTCAGAGTAGATCCTTTTTTAGAGACTGCCGACACCGACCTCGACAACAACACTTGGCCGCGCGTCATGCAACCAACGCGCTATCAATTGTACAAACAAGAGCAAACGCGTGAAAACCCGATGCAGCGCCAACAGCGCATTGAGCAAATGCAACGCGGCAACTAAGCGCGGCTATAATTTCTGAAAAGAAACCAGCTCTTGACGCGAAGCCGACTTGAGTAAATAATGGTAAAGTCCGGTTTGGAGGAAATGAACTTCAAAAGTTAATAATTGCTGCCCTGCATGGAGTTGCCCTTCGAATGATTTTTGCAGTATTTTTCCGCTTTGATCAATTAAATAAATCTCTACAAATTCATTGATTGAAAAGAATTTCAACTGATGCTGACCCAAACTTGGATTGGGAAAAACCAATGGTTTTTGTAGTTGAGTATCTGTGTGTTCACCAATGCTGTTTGTACAACCTTGCAAGAGATCATAGTATGTGATATTCTGCTCAAATAAGCCTTGAATCACCTGTAAATCTACTTCAAACCAATCTTTAAGAATGCTCGCATAGATATCGCGAAAATCTATGGCCATCGGCACACCAGCCTGGTTATTGACTTGATTCGGTATTTGTGGGTTTGACCCAACAATCCCGGAGCTTACACAAGCTCCAAAAAGTAAAAGTGGGGCCGCATCGCCATGATCTGTACCCATACTTCCATTACTGGCAATTTGGCGACCAAATTCAGAGAAGGTAATTCCAGCAACACGCTGTTCTAGTCCCAAAAGCTGTAGGTCATGTTGAAATGCCCTCACAGCATCTGAAATTCGTTGAAGTAAATTGGCATGAACCCCTTCCTTGAAATCGTTTTGATCCACTTGTGCATCATGGGTGTCAAAGCCATTGACATTGAGAATGTAGACTTTCGTTTGTAAACCACCTGAAATCATTTGGGCAACGTACTTGAGCTGA
>Ga0102821_1000776_pt1 | contig 11291 bp, 6 predicted proteins | sample ColrivemetaGS715_FD_78194 | JGI IMG/M metagenome (GOLD analysis project Ga0102821, IMG submission 78194) | Estuarine microbial communities from the Columbia River estuary - Ebb tide non-ETM metaG S.715 | ecosystem: Environmental > Aquatic > Marine > Intertidal zone > Estuary | place: USA... | reverse complement strand
TGCGTTTGTTACACCGTTGTTCCAAACATAAGAAAGCGCACCAGAACCAGCTAGGATCACAGGAGAAGCATTACAAATGGTTTGATCAACACCAGCGTTCACAACCGGAAGTGCATAAACAGTAAGTGTAGCAACATCGTTATTGGTACAGCCCACACCGTTCGCAACGTTCACTTGGTAAGTGTAAGTACCAGGCTGTGTTGGTGTTACGGTGATACTCGGGCTATTTGTTACAGCACCAGCCAAACCACTGTTTGCATAGTTGGTCATTGTCCAATCATAAGGAGCTAAACCTGTAGCGGCAAATGTTGCAGTTTGACCAAAACAAATCGCTTGATCAACACCTGCGCTCGCAGGAGGAACTGTAGAGTAAGTAACAAGCAAGGTGTCGGTATCAATACAACCGTATTGTGTTGTTCCAAGCACTACGAATGTGCCAGTAGCACCAACTGTAAATGGTGTGCCGTTGACAACACCCGTCACAGGGCCTGTCCAAGCATATGTACCCGATGGGCCAGCACCTGTAGCGGTAAGTGTTACTTGCTCTGTTGCGTTATTAGAACATACCAATACATCTTGACCAGCATTTACAACTGGAGTAGGACGAACAGTAATATTGTTAGTGGTCATGTTTGTGAAACAACCTGTAGCCACGTCAGTTGCAGTGACAACATAGTTAGCAGTAAGGTCGTTTGCACCTGTATTCACGGCAACTGTAGTACCTGTAGTACCCGTGATAGCTGGTGTTGTGTTCCAAGCGTAAGTGTAAACAGCCGCCGGAACACCTTGAATATTCACAATGTAATCTTCAGTTTCACCCCAAGTGTAAGTTCCACAAGCATTAATTGATGCCGGTGCTGTTTCCACGTTTACAACACGCATTCTTGTAACACCTACAAGCGCAGTTGCAGGAACGGTTACAGTGCCTAATTCAAAATGTGGTCCAGCTACACCAGCAGCTGAAGTATAAACGTTTTCTCCTGGATCAGCGAAATCACCATCGCGGTTATAGTCAATAAATACTTTTGTCGCGTTAGAATAGTTACCATTACACGTACCTATTTCTACAGACAAGTTGTATGTCGAACCAATATTTAGGTTAGGTGCTGCAACCGATGTAGTATAGTTCGAGTATTGACTTAATAAAGAACCAGGTCCTGGAGCAACTGTAGTACATGTTGAAGAGTTGTTTATCGTAGCGAATGTTACGTTTAAAATCTCCTCATCAGCAGTAGAAGTTGCATTGCTCGCACAATAACCAGTTGGCTGTGTTTGTGGACCAGAAACGATACTCGATGCAGCTAAGTTCACAGTACCCGTGTTACAAACTGAAAGAGGTCCAGCTGTAGCAGATGTAATCAATGGATTAGGATTGACTGTGAGCGCCATAGTTGCGTTGTTGACACAAAGCGTTCCTGTTGTTTGAGAAGCATTAAGGGTATACGTTGTACCAGCTGAAGCAGTAAACGTATAACCAGCTGTTGCATTTCCAGATACTCCTGAAGCAGGTGACCAGCTGAATGCATCGTAAGCAGGGCCAGTTACAGTAAGTGTTGGTGAAGCAACGCCGTCACAAGTAGTGAGGGTAGCAGAACTTAATGTTAACGCTGGCGGTGCAGCTACAGTGACAACTACTGGCGTTGCATCTGATTGACAACCAGTTGCTGGGTTTGTAGTCGTAACGTATAAAGTCGTTGTAGTACCAATCACCGAACCAAACGTATTGGCTGTACTTGACTGAAGCGCTGTGCCTAAAGTTGCAGCTGCATACCAATTAAAGTTTGGAGTAGTAAAGCCGTTCGGATCAGCTGCACTAGCTGTTGGAACTTGGTTACCACAATGCGTACTTGCTGTTGTGGTCGGTGCCAAGAATGCTGGCTGAATAGTTACTGGGGCTGTGGTCATGGTGTTGGTACAACCTGTGGCAGCTTCTGTAGCTGTTACTGTCCAAGTCTGAGTAGTTGGAGCAGCAGTTGTGTTGGTTACTACAGTTGTGCCCACCATTGTATTGACAACTGGCGTTGAGTTCCAAGTGTAAGAGTAAGGAATAGCTGGCTGACTTTGAATGTTTACCAAGTAGTCTTCTGTTTCACCAGAACCCATAGAAGAACAAGCATCTCCTGCCCCATTCGGGTTGCCCGAACCACGCGTACGGATACGCATTTTAGTGAGACCCATTTGTGCTGATGCAGGAACATTCACGTTAATAGTAGCCGTTGTTCCACCCGGAGCATTGACAGCAACTTGTTGCCATTCAGTAGCAGCAAGCGTACCGTCGCGGTTGTAGTCAATCCAAACAGAGATAATAGCACCTGTATACGTTCCTGCTGGAGAGATTGTAACACTCAAAGGATAAGTGTTGCCAGGCTGTACGTTGGTAGTTAATGTGTAGTTTGAGTAATACGGAGCTGCAGTTGGGTTTGATGCCGCAGTGTTGTTGCTAATCGAACCAAATACAACATTGTTCATTAATGAACCCGTACCACCTGAGTTGTTAGTTGTACAATATCCAGATGGCAATGTCTGCGGACCAGAAACAATACTTGAGGCAGCTAAATCAACCACTGCATTGTGACATGCGGTAGTTGGTGTTGCAGTAGCACTTGTTAGCACAGGAAGGGCATTAACTGTCAAAGGCATAGGAGTAACAGCTGTACAAATACCATCTGTTCCTGTTACAGTAAAAGTATAGACACCAGCTGTTGTTGGTGTAGTAGAAACCGATGCACCTGTTACACCTGCTGACAATCCAGAACCTGTGTAGCTAGATAATGCATAAGAGTAAGCATAAGCAGTATTCACAGAAGATGCAGTGGTGTTGAAAGTTGCTCCAAGACAAATTGATGGTGTAGCACCAGCAGAGAATGTAATAGGGTCTGGGTTAGATACAGTAACTACAACTGGTGTTGGTGTACTGTAACAACCGTTTGTTCCCAATTCCGATACATAGAATGTTGTAGTAGCAGCCACCGCAGTTTGGAATGTGGTGTAGCCAACACCTGTGGTAAATCCACTTGGTGGGGCAGTCGAACAATCTGCAATAATGGTGGTGAGCGTTGTATTCACGTTAGGGTTCGGGAATACAGGCGCCATTGTGTAGATGGTTGCCCCTGCAGGGTTCAAGACGGTAACACCTACCTCTTCAGGATAAGCACCTGCGGCATTCCAGAATAAAGTATAAGTTGTTCCTGATTGGAGGGTAACTGTTTGAGTAGCTGTTAAACCAGTGGTGAATGTACCACCAATAGTAGCTACAACAGTAGCACCATTCAATACTTGCATGGTTGCACCGTTCCATCCATCGCCGAAAGAGTCGAAAAGGTTGAAAGTATAGGTACAAGAAGTAGCTGGGATAGGTGTTAGTGGCGGTGACTGAAGGGTTGTCCCTCCAGTAGCAGCGCTATACCAATAGAACGAACCCGTACCTGATGTGCCTGCTGTAGAAGCAACAGATGCTGTTGGAACGGCAGAACCACACTGAGAGCTATTGGTAGCTGTTACCGAAGATGGTAATACCAAAGCGGTAACTGTCGTAGGTGAAGAAACTACTGTACAACCTGCTGCGGTAACGGTAGCAGTATAAGTGGCTGTTGAAGTTGGGTTGATCGTGTAAGGGTTCCCGGTACCAAGGGTTGTAGTACCATCAGACCATGAAGCCGAAGTAATAGCAGGTACAAAACCACCACCACTGTTCGTTGAAACCATGTTGATCATGTAGTCTTCGTACTCACCATAACCAAAAGTGTTGATATAAGCAGCTGCAGGTGCTCCTTCATAACAGAAGACACGCATGCGAGTGAGGCCATTGAAAGCAGAAGCAGGAATGGTAAATGAACCTGTTTCGGTGTGGGCGCCACCAGTATTGGCTGCAGCAAAATACATACACTCCCCAGCATCGGCAAATGAACCATTGCGGTTCAAGTCAATGTAGATGCGCATGTGATTTTGGAATGCAGTACCAGTAGTTAAACTAGAAAGAGAGAAGTTGTAGGTTTGGCCAGCATTGAGTGTGTAAGGACCAAAGGCAGTAAAGTTACTATAGCTACCCGCCGTACCTGTTGCCGTACCAATTGTACCGTTTAAACTATTGATGACGGACGTGTTATTAATGATGTCCACTCCACCTTGGGAAATAGTCACATTGCCTAAATCTTCGTCGAATAAAGGAGATGTTACAACCGGCAAAGTATAGTTTGGAGCAGCCAAACCAGATAGAATAACTGACAAGTTAGATGGGCTACCCGCACAAACTGGCGACAAAGAGTTGTTTGCCACAGCTGTAACACCCAATAAACTTTGATCTTGGTAAGCAGCACCAGTGTAAGTAATTGGTAAACTAAAAGAGTTTGTCGCTGTTACAGTCCATGTGACCGTAGCGTTCACAGGTGTGGCAGCTGGAATAGTAGCCTCGTATGTGGTACCGGATGTATTGGTCATGGTGATCGGCGTTTGAGCCACACCATTAAAAGCGTAATTAAGCACCACACTTGTCATAGTACCAGAACCAGGACTTGCAGTTACAGACACAGGGTGTGACGAAGCCGTTGTACAGTTGATTGGAGTGATTGATCCGAGTGTAACTGTAGGGGCTAAAATTGGGGTTGCATCGAATTCGTCTGCACCAATATCAGGATTTGTAGCTCCTCCGTTCACAGAACCTACTGGGCCCGGACGCACTTGGTTGTCGAAGTCAACTGTTACGTTAGTTATAGAAACTGGCGCGCCAGCGGACTCAAGTGGAGTTGCTGCAGAAGTAATGTGGATGTCATTAACACTTACGAAATTGGGAGCAACATTGAAGGAATTGGCATCTTGGCCAATAGCCGCTTGCCAGTTAGCCATAGTGGCCTGGTTTGAACCATTGTAGTATCCAATCAAACCATTTGGCACGTAGTAATTGTTATTATTTACAACAGCTGTTGTCCAAATGTTATTGCTTGCAGAATACATCGCGTAAGTTCCAGCGCCAGTATTGTTATTGACAACAATATTGTTTAAGAACTGGCTTACAGTTGGGGTTGTGGCAGTAAACACTACGCCATGGCTTACATAATTTGCCGTGGTTCCCGCTTGAGCTGCATTTACAACAATGGTGTTGTTAACAATACGCATGAGTGTAGAACCAGCAAAAATTCGGATACCACATGCAGCAAAAGTGCTCGTCAATGTAGTGGTAGATTTTGCCGCAACAATGTTATTGATGAAATTATTTGCGATTAAATAGTTATCGCAACTGGCGGCCCCTCCATTTTGAATACCATATGCGCCAGAGGTTAGTCCAGGTTGGATGATATCATGGATATTGTTTCTAATAATGCGAATATTAGAGTTGGCTGTGCCTAAATCAATACCAACAAGTGTAGTTGCGTAGCCTGAGCCTGTAGGAGAAACTGCACCAGCGCGAACATCATTGCCTTCAATTAAAGCTGAGGTTGCTACTCCTGATGTGTTTGAACAAGCAACATAAATAGGGCGCTCACCAATGTTCAAATCTGCAGTTGCAGATCCCATAATGTTATTGCGAATGATTAATCCTGTGTTTGGATAAAGACTCGAAGCTCCATTTGCGTATACACCTCGGTGACATCTTCTGATTTCGTTATTTTCGATAACAGTATTGATGCTCGAATAAGCACCCGTTAACAAAGATGTGGTACTGTAGTTTGACATATTGATACCATAACTTACCGTTGTGATGGTAGCAGATGTACGAGAACCAATAATAATACAATTCTTAACCGTATTGTTATTTGCACCATTTGTTCCGGTTGTTGAATTAGAAGACAAACGAATGACTGCAGTAATTGTGGTGCTCGCCGCTGGAAGAACGGCCATCTGAAAAGTCAAATTGCGATCACCCGCTGTTGCAGGGTCATCACCATCGATGGTTACGTTGTCTGCACCATTCAATTCTATTAGGCCACGGTTGGTAGTTGGCGTAGCAGCCGAGTTGACAGTTACGTTACCAGACGGCTTAATGGTGATGCCAGTGTAGCTAGCTGCTCCGGAACCACTATTGACCAACGCAACAACAGCTGCGGGCTCTGTGGTGTTGGCAGAAATCGTGATGTTGATCACGCCTTGGTGCGTTCCGGCATTGATTGCGGTAAACGCAGCGCTTACTGTGGTGTAGGTTCCAGTGGCGGTTCCGGCAGTTGCAGTCACAGCGACCTGAGCTTGCAAGTTGGAAACCATCAAAGTGAGCACCGCAAGAACAGAAGCGATAAATCGAAATGGTTTTAGTGTAGTAATTTTACCCATGATAATGATTTTTAGACTCGCAAATATATTGTTAAAAATTTAAAAAACAAAAAAGCCTCATTATCAATTGAAATTGTCTGTCGGCAATTATTAATTTTACCGCAATGAAAACACCCAACTTTCCACTCCGCGCTCTCGTTTGCGGTTCCACCCAAGGTATTGGTTTGGCCATTGCCCAGCAACTTGCCAACAACGGATTTTCTGTTGTACTAACCGCAAGAAACGAAGAACGTTTGCAAGAATCACTAGCAACTCTTGACATTTCTAGAGGACAGATCCATCATTATTTTGTTTCCGATTTTACAAATCCTTCGGGTCTCAAAATTGCGATCGACAACTTTGTCCAATCAAATGGAGAAATCCATGTGCTCGTCAATAACACGGGTGGGCCTAAGAGTGGGCCAATTGTAGATGCAGCGATTGAAGAATTTCTAGCCGCGTTCAATCAGCACTTAGTTTGCAATCACATTTTGATGCAAGCGTTGGTTCCTGGCATGAAAGCAGCAGGGTTTGGGCGCATCATCAATATTATTTCAACATCAGTGAAGCAACCGCTTCCCAATCTTGGGGTGTCCAATACCATTCGCGGGGCAGTTGCCAATTGGTCAAAAACACTAGCTAATGAACTAGCCGTTCATGGCATAACCGTCAATAACGTATTGCCCGGCGCAACCAACACCCAACGCCTCACTGAAATTGCCAAAGTCAAAGCTGACAAAACTGGAGAAAGCATTGCTGAAATTTTAGCTGAAATGGGTCAGGAAAGCCCGATGAAGCGCATCGCGGAACCAGAAGAAGTTGCGGCGGCAGTTGCATTTTTAGCCTCGCCTGCGGCATCTTACATCAATGGCATCAATGTGCCTGTCGATGGTGGGCGAACCAAAAGCTTGTAATTATTTATTTTTCTTGGCCAAAAAAGATCGGTAAGCCAATAAGATCGGAAATCCAAGGACCAAACTGAAAGCGAGCATGTAGCCGCGCTTGGTCAAATAGAAATCAACGACCCCTTCCATTTCTGACTCCTGATAGCCTAAACCTACAAAATAGGCCAGGCTCAAAGGCGCTTCTAAGATGTATTTTTTACCATGGTGCTCGTACACGATTTCTCCTTCAAATAAATTGAGACTCAATAGGATAAGAGTGCCGGCAATCAAAATAAAACTGAACAAAAAAACAAACCAAGGTTTGAGCAGCATTGTTTTGAAGTCTTTCATGGGTTCAAAGTTAGGTCAAATCTGTCTACTTTCGCAATCAGTATATGGAACGCTTGGCATATTTGTGTTTATCTGAGGGATGGGGTGGTTTGGAAATGAACCAATTGCGCAACGCCCAACAAATGCAACAGCGCGGACACCAAGTCTTGCTCATTGCCAATTCTCAAAGCCCAGTTGCGCAAGCTGCCAAACAAGCAAACATACCTTTATATATAATTGCGCAAAAACCCAAGCATTACCAATGGTTATTTGCAAGGAGTCTTGCCAAGAAATTGAGGCAAGAAGCATACCTGCATTTGATCCTGAGAAACAACCGAGAGCTGAGCATTGCCGCGTCGGTGCGCTTTTTTTCATTCGGGAAAGTGCGGGTGCATTACTTCATGGAAATGGCGCTCGGCGGCAAGAAAACACAACTATTCAGGACCCTGCGCTATGCCTGTATCGATACTTGGATTTGCCCTCTGCCCTATCTTCGGTTGCAAGTGTTTCAACAAACCAGAATTTCACATAGAAAAGTGAAGGAAATCCCTTCTGGGCTTGTGCTCCATTTGAATACCACGATAACAAAAGAAGAGGCTCGAAATCAACTTCAATGGCCAATAGACAAAAAACTATTCCTTTTAGTTGGTCGCATAGACCCTAAAAAACAGCAAGCTTTTGTTTGGGAAAGCTTTGCGCAACGAACCAACACGGATGAACAATTGATATTTGTGGGTGAAAGCACCCCTGATGAACCATCAGTCTATTATATGGTTCTTCAAGAGGAAATTAAAAATCACCCCAAAAGCAATGCCGTCCTCTGGGCAGGATTTCAGCACAACATGGCGCTCGTCTACCGCGCAGCCGACCTCGTGGTCATGGCCTCCAACTTTGAAACTGTAGGGATGGCTACGCTCGAAGCGCTTTGGAATGGCTGCCCCGTCGTTGGCGTTAACAACGGCGGAACGAAAGCAATCATTGACGCCTACAATGGAGGGGTGTGTTATGACCCCTTGCAGTCCGATTCATTGAATTTCGCCATCGATAAAGTGCTTGAAAAAGACTATCCCGCGTTCAATAAGGCCTTATTCGAACAACATTTTGACTTCAATCGCGTTTGTGCGCTAGTAGAAACAGAAGTGTTGGGGCTCAACGCACCAATTTTTCAGTAAATTCGTTCAATGGATTTATACGCCTCTAAACAGCGCTGGAAATTATTTTTAGTCATCTTGGCTTTGGCCATTGTGGGTGGTTCGTTGTTTTATTCCAATCAAAGCATCCGCAAAATTGGCGAGCGCGAGCGCAGCAAAGCCCAACAGTGGGCACTTGCCTTGCGCAAAAAAGCAGAACTCGTGGAACTAAGCAGCGAAATCTTCTCGGCACTCCAAGAAAAAGAACGCGAAAAAATCGAACTCGTTGTGCGTGCGAATCGAAATCTACTGAGTGCTTCTGACCTTGGCACGAGTCAAGATGTCGATTTTGCACTCGCCATTATCGAAGCCAACAAAGACATTCCATTTATCTTGCTCAATGATGACCAATCGGTGTCTCAATTTCGAAACATCGATACAAGCGTTCTCAAATCAGATCTTCAAACCCTTGCCAAAGATTGGATTGCAGTAGGCCGCAGTTACCAAATTCAAGTTTTTGAAGACATGTACATGACGCTCTGTCATGGTTTTTCGAAAGAACTGATTCGCCTTCAGTCTCATTCAGACTCCTTGATCCGATCTTTCAATGCTGACCTCACCGATCAAAAAAGCTTGGTGCCTGTTCTGTTATACGACCCGAAAACAAAGCACGTTGAGGCCAGTAATTTGTCAAAAAAGGAGTTGGCTCCAGCTCAAATCAGTGCAACGATTCAAGAAATGAAAAAAGGGCATCCACCTATTGAACTCAATATCAATGGCGGAACCAAATTGCTCTACCTCAAAGACAGTGAAGAAGTCCAACAATTGTTTTGGCTACCTTATCTCCAATTCGGCATATTAGGCCTTATTGTGTTGATTGGCTACTTGTTGTTTTCGATGTACCGCAAGGCCGAACAGAACCAAGTCTGGGCCGGAATGGCCAAAGAAACTGCGCATCAGTTGGGTACGCCTTTATCCTCGATGATGGCTTGGGTTGCTTATCTCGAACAACAAGATATAGACCCCATGATTGCCCAAGAAATGCACAAAGACCTCGAGCGCTTGGAAAAAATCACTGATCGCTTCTCCAAAATTGGTTCGGGAGCCAAGCTAACGGAAGGGGATTTAGCCGAAACCATCGAAAACAACCTCAATTACCTCAAGGCGCGGCTGTCACAAAAAGTAGAAATGCAGTTTGAGCTCGATGGCGAAAGACCTTTGATTGTTTTGCACAATGCATCATTGATCGAGTGGGTCGTGGAAAATATTTGTAAAAATGCTGTCGATGCCATGGAAGGAATCGGCACCTTGCGCATTCATATCCAAGAGGTTGCCGAATGGGTACACATCGATATCTCAGATACCGGAAAGGGGCTCACACCCAAACAGTTCAAAACCATCTTTGAGCCTGGTTACTCGACCAAAAAACGCGGCTGGGGGCTTGGCCTCACCCTCGTGAAACGCATTGTAGAAGAATACCACAAAGGAAAGGTTTTCGTCCTGAAATCAGAACCCGACAAAGGAACCACCTTCAGAATCAGTATTCCGCACTGAGGCACAGCACAACATTATTCTACTTATCTTTATCGCAACAATTTTAAACTATGGAAGCGCTCATTCTTACCGAAATTCGCCATCAAATTGCGTTTTTAACAATAAACCGCCCGCAACAACTCAACGCACTCAATAAAGACACCATCGACGCACTCCACAACGCTCTTGCGGCCGCCGATGCCGATGCAGGTGTTGGTGCTATCGTGCTTACCGGAAGCGGTGAAAAGGCTTTTGTGGCTGGCGCTGACATCAAAGAATTTGCAGATTTCAGCATTTCACAAGGCGGTGAACTCGCCCTGCGCGGCCAACAAACCTTATTTGATTTTATCGAACAACTCAGCACACCAGTTATTGCCGCCGTGAACGGCTTTGCACTTGGGGGTGGCTTGGAACTCGCTATGGCAGCACACATCCGCATTGCAAGCAGCAATGCCCGAATGGGGCTGCCCGAAACATCTCTCGGCGTGATCCCAGGGTATGGCGGCACCCAACGTTTGGCCCAACTGGTGGGTCGCGGCAAAGCCAATGAGCTCATTTTTACTGCCGGCATGCTCAAGGCAGATGAAGCTTTGCAATGGGGCTTGGTTAATGCCGTAGTAGAGCAAAGCGAACTGCTCGCTACCTGCGAGGCCATGGCTCAAAAAATACTGGCAAACTCGCCTTTGGCAATTGCGGCTGCCATTCGCTGTGTCAATGCAGGCTTTACAAGTGGTGTAAACGGCTATCAAGTAGAAATTGAAGAATTTGGCAAATGCTTTGGCACAAAAGATTTCAAAGAAGGCACCACCGCATTTCTAGAAAAACGCAAGCCGAATTTCAGAGGCTAAAGCATGAGCAACCCGATCCGAAAATTAGTTGGCCAGACAGCCATTTACGGCTTGCCTTCCATCTTGGGAAGGCTGCTTAACTACTTATTGGTTCCGCTTCACACCTACTATTTTGCCCAAACATCTGACTACGGCGTCATTTCCGAACTCTATGCTTGGGTTGCCTTTTTGATTGTGTTGCTCACCTTCGGAATGGAAACTGCTTTCTTTCGCTTTTTGCAAAACGAAGGCGACAAAGACAAGGCTTACGGTGCTGCCTTTTGGTCGGTGGTTGGCATCAACGCCTTTTTTTACCTCATTCTCCTTTACTTCAATAATGATATTGC
>Ga0102821_1000693_pt1 | contig 12106 bp, 31 predicted proteins | sample ColrivemetaGS715_FD_78194 | JGI IMG/M metagenome (GOLD analysis project Ga0102821, IMG submission 78194) | Estuarine microbial communities from the Columbia River estuary - Ebb tide non-ETM metaG S.715 | ecosystem: Environmental > Aquatic > Marine > Intertidal zone > Estuary | place: USA... | reverse complement strand
TATTATATTTTTTATAAGCACATAAAGTTGTTTCTATATTCCATATATTCTTATGTTCTATATTTAACAATTTTATTTGGTTGTGTAATTCTTTAAATTTATATTGAAGATAATTTATTTGTTTGGGTTTTAGTTTGTTTTTGTTATTATGTGTATCTAATTCGTAGTGACCTAAATGATAAACTAAACCATTCCTACAACTTTCAGCATTTTTTAAATCTAAATATGTTGGTTCTAATTCATATTTAGTTAACACATTTATCATTTCTAAATATATAAACATAGTAAATCTACCAAAGTTTTTTATTTCAGATAGTTTTTTATAACAATTGTCATATGTCATTTGTTTTGTAGGTTGTTTTAATGATTGAAAAAAATCACTTTGTGACATACCATTTAATAAATTAGAATAACTTAAGAATGTTTCTACAAACTTGTTTTGAGTTTTAACTCTTAATCTATCTGTCTGAAATAAAGTTTTATCTCTATTATTATCCCACCATCTTTGTAATCTATTTACATCTACATTTTCATAGTCTGGAAATTCATTATAAATATAATAAACATTCGTAGATGAATAACAAGTACCAAAAAGAAAAGCAAGCCAATATCTTTGTTCTATGTTTAATTCAAATCTGTCTGAAATATAACTTAAACAATCATTACTTGGGTCTATGTCTTTCGCTTCGGAAGATTTTATATGATAATCTATGAAGCCGTCCATATATTTTGTTCTATTCCTTTAGATGTTTTTGTTGTTCCTGAATTTGTCATACCCATTTTTTTATAAAAATTATTACCAATATAATTATCTTTATTACATTTCAGCATTAAAGGTTTTGGTATTTTATCATACAATTTTCTACCAACACCCTTTTGCTTACATTCAACGTCAACTGCTATTTCATAAAGTACATAACAGTTATATTTTTTAGAATATCCTATTCTCATAAAACCCATATTATCTATAACATAAAATTTATGTTTAGCTTCTCCTGACAAATATTTGTCCCAAGTCCAAAATAGATTAAAACTACCTATTTCTTTAGAACTTTGTTTGTATAGCTTCTTAATGAAATCCTTATCACTTGATTCAGCTAATCTAATATTCATATATAGTGTTTTCTTTTAGTTGTATTGGTTCAAAAGAATCATCAACTCTTTTAAATATATCTTTAGTAGATGCTAAATAAACACAATCTAAATGATTTAATTGCCATAAAGGTCTTTTACTGTTCCTTATAGCTAAAAGTTTATTAGAACTAGTTAAAATTATACCTGCAAAAGAACCACTTGTTTCTCTTACAAAACTACGTATTAATTCTATATCTGTACCACAATTCTTTAATATTATTTCCCCATCATTTTCTGTTTCCATTTGTATATTATATTTATTTTCAATTTGTTTTTTAGTACCCATATCTAAAACACCATTAAAAACTAAAGATAATTCATTGTTAAAAATTGGTTGATTGTTTTCGTGGTTTTTATAATCTCCACTTGTTGAATATCTGTTGTGGTATATTATATTATTTGAAATAGGTAATTTAACAGAATTTATATCGTGATGCTTTTCTGTTTTTATTAAACCATCATCAATATAACTATATCCAAAACTATGTAAACCTCTTATTTTACTTTCAAATATCAGTTTATTTAATATTGATATATTTTCTTTATTTGGTTTTTCGCAACTGAATCCAATTACACCGCACATATTAATTTAGTTTCGTTCCTTCTTTTCTTGTTTTAGCAAATTCATTTTCCTCATCAGCAGTTCCGCAATTTATCATATTTTTTCTATAATACATTACTAAACTTATTCTTTTAGCATCATCATCTATTTTATTTATTGGTGTATTACCGTGCCATTGATGAACATCTACAAGTAATAAATCGCAATTTTGTAAATCAAAAGCTACGCCCCATTTTGGAACAACAAAATAACCACCAGTATATCTGCCTTTTCTTAAAGCAACAAGATTTCCAAAACCTTTTTCAAAATCACCTTTATCTGTATGCACCGCAGTTTGCCAATTCTTATTTACAGTTACTGTTGTAAATGCAGTATTAGGTATTACAAAATCTTTAGAGGTATTATCAGCAACCTCTCTTTGTAATTTATATTCATTAGGCATCAATTCTGAATATTTCGTGTCTACAAGTTTAATTATTGGGTATGCTTTTTTAAATTTAGAGAATTGTTTTTCATTGAATGCCGTCTGTCTACAATAAGGAAATCTTGCATTTCTATCAAAATAACCTATTATACCACTATTTATAGGGTCTGCTATCATAGTGTTAGATATAGTTCCATCTTTTTTTAATCTTTTTTCTGATGCTTTTCCTGATTCTTTTATACCAGAACTTGTTCCTCTATTTGAGGATGCGGTTGCAGCTCCTTTTAAATTTTCATAAGCATATTTTACAATATTAGAGGGAATAACATTCTTCCTAAATTTAGCTATACATTTATTTGTTTCAGAACAATATACATCAACATCTTCTTCGAATAAAATATTATAATCTTTTTCTCCTAATAAAACACCTCTTAAATTATTAGTTTCTTCATCTGTTAATACAGGTTTTATATAATGTTTTTTAACTTCCATAATTACTAAACTCTTTTTTAATAACTTCATAAACTGTATCTGTTAGGTTATCAGTTTTATATATTTCTCTCAATTTTAATTCCCATTTTTTAAATAATGGTTCTGTTTTTGTGTTTAAAAATAATTGAATCATTTTAACGTGACTTGATTCTAAATCATCTTCGGGAAAACTGTATTCTTCTATTTCTTCTATTTGAGAATCAAAATCATTTTTGTAATCAAATTTAGGCAAATCAATCCCCCAATCTGCCAACAATTGATTATCCCATTCGTTTGCTAACACATCCCAATCCCATTCTCCAAAACCTACATTGTCCTTTACTATAAATTCTCTTTGTTGTTCTTCTGTTAGTTCATCAGCTTTTAATATCCAGACTTCTTTAAGTCCAGCTTCTCTACAAGCCTTTAACCGCATATTTCCACCAAGTACAACCATTTCGCTATTAACTACTATTGGTCTTAATTTAAGCATCTCTGGAAATTCCTTAATAGATTTTACCAGTTGCTTAAACTTATAATCTTTAATGATACGAGGATTTTTCTCGTTGTTTTTAATTTCTTGAATATTTACTAGTTTCATATATAAATTAAATTTTAACTATTAGTATATAGTTAATTTTAATTTATTTTATTAACATAATATTCTGATAAAGATAGCAACTATTGTAAGAATGATAATCATAATTGTAAAATTTGTAATTGCTACAAGAAAGAATCCGTATTTTATATTACTCTTTCTCATCTTTCAATTCAGATTTTAACGCTTGTATTTCTTTAATCATTGTTTGATGATAAGTATATAAAAGTGCAACTACTTGTTCTAATTTCTTAATTCTTTCCTCTTGGGTGTATTTCTTTTGTTTCATAATTCTATATTGTTTTCGTTTAATAATTCAGTAAGTTTATCTTGGCATTCATAAAAAGCCTTAATAGTATCTTCACTTGTATTATCAGGAGCGTATTTAGTTTGACCTCTTAACCATTGGTTTAAATCCCAAATAACACTATACATAGATGATGATTGGTTAAACATATCAAAATCATCTTGTTCTTCTGGTAAATTAAATTTTATTATTGCTTTCATTTATATTTCTAATTTTAAAAAATCAGCAGAAGCGTGTTCTACAAACCATTCTCTATTCTCTTTGTACTTATCTATAACTGCATCAATCATAACTAAATCATCAATATCAGAAGTTGATAACTTATTTATTAATTCAGTTATCTTACGCATTACATTCATTGTCATTTCTTCGTTGTTGTTATATACAGTATTAAAATCTTCATTAACATATTCCTCCAGCATCTTGTTAAATCTATTTCCTACATTCTTTACTTCTTGTCTGTACTTTGTAGTGCCTCTCAAGCTATCTATTGCTTCAATAGTTAATTGACCAAGTAATACTACTTTTAAATAATCTAATTGCTTATTCATCTTGTTATTGTTTTAAATTTTCTAATTGTGTTTCTAAATAAGATACTCTTTCCTTTAATTCTTCAAATGTACTCTTTCTACTTTTATATCCAAGTTCAATTAATGATTTATTTATTTTATTTTTATCCAAATGCATAACTACATTGTTTAAACTATGAATAACAGTTGCGTGGTTTTTACCTAAAGAATCTCCAATAGTATGTAAGCTATTTTTTGTAAGTCTTCTTGCTAACTCATAGTAAAATGCTCTCGCATCTACAACTTCTCTTTTTCTAGTATCTTGTCTAATATCTAACCCTAAAGTTTGATTAACATAATCTATTAATTCATCTAATTCTATCATCTTTATTTATTTTAGTTTGTTCTTAATTTTAAAAGGTTATAGCACTCAATGTATCTTTGCTTTGCTTTTCCTTTATATTCTTGTTTAAATAATTCATACATCCTCTTTGTGTACTGGTAATGACTTGTACAGCCTTTTAAATAGTTCTCTGCAAACTTCTTTCCTTTACCTTTAAAGTAATTTACATTGTCAGCAGTATCGCCTACAATCATTTGCTCATAGAAGTTGTACATAGCTTCTTCTTCGCTTATATCTAAAACTTGCTTATGCTTATAATGATAATTGTACATAAGGCAAGGAAACTGTTTGTAATCTTTGTCAATGCTTACTATCATAACTTCATTCCTTCCAAATTCTTTTGATAAATCATTCCAGTATCTTGCAACCATATCATCTGTTTCAACACCATAACCATAAACTGAATTATGGTTATCTTTTACCCATTGATGCATATCATTAAGTAAAGGCGGTATCTGTGTATCTTTTCTGTTTGCTTTGTATTTATCAGTTATTAGCTTTCTGAAGTTACCTTTTGAACCATTGAAGATAATTACCTTATCAATATCGTAGAAGTCTTCTAAATGATTTACGATACCCATTAACTGCTCATTGAACTTATCCGAAGCATCTGATAGCTTTTCAAAGTATGGATTATCATCTGGTGTTTCTCGTTTGCGATAACAACTTGCAAATATTAAACTATCTGCATCTACTAGCAAAATCATTCTTGTCCAGCTTTATAACATTCTCTACTGCAATATCCCTCTTCTGATATACTTGTTCCACATTCATAACATTCAAACTCTTTATCAAGTTCGTTTAAGTAATTGTCTAAATCGTAATCTAATTGGCTCATCTGTCTATTGTTTGTTTAATATATTGTTTTTGTTGTTCTTCTAAATATGATATTTCTCTTTGCAAGTAATCTAAAGCCTTTCTTAAATCTTGCAACTCATCTTGCTTTTTACCTGCTCGTGCTACATACTTTAAAATATTACCTCTATTGAAATTAAGAGCGTAATCTTTACACACATCTATAATATCATATCCTTTTCCGTTCTCGTAGTGAATTTGTGTTGCTCTCATATTACATTTACTTTTCCGTTATTAAAATGCTCACATACTAATCCAGTTGGTAATATAACGACCTTAACTGGTTTGATGTTTAAGTTTACTAATTGCGTTTTGATAATTCTTTTAATTGTTTTCATCTTGTTTTAATTTTATCTTTTTAAATATTTTTTATATTTTAATCCAATTAATTCGCATAAAAATTCCTCATCAAACCAAAACAAATCGTTTATGTGCGTTTCATCCATACCATATTGGTATATATCTTCTAGTTGGTATTCTATTTCTCTTAATTCATCATAACTAAATGAATGATTTTTAGCACCCTGCCAAAAGTTAAAGTTTACTAAATTTTCTTCTTTTGTGATTTTCATATTGTCTTTGTTTTATTATTACTATGCAAATATATAAAACTTATTTTAATTATCAACAATTTTTTTAATAAAATTTACAATTATTTTTAAAGTTTATTATAAATCCTTGTAAAACAAATAGATAGCATACCAAAATAAATTGAAAAATCTTTCTCAATTACGTCTTCTTCAATAAATGTTTCCTCCATAACACCTAAAAGTATTCCTTTAAATAGGTTTAATTTAACCTCGTAGCCTATATATTCCATTTGTCTTTCATTTTAATAAATTCAGAATAGTTTTCAGTTAACTTCAATTGAACTATATCTTTTAATAGTTCTTCTCTTTCCTGAATATTTATCCTATCAGATAACTGATTCAGCTTTTGAATGATTTCTTTTTTCATTGTTTCTATTGTATCGTTGTTGTTTACCATCGCAGCTTGGCTTTCTTCTAAAAGATAGCAAGGCTTCATTACTTTATTATTTTGCCACATCGTAGTTGATGGACAATACTTATCAACTGGCTCTGGCATTTTTATATCATTCAACCAAAACATATAGTTTGCTTTAGGGTCGTTTACGAAATAGAATGCAACCTTACCAGTAGCCATTAGCTTGTCGTATTTAAACTTTTCAAGCATTTTGGTAGGATAATACTTATTTCTAAATTTCATCTCTATAACGCATTCCTTTCCTTTTGGAGTCAATCCCTCTGCATCCCAACTTTCACTTCCTTCTCCAGTCCATTTTAGTTTCCATCCGTCTAAATTTAAAATCTTAATTGTCGCTTGTTCTAGTTGATGTTGTTTGTTCAAATCTTTTATTTTTGGTTATAAATTCTATCAATATCTGCAATCCACATTCTATAAATCTTTGCATCACAACTGCAAGGCTCGTAGTATTTATGTTTGTAGTATTTAGCGTGTAAGGTACACAAAATTTTTTTATATTCTGGATTTAATTTACCGACTACATTTGCTTTGAAATCAATCCAAATTTCTTTATCTTCTGTTACCATAACTCAATATCGTTTAGTTGTTCTTGCCTTTTATCACACCCACAATCTTTTCCCCATATTTTTTTAACTACCCATTTGATTCCTGTGTAGTAAGTTATTCTTTCAATTAAATCTCCTAGTTTCATAATCTGTTATAATAGTTTATCTTTTAGTTTATCTTTAACCGCATTGTAAGTATTGTAAAGAGAATAGTAACCTATCTTTGTATCTCTACTTAATTCTGCAATACTTTTACCTTTAGCAACTAATTCAAATACTTTTTTATCGTACCAAAATAAATCATCAGAAGCATTCAAATAACTATTTAAAAACTTCTCATATTGTTCTTCATATTCCAATGGGTCTACCTCCTCAAATTGTTTGTCAATATCATCCAATGATACTTTTTTTATTTTTGAACTAGCACGTAGATACTGTACATAAATGCCTCTTAATTGTTTGAATACATAGTAATAATTTACTTGTTCTCCATACCAAAGATTTTTACCTTCTCTTTCGTATCTTATAAGGTAAATGTACATCTCTTGCACAATATCTTCTGATATGTTTTCTGGACATCCAAAAGACTTTACTATGTTTACCCAAGTCTTGTGTTTCTTGTATGCTAATTCAATTAATTTTGACATAAATTTAAAATGGTATTTCTATGTGTTTAGGTTTCTGTACTATATAATCTTTTAAAGGGTCGTAGATGTTTCCAACTACAAATGGCAATCCGTATTTGTTTACGCTAAAATCAAAGTTATCAAACGAATAACCTCTACTCAATTTACACATAACAGTTATATTTTCTTTGTGTACTGAATTAGGCTCTAGTGCTATTGCAGTTTCACATTTCTTGTAAAGGAAACTCCCTAAATGTCCAGTAGCCTTATCACTTCCGTAATTAGAATGAATTACTGTTATTATATGGCAATCATATCTTGCACTCCATTCCATTATCTTTTGTACACATAAATTTGATTCTTCTAAATTATTTACATCACTAACTAAATCTGCAATTCCATCTATGACCACCAATCCATTATTACCTTTATTATTTTCTAAAGTCCATTCTATAAATTTTAGTCTTTGCTTATAGTTAATAGTTCTTAAAGCATAGGTTATATAACATCCTAAATCTTTTAATCCTGCCATATCCTCAACCCTTTTAAAAACTCTTTGACTATGCCAATGACCTTGCTCTGTATCAAAGTGCATTAAACATCTTCCATTTCTATTCCCTCGTATATCTCCCCCATAATTATTTTTGCCACTTAAATAAACACTAGCTAAAAGTGATATAAAGAAAGTCTTTTTGGTCTTTGGTGGTGCTTGTACAAAAGAAAAGTTTCCATAAGTTCCAATAGGTATTGGTATCTTTAAATCTCCATCTTTTGTTGATATTATCTTTTCTCCTAAACTTAAAGCAGTTGGTGGATATTCAACTAAATCTTCTGTGGTTATCCTACACTCCTCTGCAATTAGTTCCATTTCCATTTGTTCTATTGTCTGTTCTTCTGTCATCTTGTTTTAATTTTTCCAAATATATAAAAAAAGCTATGCTTTTATATAAAAAAAAGGGTAGCGATTAAACTACCCTCTTTAATTTAAAAAGGAAAATCAGAAGATACTGTTGCAGCAGCAACCTCTTCTTTAACCTCTTTCTCTGCATTTACAATAGTTCCATTGTTCCAAACCACCTTGCCATTTCCTAAATATGCTTTAGGCTTTTTCTCTTGGTTTTCTTCTTTGGTTTGAGAAACATAAACCGTTGCATTGTTTCCGAATCTAGTTTCATCGTTAACTGACATAGTCAAGTTCACATAAACTGCTCCATCTTTCCCTGCAACAAATTTCTCTTTTGGTAACTTGTCCACTCTTAAACTGTAATTGATAATTGCACTCATAATAATTCTATTTTAATTTAGGTTAATATACTTATTTTCTTTTAAATGATTCTGATTCATCTTCACTAAAAACTCCAAGTTCGTAAAAACCAGTAAGTTTTAAAATTGCTCTTGACATTGCACGTTTTTCTGCCATTTCAGCTACATACCAGCTATTAGTGTTACCATCTTTAAATGTATCTCCTTTTAACGCAGAACCAAAAGTTTGTATCATTGTTCCATCCTTTTGCGCTTTAGCTTTAAATACTGCATAATTAGGTTCACATCTTATTACTTCATAATCTACATAGATTTGTTCTTTAGCTTGTATTTTGTCAATACCTTGTCTAGTGATAATTGTATAATGCTGGTGCTTATATACATCTTCTGGATTAAGTTCGTACTTTAAATAAAGTTCTTTTAATTTGTCTGTTTTCATTTTATTAAATTTAATTGTGTTAATTTTTCTTCTAATTTATTTTCCCAATAATTTATAGTATCAAACAATATTGGGTTACTATTTTTTAAATACACTTGCTTTAATTGTTGCAAATGTAATAAAATACTTTTAGGATTTTGTAATTTTTTATTTTTTAAATATATTCTCTTTCTTAAAGTTAAAACATCTTCCATTATTTCATTTTTAATATTTCAACTTGTCCTTCTAAATACTCAACTCTATTTTCTAATGCTTTAATTCTTGCATTTAAGTAATCTACCAAACCTTCTGTTGGTGTATTCTTTATTCTTAAAATATCTTCTGTATGTGTCATTCTTCTATTTTTACTGATAATGTTAAATAATTTCTTGTTCCTATCTCTGGTATTCTTAACTGATAATTAATAGTTACATCTGTTAAGTTATGGTCTTGTTCTGTGTGATACTCAATTTGCAATCTTAATTTTTCCCACGCTTCTTTACTAATTCTCATAAAATAAATCATAAGGGCTTTCTACTCCAGTAAAGAACTTTAAATCTACCCAAACACCATATTTCATATCCCTTATCCATTCAATAGTTTCTAGTTCATTACATACATTAGCCACTAAAGTTGGATAAGTAAGGTTGTTCATTTCTAGCTTATCGCTATACTCTTTTTTTAGTCTGTCAATTAATCTCATAATATTTTGTTTTAAATTATGTAGCAAATTTATAAATAAAAAAGTTAATAAAAAAATATATTTACAATTATTTTTAAAAAAAGATAAAAAAAATAGCCACCTAATTAAAGATGGCTACTTAAAACAAGACAAATGAGAATTAAAGACAGAACATAGTTACTTAATCTTCATAAAAAATATAATACAAATATAAAACTTATTTTAATATAAAAATAGTCTATATTAATAAGTTATTAACCTTTTTTGTGTATAAATCAATCATATCTAAAAGTTCGTTATCTGTAAACTTTTGAATCTTTCTTGATTTAACAAGTAATTGTTCTGACAAATCAGTTCCTAAATATTTAGAAAATAAGTATTGCTCTCCGTATCTAAATACATTACATCCTGAACATTGTACTTGCACATTATCTTCATCCCATCTAGTTGCATAATGTTTACGAGATATAAAATGACCAGCTTGTTGCTTTTTCCAATGGTCTTGTTTACCACAAGTAACACATTCAGACATTTCATTTTTAGAATATCTCAATCTTATATACTTACTAAATATATTATCTAGTTTAGTTATAATTGTTTTTCTTGCAGGTTTTTTTGCCATTGAATATATTTCAGATATCTTATATATTATTTTTTATATTTATATATAATTATTTATTTATATTTTTATATGTTTTTATTAATATATATATTTTTAATATTACTTATTGTAATAATAAATTGCAAAGTTATATATATTTTTTTTAAAAAACAATAGAAAATCAAAAAACTTTTATAAGTATTTAAAAATTAAACAAATTTAACTAATATGTTTAAAATTAAACAAATGTATTATTATATTATAATTGTTTGTATATTTGCTTAAACTTAAAAAAATATGAAAGCAACAATTAAAAACAGTAGTAAGAATAAATCAAAATACGATAATGTTTATTTTGACTTTACAATTAACGGACATCTATTTGAAAATGTAGAACGTTCAGAAGTTAGACATCTGATTGAGATATTAGATAATGGAATAGGTGTTTAAGTAAATCTACCTATTAAGAATCCAAACCCAAATAATATTGGACATAGTAAAATTAACCAAAGAGGTGTTCTATAACGAATTACCTCTTTTTCTTTTATAACTATATTTTTATCTAGTTTTGATTTATATTCACTTTCCCAAATCTCTTTATAAGCGTTTAAATCAATTTCAGCAGTTATAACGTTGTTTTTGCCCTGTAGCGATACTTTACCTTGCTTTGTAGATATAAGTTGCTTAAAAGGCTTTAAATTGCCTAAACTATCACAAGGCTGTTCAATAGTTAATGTATCTGTAAATCTTTCAACTAAAATTTCTGTTTTAGTTTTTATTATTGTATCATTCACAACCCTATCTTTATATTCAGTAATTGTTTTTTTAGAACTACAACCAAATAATAAAAGTAATATAAATAGTTTTTTCATTACCAACGTGCCTTTTTGCCTCTAAAGTCTATATGTAAGAATGTAGGATAATCACTTAACCCCCCTTGTGGCAATTTACCTTCATCTTGTAGTTTTTCAACCTCTTTAAACACTTCCTTTGGAGTCATTCCACTTACTACAATATCAGCAGCTAAACCTAGCAAATGAATGCTTTTTGGTTTGCCTCCTATCTTTTTATTGTGAGATGGACTCCTATAACCACTATTTATTTTAATAGACTTGCTTAAATGGTCTCTTAATATCTGTAAATAATTAGCTAACTTTTTAACATTCTCTAAAACATCACTAGGCATTTCAGCACCATCCTTTGAATCAAATTCTGATTTACTAAAATTATTTGTCAGCTTCATCTTTTTTGCTTTTCATTTCAATTATCTTTAAAACTGTATAAATAATAGAAACACATAGTAATAGTATTTTCAATGCTCGTTCAACGTTTGTAAAAGAAACCACCATTGCGGAAGCGTTTAGTGTGTAAAGTCTTATGTCATCTAGGCTCATTTTTTTGTGTTGTAAACGCGTTCTACAATATCTGTAACTCCTTGCAAAGAGATATAAGCGGTTGCAACGACAACCCAATCATTACTTTCTAAACTCCCGCTGAATAAACCAGCGGAAGCTATAAAAAATACAATTAGTTTACGTGAAACCCACTTTGATAAAAATAAATCTATCTTCTCTTTTCTACTCATTACACCCCGTAAAATGAATGTTTAGGATTCTTAACTTCTATCTCGTTTTCAAAAGGTATTTCATTATCTGTTAATACATCATAATGATACCCATCTGCGTAAACTGGTGCAGTTAATT
>Ga0102821_1000661_pt1 | contig 12532 bp, 12 predicted proteins | sample ColrivemetaGS715_FD_78194 | JGI IMG/M metagenome (GOLD analysis project Ga0102821, IMG submission 78194) | Estuarine microbial communities from the Columbia River estuary - Ebb tide non-ETM metaG S.715 | ecosystem: Environmental > Aquatic > Marine > Intertidal zone > Estuary | place: USA... | reverse complement strand
GGCTCTGCTGGCGGCGATAGGCGGCGATCGCAGCGTGGTTTCCCGACAACAAGGGTGTCGGCACAGTAGCGCCTTCCCAAGTCTCGGGCCGGGTGTAATGCGGGCAATCCAAGAGGCCATCCAGGGCGGCGTTGAAGCTATCTTGACCATGGCTATCCGCATCACCCAGGACGCCCGGCATCAAACGAGCGACCGCGTCTAGCCACGCAATGGCAGCGATCTCCCCACCGGACAATACAAAATCGCCCAGACTCCATTGGGCATCCACGTGACGGTCAATGAAGCGCTGATCGATCCCCTCGTAACGCCCACACACGACAATCACGCCTTTGTCTTCGGCAGCAAAAGCGCTGACACGCTCGTGGGTCAACGTGGTGCCCTGCGGCGAAAACAGCACAACCGGCGCTTGTTGATCAGCGGGCTCGTTGCGATCAGAGCGAATCGCGGCCAACGCATCAGCCAAAGGCTGCGCTGCCATCACCATTCCGGGGCCGCCACCAAAAGGCCGGTCATCGACCCGTCGGTAGTTGCCTGTCGCAAAGTCACGCAATTGCCATAGCCTAAGTTGCACCACACCGGAGTCATAGGCACGCCTAACCACGCCTTGTTGCGTAAAAGGCTCGAATAAATCGGGAAACAGGGTTATGACGTCGATGCGCATGGCTACTTTTGAGGCGCTAGACGTCGAAGTCGGGTTGCCAATCGACTGCAATGTAGCCTGCTGGAATGTCGACTCGGTCAACGTACTGTCCGACGAACGGAATGAGGCGCTCGTGCGGTTTACCGTCAGGGGTGGTCTCGGACGCATGAATACACAGCACCGAAGTTGGCCCGGTTGCGAGCATCTCATGGACCACGCCCAAATCGAGGCCCTCACGGTTACGTACGCGTAAGCCGATCAAGTCAACCCAATAGAATTCGTCCTCGGATTGGATGGCTGGAAAACTGGCACGCGACACCCATACCTGTGCACCTTTAAGTGCCTGCGCGACATCGCGATCAGAGACCGCATCAAATGACGCCACCAAGGATTCCGTGTGCGGCTTGCACGCCTTGACATCAACCTGCACCACACCATTGAAAGCCTCAAAGGCCTTGGCAAATCGACCCGTCGGCGATTCGAGGTACCAAGTTTTTGCCTGCAGCAAAACGTCAGCATCCGCGCTGTAGGGCAGTATTTTGAGCCAGCCTTTGACACCCCATGCCCCCTGCAAACGACCCAGCACGACCGCGTCGGCGGGTAACTCGGCAGGTAAGAACTGGGGCATCAACTGGGGCATGGCATCACTTTCTGGCTGACGATTGGGCAAAAAAAAACGCGCACACCCGAGGGTATACGCGCTTATTCGCCTCAGGGCTGATTAGGCGGCTGTTTTTGAAGCCGTTTTCATCAAGCGGGCAACGGTGTCTGAAGGCTGTGCACCAACAGACAACCAGTGTGTCAAGCGGTCTTGCGTCAAGCGCAAAGACTCTTCGGCACCGCGGGCCATGGGGTTGTAGAAACCGATGCGCTCGAGGTAGCGACCGTCACGACGGTTGCGCTTGTCGGCCACAACGATGTTGTAGAAAGGGCGTGCTTTTGAACCGCCGCGAGAGAGTCGAATGACGACCATGATTAATCCTTTGGGTGGGGCTCGTCGGGATTGGCGCAGATCACACCAAGTTACCGTTGAGTTCCTAATTTCTCGTAACGCTTGAGACACACGACTGGCCACCCGGCCAGCGAAACGTTACCAAGCCCTCGATTATATGCCATGGAATCACGTAAATCAATTTCCGGTGTGGCTGATGCACAATACCGGCAGATCAATCATCTCCCCCTGTTCATGGCTGCCCTCATCATCCGCCCCAGCACTGAAGACGATTTACCCGCCATCACGGCCATTTACGGCCACCATGTGTTGCATGGCACCGGCACCTTCGAGACCACCCCGCCGAGCCAAACCGACATGCACAGTCGTCGTCAAGACGTGCTGGGCAAAGATCTACCGTATTTGGTTGCCGAGCGCGATGGCGTGACGGTCGGTTTTGCTTACGCGAACTGGTTCAAACCCCGCCCCGCCTACCGCTTCAGTACCGAGGACTCGGTCTATGTGGCCCCCGAGCATATGGGCCAGGGCATTGGCGTCGCGCTCATGACCGCCCTGCTTGAAGCGCTGGAAGCGGGCGGTATTCGCCACGTCATGGCCGTGATTGGTGACACCCAGAACCACGGATCAATCAATTTGCACCGAAAAATGGGTTTCAAAGAGGCGGGCGTTATGCATGGCTGCGGCTGGAAATTCAACCGCTGGCTGGACATTGTCCTCATGGAGCGCACACTCGGGGATGGAACTAACACGCCACCAGTGGAATCAATTGACCACACCTGACTACACCAGCCAAAGGCCCCATGACCGTTTCAACATCGCCACGCATTCGCTCTAAAACCATCGCCGCCACACTGGCCTTTGTGTTTGGTGCGCTGGGCTTGCACCGCTTTTATCTGTTTGGCGCCCGTGACATCTGGGCTTGGCTGACGCCCGTTCCCACGTTGGCTGGACTGATCGGATTGGCGCGCTTCAGCAATTTGGGTCAAGATGACCGTCTGGCATGGGTTTTGATACCCGTTTTCGGCCTGTCGGTGGCCGTGGCCTGCGGTACAGCCATCTTTTACGCGCTCATGCAGCCGGGGCGGTGGCAATCACACTACAACGCCAGCGCACAACTGCCAGAGACTCACCCCTCGGGCCAAACAAACTGGCTTTGCATCATGATCGTCGTGGCCGCTTTAATGCTCGGCGCGGTTGCGCTGATGTCCAGCCTGGTCATGAGTTTTCAGGCCTACTTCGAAAATCAAGTCGAGGCGGCCCGACTCATCAGCCAATAGTCACGCAACCAGTGATGGCAATTTAGTCAAGAACTTTTCAATCTTCGGGGCGATGACGTAAGCGCAATAGCCCGCCTGTGGGAACCGGTCGTAATACTGGTCGTGCATCGGCTCTGCCGTGCTGTAGTTGTCGAGCGGGCAAAGTTCGGTGGTTAGGCGACCTTCCAACGATGGGTTCGCCTTCACCAAGTCGGCCATGTATGTGCGCGCGACCTCGGTTTGCGCCTCTGACAACACGTAAATACCGCTTCGATATTGGGTACCTACATCGTTGCCCTGGCGATTCAAGGTGGTGGGGTCGTGGATGGTGAAGAACACCGTCAACACGTCACGCAAACTCACCTCGCGCGTGTCAAAAATTAGCTTGACGACCTCCGCGTGACCGGTCTCGCCGGTACATACCTGCTCATATGTAGGGGCCACCACGTGTCCATTGCAGTAGCCCGACTCGACCACAACGACGCCACGCATGCGGCGGTATACGCCCTCTAAACACCAAAAACACCCCCCTCCCAAAACGATGGTCTCGTGGTCGGGGCTATCGCTTGAAATGTTAAAAACGCTTGCGGTCATGGGTAGCTTGGCTCACTGTTGTTTGTCTAGCAAAAGGGCTGACAGACGTTATTCATTATTTCCGAAAGACCATTGTCAGTACAGCGACGATGGTTTTGACAATAATGTGGGATGGTAAAGGCCTATACCGCCGCACCCAACTTTACACACTGGAAAGAGAAACGATGAAACCGCAATTCGACTGGCAAGACCCGCTTCACTTGGCTGACGCACTAACTGATGACGAACGCGCCATTGCAGAAGCGGCTCACACCTTTTGTCAAGAACGTCTGCAAACCCGCGTACTGGCCGCCGCGCGCCATGAGACTTTCGACCGCGAAATCATGAATGAATTTGGCGAAATGGGTTTTTTGGGTTGCACCATCGAGGGCTACGGTTGCTCAGGCCTGAACTACGTGAGCTACGGCCTGGTTGCGCGCGAAGTCGAACGGGTCGACAGCGGCTACCGCAGCGCAATGAGTGTGCAAAGTTCTTTGGTGATGCACCCTATCAACGCCTACGGATCGGAAGCACAGCGTCAAAAATACCTGCCGAAGTTGGCGACTGGTGAATGGGTCGGCTGCTTCGGCTTGACCGAGCCAAACCACGGTTCCGACCCCGCCAGCATGGAGACCCGCGCCAAACCGGTGGATGGCGGCTACCTGCTCAAGGGCGCCAAGATGTGGATTACTAACTCACCAATCGCGGACGTATTCGTGGTGTGGGCCAAAGTGGTCGGTGAAGAAATGGGACATGCGGCCATCAACGGTTTCATCCTCGAAAAAGGCATGAAAGGTCTGAGCGCCCCCAAGATCGAAGGCAAGATGAGCCTGCGAGCCAGCATCACGGGTGAAATTGTGATGGACGATGTCTTCGTGCCCGAGGAAAACCGCCTGCCCAACATCAATGGCCTAAAAGGGCCGTTTGGCTGTCTTAACAAGGCCCGCTACGGGATCGCTTGGGGTGCCTTAGGCGCGGCGGAAGACTGCTGGACGCGCGCCCGCCAGTACACACTAGATCGCAAGCAATTTGGGCGCCCACTGGCACAAAACCAATTGATCCAGAAAAAACTAGCCGACATGCAAACCGAGATCGCACTGGGCCTGCATGCCTGCCTGCGCGTGGGTCGTCTCATGGACGAGGATCGTGCGGTCCCGGAAATGATCAGCTTGATCAAGCGAAACAGCTGCGGCAAGGCACTCGATATCGCCCGCTTAGCGCGCGACATGCACGGCGGCAATGGTATCCACGACGAATACCATGTCATCCGCCACATGATCAACCTGGAGACCGTTAACACCTACGAGGGGACGCACGATGTGCATGCCCTTATTCTGGGACGGGCACAAACCGGCCTACAGGCGTTTTTCTAATCGGTGCTATATTATTGACCAAACGGTCAATAATATATGTCCACCGATAACGCCTCATTACCCGACAGCACGCCCACGGTTGCCAAGCGTAGCCGGCGGAAGTCTGCACGCCCGAGCGAAATCGTGGAGGCGGCGCTGCAGGTATTCGTCGAGAAGGGCTTCGCCGCGACCCGCGTCGAGGAAGTTGCGCGTTACGCGGGTGTCGCAAAGGCCACCGTCTTCGTGTATTTCCCCACCAAGGAAGCCCTGTTTAAGGCAGTGGTACGGGCAAAGATTGTGGACCCCTTGGCGGGTTTTAAAGACCACGCCGCCGCCCACACGGGCTCAACGCGCGATCTCATCATGCGCGCGTTGCATGAGTGGTGGACGCGCATAGGGGGAACCAAAGCCGGAGGCATCAGTAAGTTGATGATGCAAGAAGCCAAACGTTTTCCCGAATTAGCCAACTTCTACCAATCGGAAGTGCTGTCGCCAGCCACCGAATTGATGGCTGAAATTTTGCAACGTGGCGTCAACCGTGGGGAACTCCGGCAGATCGACATACCCCACACCGTCATGAGCATCATGTCGTCGCTTCTGTTTCTATCGATGTGGTCACAGTCCTACGGACTGGGCCGCCCTTTCTGTGGCGAAATCCTGTCGCCTCAGGCATTTATTGACCGTCAAATTAACTTGTTGTTCTCTGGTATTGAACTGAAAGGTAGCGTGTCATGCGCATGAAATTTCCGTTGAAGTGGGTCGTTTTGTTGCTGATCGTGCTGGGGCTGGCATGGGGCATCACACGTGCGCTGAAGGCCCGTAGCACGCAACAGCAGGCAGCTGCCGTTGCGGCAGAAGCCCTAAAAATGCCAGTCACGTTCGCCTTGAAGTCGACTGATGTGCTCGTCGCGGAGCGCTTATCGATCAACCAAGTTGAACCCGTCAGCGGCACCGTCCGCGCGGTCAATGCCGTGACGCTGCGCAGCACCATGGGTGCCGTCGTCACACGCATTAATGCCTTGGAAGGTGCCACCGTCAAAGCGGGGCAGGTCCTAGCGCAATTGGATGCAGACGACACCCGGGCGCGTCTCCAACAGGCCCAGCAACAAAGCAACGCGGCCAAGGCACAAGTCGAGCTCGCGAAAAGACAGCGTGACAACAACCGCGCGCTGGTTGAAAAAGGCTTTATTTCCAGCACTGCACTGGTTTCATCTGACAGCAACTACGCCACGGCATTGGCTAACTACGAAGCAGCACTGGCAGCGCAGCAAATCGCTAAACGCGGCCTTGAAGATGCCGCCCTGCGCGCACCTTTCAGCGGGGTTGTCACGCAACGCCACGTTAAGGCGGGTGAACGTGTTGCCGTGAATGCGCCGGTGGTGGATATCGTCGACGTCAGTCAACTTGAAGTCGAAGTGTTGCTTCCGATTGCGGCGTCAAGCGGACTTAAGATCGGTCAAACCGCCACACTCAACCTGGAAAGCCAGCCCCAACCGATCACCGCCAAGGTCGCCCGTATCAACCCGAGTATCGACGCGGGAAGTCGCAGCGTGCGCACCTACCTCAACATTCCAACCGGTAAAGCGCGTGTGGGTGAGTTTGCAACGGGCGAGCTCACCGTTGGCACATTGCAAGGTACCGCAGTGCCACTCGACTCAATTCGTACCGATCAGCCGAGCCCGTATGTGCAGGTTGTGAGTGATCAAACCATCGCGCACACCACGGTGCAAATTCTGGCCACAGGCCGCGCAGGCGAAACCCGCTACGCCATTGTTGAGCCCCTGCCCGCGGGGACTACCGTGTTATCGCCAACAGCCGGGCTCATTGCCAACGGGACAGCTGTCACGCTGCCTTAACCCCTCGCCCAAAGGCTCAAGACCATGTGGTTTACCCAAGTCTCTCTTCGCAACCCTGTTTTCGCCACCATGGTGATGCTCGCCTTCGTGGTGTTGGGCGTTTTTGGTTATCAGCGCTTACAGGTTGATCAATTTCCAAACGTCGACTTCCCTGTCGTCGTTGTCAACACCGCCTATCCTGGCGCATCGCCTGAGATTGTCGAGGTAGAGGTAAGCCGCAAAATCGAGGAGGCGCTCAATACCATTTCAGGCATCAACGCATTGGTATCGCGCAGTTACCAAGGTGCTTCAGTGGTCATTGCCGAATGCCAGCTGGATGTCGACAGCCGAAAGGCAGCCGACGACGTGCGTGAAAAAGTAGCCGCGGTCAAAGCCAGTCTGAGAGACGAAGTTGAAGAGCCACGCATCCAACGGTTTGACCCGGCCAGTCGCCCCATCTTCTCTGTTGCAGTGACGCGGGATACCTCGGTACCTAACGCGCTAACGCCATCACAGGCCAGCAATTGGGCTGATCAAGTGCTCCGCAAAAAAATTGAAAACGTGCGCGGCGTTGGCGCGGTCAGCTTGGTCGGCAACACCGAACGCGCGATCCAAATAGAACTTAAGCCACAAGCGATGCGGGCCCTCGGCGTCACCGCAGAACAGATCGCCACTGCACTGCGCTCAGAAAACCAAGATGCCCCCGTTGGTACGGTGTCCTCTAACGCGCGTGAGTTCGTGGTGCAAGTCCAGGCACGCTTGCAACGGCCGGCTGATTTTGGCAATTTAATCGTCGCCAAAAAAGCAGGTAACCCCATCCGCTTGGAGCAGGTCGCACTGGTACGCGATGCAGACAAGGAAATCGAAAGCCTTGCCTTGTACAACGGCGAGCGAACCGTCTTATTAGAAGTTCAAAAAGCGCAAGACGAGAACACGGTTCAAATCACTGACCGCCTGCAAGCGTCGCTGGCGGAAGTCAAAAAAACCTTACCCCCAGGTATCAGCGTCACCGCCATCGGCGACAGCGCGCGTCCCATCCGCGTGTCAGTGGCCAACGTCAAGCAAACCCTCATTGAGGGCGCATTCCTGACTGTGGCAATTGTGTTTTTGTTTTTAAACTCTTGGCGGTCTACGGTGATCACCGGATTGACCTTACCGATTGCGATCATCGGAACGTTCCTGTTCATGGATCTATTCGGTTTCACCATCAACATGGTGACGCTCATGGCGATGTCGTTGTGTGTGGGTTTGCTGATTGATGACGCTATTGTCGTTCGGGAAAACATCGTGCGACATGTGCAAATGGGCAAAACACCCTATGTCGCAGCCATGGATGGCACGCAAGAAATTGGCTTGGCCGTGCTCGCCACGACCCTGTCGATCGTCGCCGTATTCGCCCCGATTGGCTTCATGGGCGGGATCATCGGCAAGTTCTTTCACCAATTCGGCTTAACGATTGTGGCGGCGGTTTTGATCTCAATGTTTGTGAGTTTCACCCTCGATCCCATGTTGTCAAGCATTTGGCATGACCCGGCTATCGATAACCACGGTAAACCATTCAAGGCCGACACTTTTTACAACAAGACAATTGGCCGAGTCACCCACGCATTTGATGTCTGGCAAGACAAATTAGCAGACGGTTATCAACGGACACTCGCTTGGTCACTGCGCCACAAATTGGCAACGCTGTCAGTGGCTCTCGCAACGTTTGTGGCCAGTATCGGCATGATGCCGCTGCTGGGCAGTGAGTTTGTGCCAAAAGCAGACTTCTCCGAGACGCGCTTGAGCTTCTACACCCCAGTCGGCTCGTCATTGGCCGTGACCGAAGAAAAGACGAAACAGGTGGAGGGCATTCTGCGGGAATTCCCAGAGGTTGAGTACACGTTATCCACGATCAATACAGGCTCAGCGCGCGGCAAAATTTACGTCAACATTTATGTACGTCTGGTTGATCGCAAGGATCGTACGCTGGGGGTTGACGCGATGTCCGCCCGGCTGCGCGAGCGTCTGCGGACCCTCAGCGGGATCACCGTGACGCACGTGGGTTTGCTTGACTCGGTGGGCGGTAACAAACAGATTGAGTTTTCACTACAAGGTCCCGACCTCGATGTGCTTGAGCGCATCAGCACGGAGGTGGTGACGAAGATTCGGACTGTCCCCGGTTTGGTCGATTTGGATTCCAGTGTGAAGCCGAACAATCCCACAATCGATGTCCGTTTGCGCCGTGATGTAGCGAACGACCTTGGACTATCGGTGGGTGCCGTGTCTCAAACGCTGCGCACATTGGTCGCTGGTCAAACCGTCACCACGTGGCGCGCACCAAACGACGAGAACTACGACGTCATTCTGCGTCTACCCGCGCAAGCACGCACCGACTTATCCGATCTGCGAGAGCTACCCTTCGTGTTGGGAGTCAACGCGGACGGCACGCCAAAAGTCGTCGCGCTATCCCAGTTTGCCGATGTGGTGCAGTCAACCGGTGCCAACCAAATCAATCGCCGTAACCTGACGCGAGAGGTGGCCATCAACGCCAACACCTATGCGCGATCGGTGGGGGAAGTGTCCACAGACATTCGTAGCATTTTGGACGGCATACAAATGCCGCCCGGTTATAGCTATGAATTTGGCGGCTCGACCAAGAACATGGCCGAGTCATTTGGCTACGCCCTGTCGGCGCTCGCGTTGGCCGTGGTCTTCATCTACATGATCTTGGCTAGTCAGTTTAAGAGCTTCTTGCAGCCCCTAGCCTTGATGAGCGCCCTCCCCTTGACGCTGATTGGCGTGGTGCTGGCACTGCTGATGTTCCAATCAGCGATGTCCATGTTCTCGGTGATCGGTATCGTCATGCTGATGGGCTTGGTCACGAAAAACGCGATTCTGCTGGTCGACTTTGCCATTCGTGCGCGTGAAGGTACAGCGGGCGGACCGCCTGTCGGTCGAGATGAAGCCCTGTTACTGGCAGCCAAGGTGCGCCTGCGCCCTATCCTGATGACGACTCTGGCCATGATTTTCGGTATGGCGCCGCTGGCCTTTGCCCTCTCGGAGGGAGCTGAGCAACGCGCCCCCATGGGGCAGGCGGTGATTGGCGGTGTCATTACCGCCTCCCTGCTGACCTTGGTCGTGGTGCCGGTCGTTTATTGCTATATGGATGATCTGAGCCGCTGGTTGAAGCGCCTATTTGGCGTGTCAGAAAATTCGGGTTTACCCGCCGAACCCGAGGCGCTGTCGGTAAAATAGCCTGTCAGCCCCGTTACCGCTTGGAGAGAGAAAAATGAACGCCGTCGTCAATGCCGAGATCGCACGATTCAATATGATCGAGCAACAAATCCGCCCCTGGGACGTGCTCGACACCCATATTTTGGCGTTGTTGAATACCGTCCCGCGTGAGCAGTTCGTCCCCAGCGCCCACCAAGCTCTGGCTTTCTCCGACCTGGAAATCCCCCTCCTGCATCCCGCCGCTGAGGGACAATGCATGCTCGCGCCCCGTGTGGAGGCGCGCTTGCTACAAGACCTGCAAATTAAACCGACGGACCATGTATTGGAAATCGGAACGGGATCAGGCTACATGGCCGCATTGCTGGCCCACCTGGCTCGCCGCGTCACGACCGTAGAAATTAACCAAACACTGGCCGCCAACGCCCGCGACACGCTGGAGAGCGCCAAGATCCAAAACGTTGATGTGATTTTGGGCGATGGTAGCCAAGTCGATACATGGCGTAAAAGTGGTCCTTTCGATGTCATTGTGCTCAGCGGCTCTGTCGCCGCGCTGCCGATGGCTTGGTTGGAATTCTTAAAGCCCGGTGGCCGGCTGGTTGGTATCGCAGGCCAAAAGCCGGTAATGTGTGCGACGTTTGTCACCAAAGGCGACAACGACAGCAGCCAAACAACAACCCCCTGGGATACCGTTGCACCCCGATTAATGGGGTTCCCTGAGCCCTCAAAATTTAGCTTCTGAGCCCACCGCTGCCATGATTCAAATTACCCCCGATCAACTGCAAGCTTGGTTTGCACAGCAGCCTAATGCGGCGCGCGCGTTGGTACTGGACGTTCGGGAGGTCCCCGAGTTTGCGGCCGCCAGCCCAAAGACCGATCCCAGCTACGAGTTGGTCCAGATGCCCATGGCGGGCATTCCCGCCCGTCTCAACGAGTTGGAGAAGGATCGCCCCATCGCTTGCCTGTGTCACCACGGTGCACGTAGCTATCAAGTGGCGATGTTCCTCGAAAACATGGGCTACGAATCAATAGCCAATATCAGCGGGGGTATTGACGCTTGGTCACAATTGCTTGATCCTTCCGTTCCGCGTTATTAACCATCCCGCAAACTTTCCACCGCCTTTTAGGAACCCACCATGACTGCTCGTGCCTCTGTTCTCATGCCCGCGTCTAGCCAGACTGCTCGCCTCGTAGCCTCTGCCATCGCGTTGGGTTCCCTAATGGGGTGGTACGGAAACGCCAAGGCGCAAAGCCTAGACGCCATGATCAGCGCCGCGCGTCAGTACGATGCGACCTACCTCAGTGAAACGGCAGGCGCCCGTGCGGCAAAGGCCGCTGCGCAAATCGATAGCGCGGTGCTGCGTCCGAAAGTCAGTCTCACATCGACCAACCAAGTGGGTACGGTTTACGGCAGTCAGTCGAACGAGACCCTCTCTGGCAACATCGGTATCGTTGCCTCTCACGCTTTGTTCAACGAGAAAAACGAAGCCACCAGCAAAAAAGTAACGCAAGGTGACATCACGGCTGCCGCTGTCTTGCGTGCGGCCGAGCAGTCATTGATGGTGCGGGTTGCACAGGCGTACTTTGATGTTCTGACAGCGTCGGAAGAGTTAGTGAGTGTGCGCGCCTCCAAAGAAGCCGCTGAACAGCAGCTGGCTGCCGCGCAGCGTAACTTCGAGGTCGGTAACACCACCATCACCGACAGCCGAGAGGCTCAAGCGCAATTTGACCGTATCCTGGCGGATGAATTGGTTGCCCAAAACAACCTTGCAATCAAGCAGCTGGCGTTGACGCAGGTGACCGGTTTACCGCAGCCCGCTCCAAAAGGCTTGGCTACATACAATCTACCCAACCTCAGCATGGGTGGCATGGATGCATGGGTAAAACGTGCGGTTGATAACAATGCCAGCATCGTGAAGGCCCGTGCCGACCTCATCAACGCGCAGCTGGACATTGATATTGCCAACGCGGGCAAGCGGCCAACCGTAGACCTCGAGGCGGGTCTCTTCCAGAACCACACATCGTCTGCGCGCACCTCGCTCAACTTGGGCAGTCACAAGCCGACCAGCAACATCGCCATCAAATTCAACTGGCCGTTGTACACCGGTGGTGCGGTTGATAGCGGCATCAGTGCAGCGATCGAAAAAGAGGCGAAAGCCAGTGCCGACTTAGAGGGTGCCATCCGTGCTGTCGGCAACCAAGTCAAGGGTGCTTACTTGGGCTTGCAGTCTGGCCTCGGTCAAACCAAAGCATTGCAGGCCGCCTTGCTGTCCAGCCAGAGTGCGCTAGATGCCAACAAACTGGGCTATGAGGTCGGTGTTCGCATCAACATCGATGTCTTGAATGCCCAGACCGTGGTGTTCAAAACCCAGGCGAGCCTCGCAAAAGCGCGCCACGAGGTGCTCCTGAGCAACCTGAAGCTTCGTCAAGCGGCAGGTGTACTGGACGACGACGCCATCGACAGCATCAACCGCTTGTTGGCTAAATAGTTACCCGAGCGCGTCTTTCAGCGCCGCAATCGTGCGTTGCGCGGCACCTTGATTCTCGCGAACCATCTGGGTGCCTGCATCGGCCATTTGTGCGCGTAGCGGTGCGTCGACGGCAATAGCCGCGGCCACACTGACCGCCTCGGACAAGTCCGCGACGCGCACCGCAGCACCAGCGGCCAAAGCAGAGTCCGTCGCTTGTGCAAAGTTGTATGTGTGCGGTCC
>Ga0102821_1000537_pt1 | contig 14203 bp, 9 predicted proteins | sample ColrivemetaGS715_FD_78194 | JGI IMG/M metagenome (GOLD analysis project Ga0102821, IMG submission 78194) | Estuarine microbial communities from the Columbia River estuary - Ebb tide non-ETM metaG S.715 | ecosystem: Environmental > Aquatic > Marine > Intertidal zone > Estuary | place: USA... | reverse complement strand
GAGAAAAGCTTGGGAAGAACCCGTCATTTCGCCAGCAGATCTAAGCAACTTTACACAGTTGCAAGGACATTGGGAAGTCACAGCGCCAGCACCAGATGAACGCACTTCTTTCCCGTATCGAGGAGGTGTTCGTGAAGCATGGCGTGCACTAGAGGACTATTTCTGGGAAGGCGAGCAAGCCGTCCAAGTATACAAGGAAACTCGTAATGGCATGCTGGGTCGCTCGTTCAGTTCAAAATTCTCACCCTTCTTAGCTGTGGGTTGCATAAGTGCGGCCCAAGTCATGGACGAATTGGACCAATTCGAAGAACGCCACACGAGCAACGACAGTACGTATTGGCTTTTTATCGAATTACTCTGGAGAGAATTTTTTCAATGGACAGCTTACAATGCTGGAAAACAGCTTTTTATTCCCACAGGACTACAACCTGAAAAGCCATGGAAGCCGCACTTTAATGCCCGTAAATATGAGCAATGGAAAAATGGCGAAACCGGCGATCCTTTGGTAGATGCCAACATGAAGGAGTTACAAGCTACCGGGTTCATGAGCAACAGGGGCCGGCAAAACGTTGCCTCCTACCTCATTCATGATATGGGTTTGGATTGGCGTAGCGGTGCCGCATGGTTTGAAAGCCAATTGATTGACTTCGATCCGGCATCGAACTACGGGAATTGGTTATACATCGCAGGCCGCGGTAACGATCCGCGACCCTTTAGAAAGTTCAATACTAAAATGCAGCTAGAACGCTACGATCCGGACCACAGCTATGTGAATACTTGGTTGAATTAATGTACTTTTCCAACATGGATTGGACGCATTTATTGAATCTAGAATTTCCTCAACTGCCCTTGGATGCAGCGGATGAGGCCATTTTAAAAGAATTGGCCCATAAGCTTCAGGACAACTATCCTTACCACAGCCCGGATTACGCCGGTCAGATGATTAAACCGCCATTACCACTTGCACAGGCCGCCCATTGGATGACCAGTTTTGTGAATCCGAACAATCATGCTTTAGACGGTGGACGCGCGACATCTGCCTTAGAGTTAGAAACGATTCAGGCACTTGGAACCATGGTGGGCTATTCTCAGCCCCTCGGGCATTTGACTTCGGGCGGAACAACCGCTAATCTTGAAGCCCTTTGGGTCGCACGGCAGTGCCATGCTAAAACCGTGGTTTTGGCAAATGAACATGCTCATTATACCCACAGTAGAATGAGTGAGGTACTGGGCATGCCTTTTCAGGCAGTTGCTTCGACCGAAAATGGATCAATGGATCTAATTGCGCTGGAGACTATGTTGAAGGAACTTCGCAGCGAAGGAGTGAATGCAACAGTTGTGGCGACATTAGGAACGACAGGCATGGGCGCTTTAGATGCCCTTGAGGATATTGTTCCATTAGCACATACTTATGATGCTCGTATACACGTAGATGCCGCATATGGCGGCTACTTTACACTAGCAGATCTACCTTTCAATACGTTACGACATTTCAACGCTATGTCTTCAGCGAATTCAATAGTCATAGATCCACACAAACACGGTCTCCAACCATATGGATGCGGTGCAGTGCTGTTTAAAAATCCAGAAGAAGGTAGATTTTACAAACACGACAGTCCATACACCTATTTCACTTCCGACCAGCTTCACTTGGGTGAAATTACATTGGAGTGTTCGCGTGCAGGAGCAGCGGCAGCGGCACTTTGGGCGACGCAACAGAAATTCCCCTATGAGCGTTCTGGCGCTTTTGCAAAGCGTCTAAACGCGAGTCTTGAAGCAGCGAAAGGATTAAAACGTTCATTGATTGCGAAGGATTGGTGGGTGCTAGAACCGGAATTAGATATATGTGTATTCAGTCTTCCTGGAGTAAAAGCCTCAGAAATCAGCGCTCTTAACCGAGCATTTTTTGAACAAAAAGCAAAAGAAAACCTCCATTTAGCGCTATTCAGCCTGCCGCAACGAAACTGTCCTTGGCAAATCAAATGGGATATTCCAAGTCTAACTGTAGTGCGTAGTGTGCTGATGAAGCCGGAACACAACGATCCGAAACTTTGGGATAGAATTACCAGCGTTTAATGTCCTTTGACTGCCGCTAAGATTCCTTCAAAATCCAAAGTAGTCTGTTCCCCTGTAGCAAGGTTCTTCACAGGAATGGCGTTTGATGCCATTTCATTGGTGCCCACTAATGCTAAAAATCCAATGCCTTTCTTATCGGCAAAATCAAATTGCTTTTTAAGTTTTGACGCATCAGGATAAAGCTCTGCCCGAATTCCTGAAGCCACGAGTTTAGAAACCCATTGGTAAGCAACCACACTCTCTTCAGTACCGAAATTTGCGAAGAGAACGGCAGCAGAATTTACCGTGGTATCTGGGAATAAGCGCAATTCTTCTAGGCACAAATAGATACGGTCCAGCCCAAAAGAGATCCCAACGCCTGAGGTATTCTTCATTCCGAATATACTGGTCAAATCTGCATAGCGGCCGCCGCCGCCTATACTTCCCATTGCTACACCATTTGCAGCCACTTCAAAAATGGTTCCTGTGTAATAATTTAATCCTCGGGCAAGCGTAAAGTCGAATACTAATTCAGATGACGTCAATCCTGCAGTCGCATGAGACATAACGAAATTCATTTCTTCCAAGCCTAATTTACCTTCGGAACTTTCTGCCAATAGCCCTGTCAAACGCTCAAGGGTTAGGCCTTCTTCTAACCACTCTCCGAAGCGGATAACCGCACTTTCCGGCAGTGCCTGTGTGCGCATTTCTTTCAAAACGCCCTCTGGCCCCACTTTATCTAACTTATCAATGGCTACCGTAAAGGCAATAAAATCAGTACTAATCCCCAGTACCTCCGCCATTCCAGCAAGGATTTTACGGTTATTTAATTTAATGGTCGTGGAAAGCCCTAGTCGTGTAAAAGATGCGTCATACAACTGAATCAGTTCCACCTCTTGCCACAAACTATCAGAACCAACTACATCAGCATCGCATTGGTAGAATTCACGAAAACGGCCCTTCTGAGGGCGGTCAGCACGCCAAACCGGCTGCATTTGATAACGCTTAAAAGGAAAGGCTAATTCATTTTGGTGCTGCACCACATAACGTGCAAACGGTACGGTCAAATCATAGCGCAATGCCTTATCAGCTACTTTCGAAGTAAGTGTCTTTGGGTTTTTTGAGGCCCAAATTCCTTCGTCTATTTTGGAAGTAAAGTCTCCAGAGCGTAAAATTTTAAAAATCAATCGGTCCCCTTCCTCACCGTATTTACCTGTGAGGGTTTCAATATTTTCAAATGAAGGCGTTTCAATGGGATCGTAACCGCGCAGTTCAAACTGCTCTCGCAATACATTCATGATGTATTGGCGCTTCTGCACTTCTGCCGCTGAAAAATCTCTGGTGCCTTTCGCTAATGAAGGTTTCATAGAACTCGTATTGCTAATCTAGACCACAAAGATATTGGCTAATGGGTGATCTCCTACTCTATACCCAAACAACTTCTGTACAGCTTTTGGAAAGTGTCCGATTCCTTTAATGCTTGGAAACTGCGTTCGTTGTGCTTCCAATTCTTGCGCATCGGCAAACCGCCGAAAAACAAATGCGCTACACCATCCACACCAAAATCATCCAATACGGACCAGTAAATGCAAACCACATCAGGGTCATTTTCGGACAGATCGAACGCCGCAGCGAGTGGATATTTTACCAGCGAAAAGTAGCGATCAGCCGTTTCAGGATCGATGTATTTATCCTTTAATTCAAAGTAGTTTGGATTCCTTCCGTTGAAAGAAACAATATATTTTCCACCATTCATCATGGGCATACCCGCCGGTCCTACGAGCCATTTACCGTCAATGAATCGGCCGTTTAGCACTTCAGTAAAGTATTGGCCTTGGTACTCCCATCCTATAGTATAACTGCGGTCTGGACCAGTACTAATTATCGTAGCCATACGCTCGACACGTTCTTTCTCTACCATCCAGTGTATATATCGCGGCCTTATTAGCGTACCTATACCAACAAGTACAATGAGCACGAGAATAATACTGATCGCCCATGTTGCTTTAATGTTACGCTTGCGGTCCTCTTCTGCCCTGCGTTTAAGCATCTCTGCGCGCATTTTCGCGCGTTTTTCTGCTAATGCATCGGATTCCTTCGAGCGCTTTTTGTTCTTTTCAACCGCAATATCAACTAGGGCTAGAGCACGTAAAACATAATCAACCGCCGCGCCCAACTCCTGAAAAGCTTCTTCAGAACCGCCAGAATCAGGATGACATTTCTTAGCTAACCTCTTGTACGCGACAGAAACTTCCTTCTCGCTCTTTGGCAAGGTATCTAATTCTAAAATGCGTAATGCTTCCGCTATTTTCACTGCAGGCGAACGTTTTATAAAGGCTTAAATTAAGAAAACGCTTCCATAGATTTTAGCGTTGGTATAGAATACGTTCCTCTGCTCTTGCCGGAACCAATTCTCCTGCGATGAATTTTCGTAAAAGAATGTTTTCTATCAATCGGTCCTCGGCATCATTTTCGGGATCATAAGGCCGTTTCAAATCAATATCATACCACCACGCTGTCATTGACCAAAAACGCGCGGAAAAGCCGTTTCTATAGGTCTTAATAATCTCGTATACGCTCGTATTGGTCTCCCTGAAGACCAATTTGCTTAATATTTGCCCTTCACTGCGAGTAAGCTTTCTTAATTCAGGTTCAAAGCGCTCTTCAAGGTACTTCTGATACGATTTTGTGTATTTTCTTCGCTGTCTTTTGCGATCAATTCCTTCCAGCTGCATATTTACCGAATCCATTCGCAGTGCCGCCTCTCTAACATAAGGATACACTCTTCCCACTTTTTTCATCAGTGCGTAATAATTCCGTCGTGCTTGGACGTCGTTTAATGTAGGTTTAGCTACGAATAGGACCTCATCTAGAACAGACCACGCAACGGTATCTCCATTGATAATCAATTGACCCAAAAGAGGACCATTGGTCTTTGGCGACGTGCTCAAAGTATCCACTTTTTGTGCATTTGCTGTAAAGCAGCACAAAAAAGCAAAAAGAACTTTAACTCCTATTTTGTTTCCAACGACTTTGGCCATTTGACGTGCTCGTACTTTGCGTTTCTTTCTGTGTTTGAAGAAGATTACTCAATGCCATAGCTCCTATAGCTTCCAATTCTGCATTGCTTTTGTCTAAAGCCTCTGGTGTATAATAATTCGCAACAAAATGCGTATCAAACTCACCGCTGACGAATGCTTCATGATCCATCACGAATTGGGCAAAGTCTATGGTCGTTTGAACGCCACTGATTCGGTATTCACTCATGGCGCGTTTCATACGTGCAATGGCTTCGGAACGGTTGGCGCCGAACGTAATCAACTTCGCAATCATAGGATCGTAGTATATACTCACCTCCATACCTTGTTCTAAGCCATCATCTACACGAACTCCCAACCCCTGTGGCCTGCGGTATTCTCGCAGAGTTCCCGTACCGGGCATGAAATTCGCAGCAGCATCCTCCGCGTACACACGAACCTCAATCGCATGTCCTTGAATTTTTAAATCCTCTTGAGTAAAAGGCAGTACCTCTCCTTGGGCGATTTGAATCTGTGCTTTGACTAAATCTATTCCTGTAATTTGTTCGGTAACGGGGTGCTCAACTTGAAGACGCGTATTCATCTCTAGAAAATAGAACTTACCACCCGGCTCGAAGATAAATTCAACCGTACCTGCTCCCCTGTAATCACAGGCTTTCGCCACATTTACTGCCGCTTCACCCATTGCTTTTCTCAATTCCGCCGTGAGTACTACTGAAGGAGCTTCCTCAATCACTTTTTGGTGTCTACGTTGGATCGAACATTCTCTTTCAAAAAGGTGCACAACGTTTCCGTGCTCATCTGCAAGCACTTGAATTTCAATGTGACGTGGGTTTTGAACGTATTTCTCAACGAAAACGGCTCCGTTACCAAAGCTGTTGGTAGCTTCACTAACAGCCCGTTGCATTTGATTTTCAAAATCGGCTACCTCATGCACAATACGCATGCCTTTACCTCCTCCGCCAGCGCTAGCCTTTATCATTACTGGGAATCCAATTTCCGTGGCCAATTTCTTTGCATCTTCCACATCAGTAACTTCCCCATCTGAACCTGGCACTAACGGAACATCAAAGTCCTCTACAGCCGCTTTCGCACTAAGTTTATCACCCATCACCTTAATAGCATGCTCTCGCGGGCCTACAAAAGTGATACCTGCAGCTTCAACTGCCGCAGCAAATGCCGCATTTTCACTCAAAAAGCCGTAGCCTGGATGAACAGCATCAACACCTAGTTCTTTTGCAAAAGCAATGATTTTATCTCCTTTTAAATAACTCTCAGAGGAAGGTGCGGGCCCGAGACATACTGCCTCATCGGCAAAAAGTACGTGTGGAGCTCTCCGATCTACATCAGAATAAACAGCTACTGTTTTAATGCCCATTTCTCGGGCACTGCGCATAACTCGCAAGGCGATTTCACCGCGATTTGCGACCAATAGTTTGGTAATAGGTTTCATAGTGTGATACGTTCGCTTGAAGCGTTCAAGCAAATATAAGGTACTGCGCTAGGAAATACTTAGAGTTTCAGTATGCGTCTTCGCCACAAATAGTTCTCCGTCGAAATTCGAACCTCGTAACTTCCTGCAGGCAAAGGCTGAAGATCCAATTGGAAGTCATTACCGCTTTGTACTTTTCCTTCGGATACTTTCATTCCAGCAGCATTAAACACTTCAATGTCAGCGGTTAATGTAGTTCCAAATTCTAATTGCACATACCCTTGAGTAGGATTTGGATAAACACTTATGGTATTCGAACCTTCATCTATTCCTACCTCTGTCAAACTATGGGTAATCACCGTAGTATCTCCGCAATCATTGATTAAGAACAAGCGTACCGTGTACTGCAAGGAAATCACACCATAGGTATGCTGTGCATTCGGCGAATTGCCTTTATCGTTCGTGCCATCTCCCCAATACCAATGAAATTGCGTTGCGCCTGTAGAAGAGGCAAAGAAATTCACGGTCATACCGTTTGAACTGGTCGAAACAATGTTGAAACTAAAGTTCCCCATTGGCGGATCACAAGTGGCCACATCTTTAGAATAGGTATACTGTGTTCCACAACTGTCTGTGGCAGTTAAAACGACCGTAAATGTTCCATTGGTCGAATAAGTGTTGCTTGCAGTACTTCCTGTACCGACCGAACCGTCCCCGAAATCCCAATTATAATTGGTCAAATTTGCTGGTGTTGCAGTGAACGAGAAGTTGTTACCCGTGGCTATCTCGCTAAAGGAAAGCGTCACCGGCGTACACACTTCAACTGTGTCATAGACTACAATTGTATCACCACAAAGACTTGATGCAGTAAGGGTTACAACATAAATGCCTGAATTGGCATAGGTATGCGTGGGCGCTGAAGTATTTGAAGAAACACCACCATCACCGAAAGACCAATCATAATTCAGACCCGTTCCCTGTGATCCCGTGGTATTAAAATCAACCGTTAAGCCAGTAATGGTGTAGCCAGTAACAATATTCATCGAATCACATACTGTGACCGTGTGCAACAAGGAATCTACACTCCCGCAGGAGCTGTACACAACTTGGTATACGTTCATATTTCCAAAAATAGTGGTGTAGGTATGTTGTGCAGTGGTACCTGTATCCTGGGTATTATCCCCCCAATACCATACTGTTGAATCGGAACCAACCGTGGAAGAATTTCCTTGAATCGTAGTTGCATTGAGAGCTACCGACCCTAAGGCAGTAATAGGAGGACAGGGTAACGTAGTGAAAGAAATACTATCCCAGAGACTGACGAGTGAAGAGGTACAAGTATCTTGAACCCATACAGTATAGGTAGTTGAAGGTTGAAGATTATTTAGCCCATAGGCTTGGTTTGACGCAGAAACCCTCGTGCCTGTACCGAAAGTGAAGCCTTGGACGCCAAACTCCAGAGCGGAAGAATTTGCAGTTCCGGACCACGTTACATCTGCAGAATTATAGGTAATGCTGTTTACTGAAATGTTAGGCATTGGACACGTTGTAGGCTCATCTATTCGAATATCGTCAATAGAAATATCCGCTTGATAGGCTGTAAAAGAGCCAGTACCGTCGCGCCACGCCTTAAAGATGATTTGTACCGTATCGTTTTCAAAAGCCGAGAGACTAATGGTTTCTTTCATCCAAGCTGCATTTGAGCTGCTTTGCTGTTGACCGCTAATCGTCTTTAAAAGAACAACCGATTGACCTAAAGCTTTTACATAGACCCTAAGTTTATCAATATCTGGCCCAAACATATGGTACCAGAAGATCAACTCAGGGCTTTGAAGACTATCTAAATCTATGAGTGGGGTGCGGAGTTCGGTATCTGCGGTATTACTAAATGGCGTTGCGCTACGTGCGAAAGCATAACCACCTGTGCCTGAAGTGTGATCACCAGACGGTCCCGTACCTGCATAATGCGCAGCGGTACCTCCTCCCGTCCAGAAGTAGTCTACGGTATCCGACCGAAGCCAGCAGTCGTCAATTTCGCCGTTTTGATCAGGCCAAGCAGGGCCTATCCACGTTGAAGCACTAGAGAATTGTTCAACAAACGGCGCCGTGTAAAAAGAACAATTCGTTCTAAACCTTGGACCATTGCGCCAATCACTTACATCACCACTACCACAGGAATCGCGAACCTGCCATTCGTAAGTAGTTTGAGCACTAAGCATTCCGATTCCTTTAGCGGAGGTGTTTGCCGTTGTCCAATTCCAGCTGTTTGTGCCTACTTCTCGGTATCTTAATTGGTAATTTGACGCACCGCCTGAAGTCCAATCTAGTTGAGCCACAAAAACGCCAACGGCTGTTACCGCAGTATTGTCAGGCTTTGGACAACTGGGTTCTTCATCAATTTTAATATCATCAATCGCAAATTGCGTATAAAATGAATTTTGCGAATTTGTGCAATCGAAGCGAATTCTAACGGTATCGCCCGCATACGAAGTACCTAGGGATAGTATTTTCTCTGTCCAAGGTGCATTTTGAGAGCTGTGTGTCACCCCTGACGTATCCCACAGTGCCGTCCAACTGCCGCCAAGTTTCTGTACATACACATCAAAGTCACCCATTCCAATTCCAAATCCATGGTAGTAAAAGCTTAACTCCGGCGAGACCAATGTGTCCAAATCAATCCATGGTGAAATGAGCCGAGGATTGGTACCGCTCACAAAGGTGCTCGTCACTTGATTCATCATGTACTGACCTGAACCCGTTGTGTGATCTCCAGCGGGGCCCGTTTGCGTCCAATTAAAGGCCGGCGGTCCCGGTGTCCAGAATTGTGTCGCCGATCCTTGATCCAACCAGCACTGATCTAAATCTCCTTGAACATTCCATGTGGACGCCGGATCCCAACTTGTACCGTCAAAGTTCTCGGTAAAAGGAGCAGTTGCAAAAGAGCATTGCGTAATGAACGTTGTGTACGGCGACCAGATAGAGGTATCCCCTGCTGAACAGACATCGCGTACACGGACAGAATAGGTTGTGTTCGGGTTTAATCCAGTGAGCGATGCAGGTTTCGTCGTTGAATTAACAATTGTACCACCTGATGCCCCCCCATTGCCCTGAGCATATTGGATTTGATAGCCGAGTTGGTTGGTATTTAAACTGGTCCAATTCAATTGAACCGAAGTAGATACCAAGCTAGACGTCGTAATATTTAAAGGTTGGTCACAACTAGGCGTTTCTTCAACAGTAATATCATCAATAGCCACCCTGCTTTGTGTCCACCAACTGAATGAAGTGTTGCGCTTAGCTGAAAACCTAATTTCAATGGTATCACCCGCCCATTGCGAAAGAGACTCAACATGCTTGCGCCAAGCAGAATTTTGAGACGTGAACTGACTGGCGGCCGTAGTTGAGTTAATCGTGTGAATCTGCGTCCAAGCCGTGGTACCCAATTTTCTTACGCGAACGTCGAGCAAATCGATATCGGAACCGTACATATGATAGTAAAACTGCAACCGCGGTGTCGTGTCGTTACTCAAATCAATGGGAGGCGTAATCAAATGCGTAACGGTCCTGAATGTACCTGATGCGTTCCAACCCTCTGCCACTGCATAACCGCCTGTACCCGAGGTATGATCACCACTTGGGCCCGAGTTAAGCGTTCCCAAGGCAGGAGGGCCAGCCATCCATAAGTAATTACCTGTGGATAAAAGCCTATTCCAACACGTGGGAATTGAGCCTGAATTGAGCCAAGACGTTTGAGGTACCCAATTTGAGCCGTCAAAGTTTTGGGTGTATGGTGTGCTTTTAACACATTGCGCCTGTGCTTCTGGTAAGTAAAAACAAGCGAGCAATATGAAAATAAATAGGAGTCGGCTTTTCATCGTATCTAAGTTAACAAAACTCAAAGTGAAATGTTTAAACAATGAGTATGCCACGACATTCATCGAACCAGTAGTAAGTTTCACTATTTTTGAACAAATATGAACGTACTGAAACGATTTCTTTTTCTACTCCTTCTTGGCTACTCCTTTTCATGCCAAGCCCAACTATTGGCGGTCTACAAATACGACGGAGGCGGCGACTGGTATGCGAATCCGACCGCCCTTGAGAACCTGAGTGCATTCTACAATGCATCTACAGGAGCTAAATCCACGGTATGCACTGAACCCATTACCGCGGAAACTTTATTAGAAAGTGGGGTATCGTTTTTACATGCCACTGGCCACGGCAGAATAGTAATTTCTGAGGCACAGGGAAACCAATTAAGAACGTTTACTGAAAACGGCGGATTTCTTCATATCGATGATAATTACGGCATGTCAACATATGCGAAAGACGCGTTAAAAGAAGTCTTTCCGACGGCCACTATTGCACTAGTAAACCTCAAGCATCCTATATTTAATACCCTTTACCCCTTTCCAGCGGGCATGCCTAAAATTCACGAACACGACAACAGTGAACCAGAAGCCTTAGGCTACTTTGTAAAGGGGGAATTGGTTGCGCTACTCACTTCAGAAACCGATTTAGGAGATGGCTGGGAAGATGCAGAGGTCCATGGAGACTCCTTGGAGAAAAGACAAGCAGCATTGAAAATGGGCGCAAACTTGTTACATTGGGCAACAATAAGAAACAACCAGCCATGAAAAACTTTGAATTTCAACCTTTTGCAAAAGCGTGCATTCAATTGTTGGCATTCGCCGCATTGGGCTATGCATTATGGAGAGTAAAAGGTGTCATTGTCTACGCTGGTATATCATTATACATCAGTGTATTAGGACGTCCTCTTTTTAAAATACTTCAATTTAAAACGCCCTTAGGTAAATACGTAGGCAAAACGGGTAATGCTGCTTTAACCCTGCTCACAATTGCCGCAGTATTAAGCGGTATCGTAACATGGTTCTTCCCACTACTGATCAAAGAGTTTTCCTTTTTAAGCACCATTGAATACGATCGTTTGATTGCGAGCTTAGAAGAAGAATGGAACCAATTAGACGCCATACTCGCGAGTTTCGGGATCAATTCTCAAGCCGAATTGGAGCAAATCAACAATAGCTTGCAAGAATTCGCTTCCGTTGATGCAATAAGTGATGTACTCAGCGGACTGATCGGTAGCATGGGCAATGTGATTATCGGCTTATTTTCTATCTCTTTTATCTCCTTTTTCCTGATACGAGAGCAAGAATTGGCACATCGTTTTATAGACTATATCACGCCTAAAAAGCACCATGCCAAAATAGACAAAATGGTTCCCGGGATTAAGCGTGTGGTCACACGTTATAGCTTTGGTATCCTCATTCAAATCACTTTAATTTTCTTGTTACTGTCCTTGGGCATGAGCTTGATAGGTGTTCAAGGCGCTGTTGTTCTCGCGCTAACGGCGGCCGTATTCAACCTCGTCCCCTACGTGGGGCCACTAATAGGAGCTAGTTTAGGCATTCTTTTAGGTATTGGCCAATTATACACTACTGGCTTATCTGATCCCGCCACCAGTGTGAATTTGCTTCAAAGTCTTTACTTACTCTTTGGACTATTCGCTGTGGTCCAATTGTTAGATAACATCGTATTCCAACCCATCATCTTCTCCAACAGCGTTGGTGCCCATCCACTAGAAATATTCTTGGTCATCTCCGTTGCAGGCACACTGCTTGGTGTTGGTGGGATGATTTTTGCCGTTCCCGCATACAGTATTTTAAGGATCGTTATTAATACCATCAGAGAAGGTTGGGAAGCATCCTGAACGCAAAAGAATGGGACATCCTAAACAACAAGTAGACCCAGAAGATTTCAAATTAAAAGAAGCGGACCTTTGGCTCTCAGCTAATGCGCATTCTTCGGTAGCTGACCTGAGGTTAAAATACGGCCTTAGCCGGCCCTACTTCAGCTGGATCACTCGGCTCGAAGCGCAGCACAAGTATGCTAAAAAGTTCCCTAAACTGCTCCAAACCGAATGGGTGTTTCCAGCAGGTCAAGCAACGGAACAAAGCAGCTCGGAACGAACCGCAGAATACAAAGCTTCACTTGTCTCTTCGCCGTATACAGTAGATTTATGCGCCGGTATGGGCATTGATTCATGGGCCTTAACCAACCGTGAAACAGATAGAGGACACTTTGCCAACGAATTGGATACAGGTTTGTCACGGCTAATAGCGGTCAACTTAAAAAACAGCACTACGGCCTCGGGCTCTGCAGAAGACGCACTACCTCAGCTCAAACGTTGGCTTCAAGAAAAAGACATATCCCCAATGGAGGTCACGATATATCTCGATCCAGACCGCCGAACGGGTTCTGGGAAATCCGTAGCGCTTCAAGATGCCAGCCCCAATATTGTTGACCTGCAGAAAGAGTTGCTCAACCTGAGCCATACATTGTTAACCAAGCACAGTCCCATGATAGATTTGGCTGCATTAAATGAGCTAAATCATTTGAGTGAAATTCACGTGGTAGAATACCAAGGAGAATGCAAAGAGGTCCTGGCCATACAGCGGTGGGGCCATACCGGCTCGCCCACTTGCAAGCTGGTCGTCCTTAAAGAGCACTTTATAGCGGAGCGAAGCAGTGTTGAAGGGGTGTCAGAGGAGATACCGTATGTCACCGAATTGGACCAATTCTTAATTCAGCCCGGACCCGGACTTGCAAAAAGCAACTTGCACGAGTTGCTCGCGGCAGAAGAGCAATGGAAAAAATGGACTGTGGGCAACCTCTATACCTGTAACCATATCCCACCATCATCCCCATTCTACAAGCGCTACAAGGTCATGGAGGTTGCAAAACCTTACAAATTGAAGCTCCCTGAAGAAGGTGGAGCTATTGAACGTATTGGCTACCCAGAACACCCTGATGTAATCCGAAAAAAACTTGGATGGAAAGAAGGCCGCGAAAACAAACTTTTCGCCGTAAAACGCGGGAAAGAAAAACTAATGGTGTTCGCTAAACGTTTAGAGTAAGGCATCCTTTTTGATGTATCTTTAAACTATGTGCAAAAGATTCCTTTCTATACTGCTCGCACTCGCGTTCTTACCCGTTTCATGGGGTCAAGAGGCTCTTTTTGTGCCTAATGAAGGACAGTGGCCCGGGAACTTTTCTCATAAGATGCCATTAAAGTATGGAGGATTGTTTTTTGAAGACGATGCCGTACAAATTGTGCTGCGCGACGCGAGGCATTTAGAAGACCTACACGGCCACGACATGCACGAGGCCGGACTCAGTCATGAAGCATCCGTTTTAAAAGGACATGCTGTACGTCTTAAGTTTTTAAACGCCACACCCACTGTTGCAAAAGGACTTAAACCCACAGAATTTTACCATAACTATTTTCTAGGCAACGACTCCTCCACATGGCGCGGTGAAGTGAGACCTGCTCGTAAACTTACTTACGATGGGCTATACGATAATAGCATCTTGGCATTCGGTCAGACCGGCAGCCACGTGAAGTACCAGTGGCACCTGTCAGATCCATCGGTCATTGATGAAATCGCATGGATGTACGAGGGCGCTACGAAAAGTGAAATCAACCCTGAAGGTGCATTGATTGTGCATACCTCTATAGGTACGTTCTTAGAAAGTGCTCCAGTAGGCTGGGGATGGAAAGATGGCGAACGAGTAGATTTTGGCATGTGGTATTCACAGGAGTACGGCGTCTTCCGCTTCAAAACCGAGGCTATCGCCAGGACGTTAGATTCTTTGG
>Ga0102821_1000520_pt1 | contig 14396 bp, 15 predicted proteins | sample ColrivemetaGS715_FD_78194 | JGI IMG/M metagenome (GOLD analysis project Ga0102821, IMG submission 78194) | Estuarine microbial communities from the Columbia River estuary - Ebb tide non-ETM metaG S.715 | ecosystem: Environmental > Aquatic > Marine > Intertidal zone > Estuary | place: USA... | reverse complement strand
TTGGGATAAATTTGCAGGTTTTATTCCAGGTTCAGTAGGAGAAACGTCAACCTTACTAATCTTATTAGGAGCTGCTATCTTAGTTTTTACAAAAATTGGAAGTTGGAGAATTATTGTTTCAACCTTTTTGGGTGCTGCAGCAATGGGAATGATTTTCAATCAAGTAGTTGCAGCAGATATCATTACTTCTTCTAGCAAATTTTATGGATTGATGAGCACTGCTTGGTGGGAACATTTAATGATTGGTGGTTTGGCTTTTGGAGCTGTTTTCATGGCAACTGACCCAGTAACTGCCTCTCAAACAAATAAAGGAAAATGGATTTACGGTTTCTTGATAGGATTTATTTCAATAATGATTCGCGTATTCAACCCAGCATATCCTGAAGGAGTATTCTTAGCTATTTTATTAATGAACGTTTTTGCTCCAACAATCGATCATTATGTAGTGCAAGCAAATGTAAAAAACAGATTGAAACGTGCTAAAGTTAAAACTGCCTAATCATGAGTAAGAAAACAGATAGTAATTTATATACCATAATTTTTGCCGTGATCATGGTCGTAATTGTGGGATCAGTATTGGCTTTCTTTGCGACGTCTTTAAAACCAAATATCGACGAAAATAAGCGAATTGAAAAACAACAAAACATCTTGTATGCAATGGGTGTGAACGAAAATGATGAAGCAAATGCAAACTTTGTTTCTACAGCAATTGCAGGACAAGAGTTTAAAAAATATATCAAAAAGCAATTAATCATTCAAGGTGATAAAGTTACGGAAGATGAAAACGCTTACTTAATTGATGTAAAAAAAGAACAATCACTTGCGAAAGAAGGTAAAACAAGAAAGCTTCCTTTATTTGTAGGTGAAAAAGAGGGCAAAACATTTTATGTAGCTCCTATTTACGGAAAAGGTTTGTGGGATGCTATTTGGGGGTATGTCTCTTTGGATGAGAATATGGTGATACAAGGGGCTTATTTTGATCACAAAGGAGAAACTCCAGGTTTGGGTGCCAATATCAAGCAACGTTATTTCATGGATGATTTTATAGGAGAGCATTTGTTATCAGAAGATGGCGAATTTAAAGGTGTAAAAGTTGCCAAAGGAAATAATGATCCAAAAAACGAAGAAAAAACAGATTATGAAGTAGATGCAATTGCTGGGGCTACCATTACAGGTGATGGAGTTACTGCTATGATTAAATCTGATTTAAAATTGTATGTACCTTACTTTCAATCATTAAAAAACTAATTTATGGGACTTTTATCAAAAAAAGATACGGCTTTATTAACAGATCCATTAGCAGATAACAACCCAATTACCATTCAAGTTTTAGGAATTTGTTCTGCATTAGCGATTACAGCAGAACTGAAAGCTTCTATTGTAATGGCAGTTTCGGTGATGTTTGTTTTAGGTCTTGGAAACGTTGTGATTTCCTTAATGAGAAATATCATTCCTTCTAAAATCAGAATTATTGTTCAATTAGTAGTTGTAGCAGCTTTGGTAATCATTGTGGATTTGGTGCTAAAAGCATTTGCATACGAATTAAGTAAAACACTTTCCGTATTTGTTGGATTGATCATTACAAATTGTATTATCATGGGACGTTTTGAGGCATTTGCTTTAGGAAACAGTCCATGGAGATCGTTCTTGGATGGTATTGGAAATGCCGCAGGATATGGACTTATTTTAGTGATTGTAGGTTTTTTTAGAGAATTGTTAGGTTCAGGAACCTTATTAGGTTTCAAAGTTTTAGGAGATCCTATCGAAAAATCAGGATTGTATGCAATAGGCTACGAAAACAACGGATTTATGTTGTTGTCTCCAATGGCACTGATTGTTGTTGGGATAATTATTTGGATTCAACGTTCAAGAAATAAGGCATTAATTGAAGAAAATTAACTAAGATATACAGAAATCAGTCCCAGTTTACACTCAATTTTTTACTGAAAACTGAAAACTAAAAATTATGGAACACATAGAATTATTTTTTAAATCGATATTTATAGATAACATGGTATTTGCTACGTTCTTAGGAATGTGCTCCTACCTTGCTGTATCTAAAAAAGTAACTACAGCTGTTGGGTTAGGAGCTGCTGTGATTTTTGTACTAGCAGTTACCGTTCCTTTAAACTGGTTGTTAGATCAATACATTCTTAAAGATGGTGCTTTAGCATGGTTAGGTCCTGAATTTGCAAGTTATGATTTGAGTTTCTTATCATTCATCATGTTCATTGCTACCATTGCAACTATGGTCCAATTGGTAGAAATAATTGTTGAGAAATTCTCACCTTCATTATACAATTCACTAGGTATTTTCTTGCCACTAATTGCTGTAAACTGTGCTATCTTAGGAGGAAGTTTATTCATGCAATCACGCGAGATTCCTACTTTAGGATTGGCATTAACTTATGGAGTTGGTTCAGGGATTGGTTGGTTTTTAGCGATATTAGCGATAGCTGCCATTCGTGAAAAAATCAGATATTCAAGTGTTCCGCCTGCATTAAGAGGATTAGGAATTACTTTTATAATTACTGGATTGATGGCAATTGGATTTATGAGTTTTGGAGGAATGCTTACAGGTGGTGACGAGAAACCAGCTGAAAAACCAGCAGTAGAGGCTGTCATCAAAAAACAAGAAATTAAGAAAGACACGAAAGAAATCGTAGCGAAAAACACAACTTTAAACGAATAGTAGCATGATATTAGCAACAGGTATAACAGGAACTATTTTTGCGACAGTAGCAGCTTTTTTAATCATATCCTTGGTATTAATAGCATTGTTATTGTTTGTAAAACAAAAATTATCACCTTCCGGTCCAGTAACAATTACAATTAATGGGGAGAAAACAATTCAAGTTGCTTCTGGAAGTACTCTTTTAACAACTTTAGGAAACGAAAAAATATTTTTACCATCTGCTTGTGGTGGAGGTGGTTCATGTATTCAATGTGAATGTCATGTTTTAGATGGTGGAGGTGAAGCCTTGCCAACTGAAACACCACACTTTACTAAAAAAGAATTGAAAGCAGGAGCACGTTTGGCATGTCAAGTAAAAGTAAAACAAGACATGAATATCACCATTCCTGAAGAAGTATTTGGTATCAAAAAATGGCAAGGAACAGTTGTAAGAAATTATAACGTAGCTTCATTTATCAAAGAATTTGTAGTTGAAATTCCGGAAGATATGGGTTACAAAGCTGGTGGCTATATTCAAATCGAAATTCCACAATGTGAAATAAAATATGCTGATATTGACATTACAGCACATCCTGAAGAACACGATACTCCTGATAAATTTCAAGCAGAATGGGATAAATTTGGTTTGTGGTCATTAGTTATGAAAAATAATGAAACTGTTGAACGTGCTTATTCAATGGCTTCTTTCCCAGCAGAGGGAAGAGAAATCATGCTGAATGTTCGTATTGCAACACCACCTTGGGACAGAGCTAAAAATGGTTGGATGGATGTAAATCCAGGAGTAGCATCCTCCTTTATTTTTGCTCAAAAGCCAGGAGACAAAGTGACTATTTCAGGACCTTATGGAGAGTTTTTTATCAATGAATCAGAAGCTGAAATGCTATACGTTGGTGGTGGTGCAGGAATGGCTCCAATGCGTTCTCACTTATACCACTTGTTCAAAACCTTAAAAACTGGAAGAAAAGTTACATATTGGTATGGTGGTCGTTCAAAAAGAGAATTGTTTTATATTGATCACTTCAAATCTTTAGAAAGAGATTTTCCGAACTTTAAATTCTATTTAGCCTTGTCTGAGCCTTTACCAGAGGATAATTGGAAAGTTAAAAAAGATATTAATGATGAAGGTGATGGTTTTGTTGGTTTCATCCACAACTGTGTGATTGATAACTATTTGAGCAAACACGATACTCCCGAAGATATTGAATTGTATTTCTGTGGTCCGCCACTGATGAACAAAGCAGTTCAAAAAATGGGTGAAGATTTTGGAATTCCAGATGAAAATATTCGTTTTGATGATTTTGGAGGATAAAATTCTATCCTATTCATATAAAAAAAACGGTTTAAGAAATCCTTAAACCGTTTTTTTATGCCAAAAGAGTATCTAAATGATAAACAGGCTCCCCATTTTCTTGTTCAAAAACTTTTGAATAATCCATGACATTGTCAATTTTATCAAACTGACAAAGCAAACCAATTACAGCTACCAATCCATCAAACAACACTTCTTTTGAAGTTGGATTAGAAGGTCTTTTATTGAAGTGGCACAAAGGGATTTTAAATCCGCATGCTTCTAAAAAAACCTTTTCTATTTGTAAGATTTCAGAGGGAGTATATCCATTAAATTTTCTTCCCAAATTTTCATGAACTCTCCCTACATAACTCAATTGCAATGAGCCATGACCATTAGTAAGATGTTTCCAACTATCATGATTATCTAAAATATTGCCAACAGCACACGCCTTACAATCCTCGGGATTCAACAAGTTTTGATGATATGCATTGTATAATTTAATAAGTGCTTGCTCTAATCTTTTCGTTGTTTTCATATTTTTTAAATTTTCTCTAAATTACTAAAAACCATTCAAAAATCAAACTCTGAATAGTGTATCATCATATTTAGAATTAAATTAAATTATGAGTTAACTTAACTTTTTTCTGAATTGATTAAATTGTATTTTTGACAAGCGAAATCATCAGAATGAAAAAGATTCAAAAAATATTAAAAAAAGAAAAGTATATTAAAATAAAATTGAAAAATATCGCCACAAACCATTTGGAATTAAAGGCGAAAATTAATGATATTAAAGGACGTTTTATATTAGATACTGGTGCATCAAACTCTTGTGTAGGAGTTAATTTAATCGATTTTTTTAAATTGGATGCCATTCAAAGTGATACCAAAGCTGCAGGTGCTGGTGCAATTGATATGGAAACACAAGAATCAACAAATAATTACTTAAAAATTGGTGATTGGAAAACCAATGATTGTCATTTGGTATTGTTCAACTTATCGCACGTAAATACCGCACTTACACAACACAATGCAAAAGAAGTTCACGGAATTATTGGTGCTGATATTTTACGTCAGGGAAAAGCATTTATTGATTACAACAAAAATGTGTTGTATTTAAAAAAAACAAAAAAAAATAAACATAAAAATAGTTGAATATGAGTTTGCAAGTACAAGTTATGGATAAAATGAAAGAAGCAATGAAAGCAAAAGATACTGTTGCTTTACAAGCTTTAAGAGCCGTGAAATCAGCTTTCTTATTGGCAAAAACTGAGACAGGAGCTCAATCAGAATTGTCAGAAGAACAAGAAATAAAAATCATTCAAAAGCAAGTAAAACAACGCAAAGACAGTGCTGCTATTTTTTTACAACAAGGAAGAGAAGATTTAGCCACACCTGAACTTCAAGAAATAGCAATTTTAGAACAATTTTTACCAAAAGCACTTTCTGAAACTGAAATTGCAACTGTTGTTGTAGAAACTATCAAAGAATTGGGGGCTTCAGGAATGCACGATATGGGGAAAGTGATGGGAGTTGTCTCTAAAAAAATAGCTGGACAGGCAGATGGAAAAATGATTGCTGATTTGGTTAAAAAACACTTATTATAATCTTTAATTTGGCCCCATAGTTCAATTGGATAGAATATCAGATTTCGGCTCTGACGGTTGAAGGTTCGAATCCTTCTGGGGTCACTCTATCGGAGAATTGATTAATATTAATCGGTTCTCCTTTTTTTTGGTTTTGAATTTCCTTTGATAGTAAAGGAATTGCAGAGAATAAAGCATTGACTTTATTGGTTTGAACTATGTCATTTTGCTTGTCATAACCTATTCCGGAAGGAAATACAAGTTTTTGAATTTTCTTTTGTTGATGTAAATCGCTAGAAGCCCATAATCCACTGAGGTTTGATGAAATTTTCAAAGCCAAATCAATAGCCATTTGAAGGTTTGAACTAGATAATGCTGAATTGTTTAAATTCGAAGTTAAATCATTCTGTTCAGTTTCATATTTAGTTTTAAATTTATTATAAATATCACTATTAATTTCTCCGATAGCAAAACGCTCTTCAATAGCTTCAATTTTAGAAGAAAGTATTGATAATTGTTTTTTAATCTGAGTTTCTTGAGTCCTTATTTCTTTAGTTACATTATCGTAAGTATATAACATAACATCCTTAATGATCGAGTTATATTTAGCGTCAATCTCATAATTACTCAAATTTTGTAAAAATTTCTCATGAAGCACTTTTGCTGATTTATTACAAGAACATCCTTTTGTTCTGCATTTATAATAAAAAAGACCTTTGCTTTTAACAATAAAACCAGTAAGAGGTTTATAGCAGTTTTCGCAGTAGATAAATTGTTTCAAAGGAAGGTTACAATTATCAGTTTTATGTTCTTTAGGATGATGAGAAGGCGTAGCATTAATTTTTAAAAAATCATCCTTAGAGACAATAGGTTGGTGTTTTCCAATAATAATTTCACCAGGTAACATTTTAGTAACTAACACTCCACAGTAAAAAGGATTTTTAAAAACTTCAGAAAGTCTTTTCTCATTGATTTTTACACCTAACATTTCAAGCTTTTTTATGATTTCTACATTAGAGTAAGCGTTTTGCACTTTCCATTTAAATGCTTTTTTTAGAGAAAGGCCAGTCTGATCAATTTCAATATTCCAATCCACGGCTTTGTGATATTTATTTTTATTGACATATCCTAAAGGAGGAGACCATAACCAATATCCCTTTCTAAGTAGATCGCTCATAGCAGTTATGGTCTTATCCTTTCTAAGTTCATTATCAAACTGACTAAACATGTAAAATAAGTTTTGCTGAAATTTTCCGGACGCTGAGTTGGTATCCACCTCTTGAGTTACCGCTTTGACCTGAATTCCCTGATTGAATAATTCTTGTGAGATTTGTGCAGCACCAGAACCCGATCTAGAAAATCGATCATAAGAATACACAATAATGTAGCCAATAATACCACTTTGTCGAACGTACTTTAGCATTCGTCTAAATTCCTTTCGGTCGTCACTCTTCGCTGACTCATGCGTTCCTCCAAAGTACCCTACAATCTTATATCCATTAGTTTTAGCATAGTTTTCACAGTACTTTTTTTGAGTTTCAAGAGAAGTGTTGGTGTCAGCTTGTTCTTTGGTCGAAACGCGCGTATAAATGATTGCGTTTTTGTTATTACCTATTGATTTTTTCTCAGGACTAAATTTTTTGAATTCTTGAAGCGTATTCATTATTAATTATTTTAAAGATTGAAGAATTATTAAACAATAAGTCTCCAATGAATTAAGTAAATCATCAACATTTTGATTGGGTCCGCAAATATTTTTAAGTTTATCCCTCACAATATGTTGCCTCTCAATTGTTCTAGAATCATCCTTATCTATAAGTTCGGGTGTTGATTTGTACCCTTTTCTTTGCGGATTTGATTTCTGGTCCATCCCTGCTTGGTATTAAACCAGGCTGTATTTTCAGGGACTGATGTGGTGATACAATCATCATATTATTTTGTAATAATGGTTATTTTATAATTTCCTTGTGATCGAAGTTCTATGAGTAGCCTTGCATTTTTAGGTAATTTATTGTTTAAGAAAAAAACAGCAAGTTGTTCAGCACTTTTATGTTGTTCTCTAATAATTAAAGGCTTTAAAGTATTATTATCAATGACAATCTCTACATATTTTGGTGCTTTGTATAATACAATATCCTTGATTTCATTTTCAGCATTACTTAAATAAGAAAACTCTCTATTAACAATAAGAAACTCTACAGATACAATTTTTTTTATAATCGGCACAAGAGGAATACAGATGAAAGGAAGTTCATTTAAGTGATTCAATAAATTTAAAGGCAATTGAATATCTCCAGTACTAAAATGATGGTCTCCAGTAGAAGGAATATAGAACATTTTCAAAGGATTTTTCTCAATTAAAATACTCTCTATAATACCATCTGTAAAAGGATTGATTTCTTTTGCCAATTCCTTTTTTAAAAGATCATCTTGTTTTAGATTCTCATATATCTCAGAACTATCTTCCCTTTTTGAAAATGGAGAATTTATCAACATCTCTAGTTTACGATCTAAATAACCATCTACTCTTGGTTTATCCCAAACATCTTTTGCTAAAGCAGCTAAATGTTTGTAATCTATTCCCAAGGATGCTAATTCGTTGATAAGATATAACCATACAGCCTCAGGAATATTCATTTTAGCATGTTTTTCTTTTTCGAAAAAGGGGAGAATATCTCTTTCTTTCCAATACGTAACTTTACGTGAACTGATATCAAGATGCTTCGGAAGCATAGTACGTTGTGAGTGAAGATTTGCTATAAAATCAATGTTTTCCATTTTTAAAGTTTACGTAAAAGTAAATAATAATAATTAATATTGCAAATATGCGTTAATTTATATAATTTTACAAAAATAAATTAGTGTAGTAATATGAAATTTATAAAAGAATGTAAAAACCCAGAATGCGAATCGGAAATTTTCGAGTATTTAAGCTCTAAAAGAGAGTATTGTAATGACAAGTGTAAAAACAGAGCTGCTTATTTAAGGAAGATGGAGGAGGAGGGTGAGTTTATAAAAAAAGATAAGGCGATTAAACATAATTACAAAATTCTAAAAAAATTAAAGGAGCTAGGCATTAATGAAATAAGCGAACAGACACTTTTTAGTCATGGGTTTGATTTTACTGCTTTTCATAAAGACCGATTAATAATTCATAAAGGAGAGAGAGTATTTGTGTCTTGTTTATATGATTTGAATTTCACTTTGAAAAACAATAATTTAAATTTTATATAAAACATATGGAAACAACACAAATAGTTGGAATGGATAATTTATTACCCACAATAGAACAAGCTAAACTTTGTGGAATCATCAAAGAACCTTCTCAAATTAATTTAGAAACACGGCAGCGTTTTAAAATCAATGGAATTGTAATTGGTGTTTTAATTACAACAATTATAGGAGTATCTTTATTTTACTATTACACTACCAAAACAGCGAAAGAAAAAGAAGAATAGAATTACAACAACTGATTCAACTTAATTTTTTTTAAAAATTCAAAAGCGTAAAATCTTCGAATTTTAAAGCCACTCTATTATGCCTTAAATACTTCGTCATATCTCTCTCAAAGGTATTTATCAAACGACGTACTTAAAGGATTTTTTTTCAATACGTCATTTCTAACTCTTATTCATAATACAGTTTAAATTGTTCAATCACTTAAAGAAAGCTGATTGAACAATCATTGAACGCTATAAATTTTTCAAAATAAATCTCATCACTCCACGTAAAATTTTTATTTTATACAATAAAAATTTTGTTAAAGGATTTTTAAAGCTTTACTCAAAGAAAACCTATCACATCAAATCACATATTGTTGAAAACCGATAAAATCAGATCAAAATCGATGGAAATCGTTGAAAATCGGTTTTAATATGGTTTACTACATATTACTCTATATTTTGATTTTTTTAAAAGTGCAGTGAGTTATTCAGAAATTACATATTGTAAATATAAAAATCATCCACAATGCATTAATGAAAATAAGTTAATTCCAATTTTATCCAATCAAAAAATGAATGCCTACTTAAAAGAAATAGCAGCTGTTTGTGAAATCGAAAAAGAATTAACATTTCACATAGCGAGACTTACTTTTGCAACAACTGTAACGCTGATTAATGGTGTGCCCATAGAAACTGTTAGTAAAATGCTTGGACATAAAAACCTACACACAACCCAACATTATGCAAAAGTTCTAGATAGAAAAGTGAGTGAAGATATGAAGTTGCTTAAAGAGAAATGCTCGAATACGGGTTATAAAAAATTTATTTCAAATAATTAATAATTTTTATTTTACTTTTCTTTTTAAATTTTAATAAATAATTCCTCTGATTATTATTTTTAACTTAAATAATATATCTAATGAAATAAACTTTAATAATATTAATAATTATTCAATAATAATATTGGTAAAAATAAGCAATATAAAAGTAGAATTGAGCATGCATAGGGAATTAAAATGATTTATATATGCAGTGTAATAAACTCAAAATAAAATTATGAAAAAACTATCTATTCTTTTTCTTTATATTTTATTAGTATCTTGTTCTTCAACAAAAATTGCTAAAGAAAGTTATAACAATCAATTATTTTTAACTGATGGAACTCAGTTTGCAAAAAAAGACTTTTACCCAGATTTTAGTTGGCAAGTTACACCACAATATTTAATGTTCGCAGATGGACAGCGAGTTTTAAATACTACTGAAGTAAAAAGAATAGCCAAACTTAGCGATTTTATTTGCATCGAAAAAAATCATGCAAAAGAAACTCTTGGCTATGCTGAACTGGGTGCTAAACACGAAGTGGCCGCATTTAAAAAAGTTAAACCTAATATTAAAGTTTTATACTATTTTAATTCAGCTTATGCTTGGCCATTTACTTCTTACAACAAAAATTTTACAAGAGCTGAAATTGATAAACATCCAGCATTAAAAAAATTTTTAATAAAAAATAAAGAAAATGGTCAATTAGAGCATAGAAATAATGTTTTCTTTTTTGATGTTTTAAATCCTAATTTTAGAAAATGGTGGGTAGAAACTGTTGCAAAAGGTGTGAATGATTCTAATGCAGATGGTGTTTTTATAGATCAAATGCATGGTTTTGTTTGGTTGAGAAGAACGCAAAGAGATGAAGTAAAAAAAGCAATGGGAGAAATGATGAGAGACTTAAAAACTACTTTAGGAACTTCTAAAACAGTTTTGGGAAATAATGCCGAAAAAACTGAAGATGTTTTTCCTCATGTAGATGCAATTATGTTCGAACATTTTAATAGCTCAAAATTAACAAAAGAGAATTTGTTAGAAGAATGGGATGATATGTTGCGAATTGCAAAGGCTGGTAAAATGTCGATTTTTAGAATTGGTGTGGAAGCAGAAGAAGGAACTGAAGAAGAAATAAAAGGATTGCCTTGGCCTAAAAGATCTGCCATTTTAGAACAAAAATCAAAAGAAAGAGAAACCTACTTTTTAGCTGCATATTTAATTGGTGCACAACCTTATTCTTACTTTCAATATGGTTGGGGTTGGCGTTTAGATACTGGACCCATGATAAATTATCCAGAATTAATAAAGCCTTTAGGAGCGCCAAAAGGTGCTTTTATAAGAACAAATACTGATAAATGGGAATTTGCAAGAGAATTTGAACACGCAAATGTTTGGATTGATACTGATAAAAAAATAGCCAAAATTACTTGGTTAAAATAAATTTATATTCATAACAAAAAATGAAGGCAATTTGCCTCCATTTTTATGCTTTCTAGTAAACCATTCTTAATTCTTTAAAAACTTTAAAGTTTGTTTTTGTCCGTTTTCTAAAGTGATATTTAAAAAATAAACACCAGTTTTATAATTAGAAACATCAAAAGAATTATTGTTTTTAAAACTACTTATTTTTTGTCCTCTAATATTATAAACGTTTCCTTGTGAAATAATTTTACTCAATTTTAATATTGAATTTACAGGATTAGAAAATAGTTTAATCTTGTCTATTTGTTTCATATTTTCATCAACAGAAAGGACTTTAGATTGAGTTGTAGCAGATAAAGATTCAAAATAATAGGTCATATCTTCTTCAGTAAGTTTGTTGCCATTTTGATCTAAAGGAGATGTTTGACTCGAAGTTACAATGATAGATAACCTATCATAATATTTTAAATTTTCTGATTCAAAAACAATTTCTAAATCTTCCCAAATATTAAATTGAGAAAAGAAAACCTGATTTGCATTTAGTTGAACAGGTACTCCAGTTGGTTTCTCACCAACCTCATTTCTTAAAGCAAATAAAATTCCTGTGGAAGATTTGCTTAAAATATTTATTTCTCTAATAGTTTCTGGCAGTAATAAAGCTCTTAATTTAAACGTAACTTTATTTTCGCTTAATGCACCATCTTCAAAATTATAACGCGCTTGTGCAAAAGGATGTGCTTCTGCTATTTTAGTAAATTTAACTGCTTTTCCAGATTCAGAATTGCTTGCAATTACTTCACTATCATTGGAAACTATATAATTTGGAGTGTAAGTTGCACCAACTGCACCTGCATAAGAAATGTCTAAAATCGGACTAGGTTTACCGTAATTAAACCAATCATAAAAAACAACTAGAGGTGCTGGTTTTGGTTGCGCTATTATACCTCTAATTTTATCAAAATAATAAACTGTTCCATTTGTATTAATATCACCAGGAGCAAACATTAAAACCATTTCGTTTATACCTCCTTCTGCAGAAATATCTGCAGGAATTTCAATATCAGTAAAATCAAAAGAAGCTTCTAGCCAACTTTTACCTGTAGTAATTGTAAAATCTTTAAAAATTGAATTGGCATTAAAACCTACAGTTTTGTTAATTAAATAAACTCTAATATTTTGACTTGTTAAAGTTGATATATCATCTACATCAGCATAAATTTGTAGCTTTTGTTTAAAGTTTGATAAATTATTTATAGGAACATTTAAATTAAATCTAATCTGAGAGTTAACTCCAGATGCTTTTGTAATTTTCCCTACTTTGGCACTCGTATTTATTCCATTCGTCTCTGGGTTTGTTACGTTTTCTTCTAAAGTACCACCAAAAGTATTGGTAATTTCAGTATCAAAAGTTTCATTTTCATAATTGTACCAATCGTAATCTTTAAAAATATATTTCATTTCTGAACTATAAATTTTATTGGTAGCTGTATTTTTTACATTTACAAAATAGACTTGTGCATCATTAGGCACTTGTGCAGTTACAGTTCCATTAATACCTGTTTTGTTAAACGTAGTGCTTTTAGCAATCCAAGTATAATCATCCTCTCTCCATTGTAAAGTATCTGTTGCAAAATATAAAACTGCTTCGTCTACAGTTTCATTAAATTCAAATTTATAATCAATTTCATTATTATCATTTATGGTTTTATTTGTAAACGTTAATGGTTTTACTGCAGTTGGTTTAAAATTAGTAATATAATCTGCAAAGTCGTAAATTTCTTGAGGAGTCCAACCAGGAGAATGACCATGAGGCATTTCTTTTTCTATTCTTAAATATTTTTCATTGGGTGATGCTACATAGGTATCTGTAAAAATATTCATTACAAATTGTTTGTCGTTTGTACCATTTACAAAAAGAGTTGGTTGTTTTTGCAAGGGAATATATAATAATGGCTCCCAATTATCTAAATAAAATTGTTTTTCAGTTTCAGATAAAATATTTAATTGAGTACTATAAATTGGTGATTCAAATAAATATCCACAACCATAAACAGGTACTGCAAACTTAAATCGATCATCAATTCCTGTAACTACATTTGTGATGATTCCTCCCCAAGAAATACCTGTAATTCCAATATTATTGGTATCAATTTGAGTTGAAAAATTAGCATCTCTTAATAAATTATTTACCAAAATTACATCTGCAACTGCATGATAAAACCACTGGTCTTCTAGAGGTTCATTGGTGTCTGCAAAAAACACATTAGTTCTAGATGGCCCTCCAAAATTAGTAATAGTTGTATGTTCTGCTCCTGCTTGTCTATTGGTTAATTTTAAAGGCTCATAACCTTCTAACCCTAAAGCAATTGCAATGTATCCTTTTTCTGTCCATTTATCTACCCATTGCGTATACGCATTTCCTCCTCCACCATGAACCAAAATAACTGTGGGTCTTTTTTCCCCTGATGGAATATTATTTGGCACACCATACCAAGCAAAAAATTTAGTTTCTTTTGCAGCATTGTCTGCTTTAGAGTAATTCAATCCACTTATTAAAACTCCTCTAACTGTACTATTTGGATTATTAGAATCTTTTTCGTCGTCAAATTCTGTGGTAAATTCGAAAGTTGGATTTACAAAAGCTCCTTGATTTGCAAGGGAGTTTTTTACAAAAGTGGGTCCTGTTTGAGCAATGCTTACCAAAGAAAGAAGTGCTATAAAACTAAAAAATATTTTTTTTTGCATATTTATTGTTATAAGTAATACCTATTAAAAAATAACTTATAATTTTTTAGTATTTTATATTATGATCATTATATCGTTTGAAAGAGTTTTAAAAAGTTTAAAGCTAAAAGGCTGAGATATTGATGTAATAATCTAATTTACAATACTTCTTTTCTTCTAATTTTAATTTTCATAGCACCTTCAACAGGTTTGTCTGATACTAAAATTAAATACCCAGCTCCACCTGCACCAGCTAATTTCCATGCAATTGCTTGGTCTTTATATTTATCGATTTCTTTTAAAATTCTATCGTTTACCATTGCCGGAAACATTTTAATTTGTGCGTTAAAAGATTTCAAAAATCCCTCAGCAAACTTTTCTAAATCTTTATTGTTTACTGCCTCCCAAACTTCATC
>Ga0102821_1000486_pt1 | contig 14998 bp, 10 predicted proteins | sample ColrivemetaGS715_FD_78194 | JGI IMG/M metagenome (GOLD analysis project Ga0102821, IMG submission 78194) | Estuarine microbial communities from the Columbia River estuary - Ebb tide non-ETM metaG S.715 | ecosystem: Environmental > Aquatic > Marine > Intertidal zone > Estuary | place: USA... | reverse complement strand
ACTTTTTATTCTGACGAAGGACTCCCTGAATTTGTAAGATATTTAGATTCTACCCGCGAAAGTTTGACTACCAAAGTAATTTCCATGGAAGGAGAAAAAAATGGAATTCCAGTAGAAGTTGCTATGGTTTATAACACTTCGTATGCGGAAAATTTACATTCGTATGTAAACAATATTAATACACACGAGGGAGGAACACATTTGGCAGGTTTTAGACGTGGTTTGACTACAACTTTAAAAAAATATGCTGACGATTCAGGATTGTTAAAAAATGTAAAATTTGAAATTGCTGGTGATGACTTCAGAGAAGGACTAACCGCGATTATTTCTGTTAAAGTTCAAGAGCCACAATTTGAAGGACAAACTAAAACAAAATTAGGAAACAGAGAGGTGACTTCTGCAGTTTCTCAAGCCGTTTCAGATATGTTAACCATTTATTTGGAAGAAAATCCAAATGATGCAAGAGCCATTGTTCAGAAAGTAATTTTAGCAGCGACTGCTCGTCATGCAGCCAGAAAAGCACGTGAATTAGTCCAAAGAAAAACAGTAATGAGTATTGGCGGTTTGCCTGGGAAATTATCTGATTGTTCTGAAACAGATCCTGTGCAATGCGAAATTTTCTTGGTTGAGGGAGATTCTGCAGGTGGAACAGCAAAACAAGGAAGGGATAGAAACTTCCAAGCGATTTTACCTTTACGTGGAAAAATTTTGAATGTAGAAAAAGCCATGCAACACAAAGTTTTTGAAAATGAAGAAATCAAAAATATGTTTACAGCTTTAGGAGTTTCTATTGGTACAGAAGATGATCCAAGAGCACTGAATTTATCAAAAATTCGTTATCACAAAGTTGTAATTATGTGTGATGCTGACGTTGATGGTTCGCATATTGCAACCTTAATATTAACTTTCTTCTTCCGTTTTATGAGAGAAATGATTGAGCAAGGCTATATTTATATCGCTACTCCACCATTATATTTGGTTAAAAAAGGACAAAAAAGAGAGTATGCTTGGGATGATGACCAGCGTGATTTGATTTCTCAAAAAATGGGTGGAGGAGTAACTATTCAACGATATAAAGGTTTAGGAGAGATGAATGCTGAGCAATTGTGGGACACAACCATGAATCCTGAGTTTAGAACATTACGTCAAATAACGATTGATAGCTTGACAGAAGCTGACAGAGTTTTCTCGATGTTGATGGGAGATGATGTTCCGCCAAGAAGAGATTTCATTGAGAAAAATGCTAAATATGCTAAGATAGATGTGTAAATATTTCTATATGTTAAAATTAAATTTATTGACACTTTTTAAGAAGTGTGTATTTTTCATACACTAGCTATCGAATTAAGAAAAAAATAACCAAATCTTTAAATCAATGAAAAAGTATATTTTAATTCTAATAAGCGTTTTTTCCTTGTCTTTTAAAACAAAAGCGCAAGATGGTATTGAGAACATCCTTTTTGCTGATATAGCAGATGCAAACAAACTTACTACTGAATATTTAAGACCTGTAGCAGAAGGTTTTATTTTAGGGATGAGCAATGGATGGTATCATACTGCAAAAGTTCATAAAATATTGGGGTTTGATATTACTATCGGAGCAAATCTATCTATGGTTTCATCTTCAAAAGAATCATTTAATGTTAACCCTTTAAATTTGTCTTCTAGAATTACTCAAAATCCTGCAACTTCACCAACTATTCTAGGAAGTGGAAATGCTGTTACAAATGCATTTGAAGTTACAATTCCTGCGAATTCTGACCCTAATATCAATGGTGGTAATCACCCCGAATTGACAAGAAATTTCACAATGCCTGATGGTTTTAGAGATGATCTTCCAATGAGTTCAGTTCCAACACCAGCAGTTCAGGTAGCTCTTGGCTTACCTGGAAAATTTGAGGTTAATTTACGTTTTTTACCAGAGGTCGGAAATGATGAAACAAAATTAAATCTTTTTGGTTTAGGTATTAAAAAAGAAATTACACGTTGGTTTGGACCAATGGATAAAACACCTTTGCATATTTCTCTTTTAGGTGCTTTTACAAATATGAAAGTTTCAAGTATAATAGAAGATCCAAGTGGAAATGACATCAATATCACAAATGGTTTGGGTGAAATGAAATTAAACTCTTATACTGTTCAAGCTTTAGCATCTTTAAACTTCCCAATTATTAATATTTACGGGGGTTTTGGATATATTGGTGGTTCTTCATCCCTAGATATTGCAGGAAGATACGAATTGCAATACTCTGATGGTTTAACAAGTTACACCAGAATTTTAAACAATCCTATTAACTTAGATTATGATGTTAGTGGTTTTACAACTACAATTGGAGCCAGATTAAGTTTAGGCATTTTTAAAATTTTCGGAAGTTATACATTGCAAGAATACAATACTTTAAATGCAGGTATTTCATTCAGCATAAGATAAAAATTCAACAAACCTCTCTTAAAAAGACACCTTTTGGTGTCTTTTTTTTATAATAATTATCACAAATAAAAAACATTAAATATTGTACTTTTGTGTTTCAAAAAATAATTAACTTAAAACAAAAAAATATGAAAGTTTCAGTTGTTGGTGCAGGTGCAGTTGGCGCAAGTTGTGCAGAATATATTGCGATTAAAAATTTCGCTTCGGAAGTTGTTTTACTAGATATCAAAGAAGGATTTGCTGAAGGAAAAGCAATGGATTTGATGCAAACAGCTTCACTAAATGGTTTTGATACTAAAATTACAGGAATCACAAATGATTATTCAAAAACTGCCAATTCTGATGTTTGCGTGATTACTTCCGGAATTCCAAGAAAACCAGGCATGACTCGTGAAGAATTAATTGATATCAATGCAGGAATTGTAAAAACAGTTGCTTCAAATTTATTAACATACTCTCCAAATACCATCATTATTGTAGTTTCAAATCCAATGGATACCATGACATATTTGGTTCATAAAACTACCAACATCCCTCAAAATAAAATTATTGGAATGGGTGGTGCTTTAGATTCTGCACGTTTCAAATACAGACTAGCTGAGGCTTTAGACGCACCAATTTCGGATATTGATGGAATGGTAATTGGTGGTCATTCTGATACAGGAATGGTGCCTTTAACAAGATTAGCTACTAGAAATTCTATTCCCGTTTCTGAATTAATTTCTGCTGAAAGATTAGAACAAGTAAAAGAAGATACCAAAGTTGGTGGTGCAACTTTAACCAAATTATTAGGCACTTCTGCTTGGTATGCACCTGGAGCTGCTGTGAGCGCTATGGTGCAGGCAATTGCTTGTGATCAAAAGAAAATATTTCCTTGTTCAACACTCTTGAATGGCGAATACGGAATGAATGATATATGCTTAGGTATTCCTGTTGTTATTGGAAAAAACGGTATCGAAAGTATTGTTGAAATTACCTTAAATGAAGCTGAAAAAGCTAATATGGTTGCTTCTGCTGAAGGTGTGAAAGTGGTAAATGACTTGTTAAACTTATAGTTTTTTTTAGAAAAATTCTATTTGAATTCTTAAAATACAAACCTCACAAGCTAAAATTTGTGAGGTTTTTTTTTATTTCTTCTGAATACTGTCAATAAGCTACATTCTAAATTTACGACAACCCTGAAATCACCCCATTTTTATCAATAGTCATATTTTCTGATGCTGCAATAATTGGCAATCCGGGCATTCGCATCATTTCTCCTAGAATTAGGAATGACAAATTGAGCTCCTGCAGCAATTTCTATTTCACGAACTGTTACTGTAAATCCCTCTGGCCTTCCAATTAAAAACTCATTATCAGAAAATGATTTTTGAGTTTTCGCCATGCAAACTGCAAATTCGTTGAATCCTAACTTTTCAATTTTTTTTAGATCGATTTCAGCTTGTTTGCTATATTCCACCGATTTTGCACCATAAATTTCTGTAGTAATGGTTTCAATTTTTTCTCTGATAGGACTTTTCCAATCGTATAACGGTTTGTATTGAGTTGCTTTGGTTTCAACAACATCAACAACAGCTGCAGCTAATTTTTTGGTGCCTTCACCCCCTTTTTCCCATCCTTCAGAAACAACAGCTTGTACACCTAAATTAGCACATTTTTCAATCACAAAATTTACTTCTTCTTCAGAATCTGAGATAAAAGAATTGATAGCAACAACTGGTTCAATATTAAATTTTCGAACATTTTCAATATGTTTTTCCAAGTTTTTAAATCCCTTAGAAACATGCTCTAAGTTTGGCGTATTATATTCTTCGCTTTTTGCACCGCCATGATGACGTAAAGCTCTAATTGTGGCTACTAAAACTACACATTTTGGATTTAGTTTTGCAAAAGCAGCTTTGATATTTAAAAACTTTTCAGCACCTAAATCTGCTCCAAAACCGGCTTCTGTAACTGTATAATTAGCTAGGGACAATCCCATTCTTGTTGCGATAATCGTATTGGTGCCTTGTGCAATATTTGCAAAAGGTCCTCCATGAAGAATTGCAGCATTTCCCTCCAAGGTCTGCACCAAATTAGGCTTTATAGCCTCTTTCAATAAAATTGACATAGCATTTTCGGCTTTCAAATCTCTCGCAAAAACAGGTTTTTTATCAAAAGTAAATCCGATAAAAATATTTCCCAAACGTTCTTTTAAATTTTCTAAATCTGTTGACATACACAAAATTGCCATCACTTCTGATGCAGGGGTAATATTGAATCCATCTTGTCTTGGAATGCCATTTGTAGAACCTCCCAAACCTATAATTATCTCTCTCAAAGAACGGTCATTCATATCCATTACTCGTTTCCAAAGAACCGTTCTCGGGTCAATATTCAAGTTGTTTGTCTTATTTTGAATATTATTATCAATCAACGCTGATAATAAATTATTGGCTTTTTCAACTGCGTTAAAATCTCCAGTGAAATGCAAATTGATATCTTCCATTGGAATCACTTGAGAAAATCCTCCTCCTGCAGCACCTCCTTTCATCCCAAAAACTGGCCCTAAAGAAGGTTCTCTCAACACAGCAATAGTTTGTTTTCCTATTTTGTTTAAACCATCTACCAAACCAATTGAAACTGTAGTTTTTCCCTCTCCTGCTGGAGTTGGCGTCAATGCAGTTACTAAAATCAAATTGTTTTGCGCTACTTTTTCATCATCAATCAGATACAAAGGTAGTTTTGCTTTGTATTTTCCATACATTTCCAAATCGTCTTCATCGATCCCTAATTTTTCAGCAATATTTTTGATGTGTAAAGGTTTTTTTGATTGAGCAATCTCAATATCAGTCAAGTAAGTCATTTTGTGAAATTATCGGAATTAGTGTTTAAATATAATGAATTTTAACAGCTTTATATCCTTGTATTTTGAGTTGTATAAAAACCTGTTTTGGACATATACAATAAATGTGATAAAATAATTGCTTAGCCTACTCTGAAATACTATATTTGCACGTTTTAAAAAAAAGAAGTCGACATAAATTAAAGAAAATGCAAAACAAAGGACTTATTAAATTATTTGCTATCCTTTTTGGATTAGTAAGTTTATATCAATTATCATTTACATTTTTAGCAACCAAAGTAGAAAAAGATGCAGCTACTTATGCTAAAAATATGGATAAAAATAACAATGCAAGGGAAAAAGCTGCTTTTGAAAAAAAGTTTTTAGACAGCGTTGCTAACAAAGATATTATTGATTTGGGCATCACAAAATATACCTACAATGACGTAAAAGACAAGGAGATGAACCTTGGTCTTGATTTGAAAGGTGGGATCAATGCTATTTTACAAGTTTCTGTAAAGGAAGTATTGAAAAGCTTGTCTAATGATTCCAATAACGAAATATTTAACAAAGCATTAGCTGCTGCTGATGACAGACAAAAAAATAGCAACTCTGATTATTTAGACCTCTTTTTTCAAGAATTTGAAAAAATTGCTGGGAAAACAAAATTGAGTGATCCTTCCATTTTTGGCACAAAAGCATTGAGTGAAAAAATCTCTTTGAATGAAGATAATGCTACCGTAAAAAAGACGTTACAAGAAGAGATCAATAGTTCTATTGGTACTGCTTTTGAAGTATTGAGAAGCAGAATTGACAAATTTGGAGTGACACAACCAAATATCCAAAGAATTGGAACTTCTGGAAGAATTCAAATTGAATTGCCAGGTGCAAAAGATATTGAACGTGTTACCAAGTTAATCACAAGTAAAGCTGAATTGCAGTTTTGGGAAGTTCATTCAAATGTTGAAGTTCAAAACTTTTTCTTCGAAGCAAATGCTGCAGTTGCAACAATGCTGAAAGACGAAACTTCAGTAAAAAAAGATACTCTAAAGAAAGGAAATATTGATGATTTATTAGGAGAAACTAAGGATTCTACTACAGTTCAAAAAAATCTTTTCACTTATTTATTTCCAAATGTTGCACAATCACAACAACAAGTTAGTTCGTTAGTAGGGCAAGCTAGAGTGTTGGATACAGCAACTGTAAACAATTTATTAGCTAAAAAAGAGGTAAGAGCATTATTGCCAACCGAATTACGCTATGTAAAATTCTTATGGGATTATAAATCTGAAAAAGGTACTGATGGCACAGAATTGATTGGATTATATGCCATCAAAGGAAATAGAAATGATGCCGCTCCAATTGAAGGTGATGTGATTTTAGATGCTGCTCAAGTGTTTGATCAATTGAACAAACCAGAGGTAAGCATGACAATGAACAGTACAGGAACCAAACAATGGGCAAAAATGACTGCAGACAATGTAGGGAAATTTGTAGCTGTTGTATTGGATAATTATGTTTATACTGCGCCTTCTGTAAACCAAGCCATTACTGGTGGAAGAACTTCAATTTCTGGAGGAACCATGACGATTGCTGAGGCAGAAGATATCGCAACTGTTTTAAAAGCAGGAAAATTACCAGCAGCTGCAAGAATTATTCAAGCAGAAGTTGTTGGTCCATCTTTAGGTCAACAATCAATTGATGCTTCCATAAATTCATTTATGATTGCCATCTGTTTGGTATTACTTTGGATGATTTTCTACTACGGAAAAGCAGGGATTTTTTCAAACATTGCATTAGTAGTGAACATTCTTTTCATCTTTGGAGTTTTAGCTTCTTTCAATGCCGTATTGACATTGCCAGGAATTGCAGGTATTATTTTAACTATTGGTATGTCTGTTGATGCAAACGTAATTATCTTTGAGAGAATCAAAGAAGGATTGGCTGCAAAAATGGGTTTGAAACAAGCAGTTGAAGAAGGATTCTCAATCAAAGGTGCACTTTCTGCAATTATTGATGCAAACATCACGACCTTGTTAACAGGTATTATTTTATATGTTTTTGGAACAGGACCAATCAAAGGTTTCGCATTAACATTAATGATTGGTATTGCAACTTCATTGTTTACGGCCGTTTTTATCACTAGATTGTTAGTTGATAGTGCTGTAAATAAAAAAATGAATTTAACTTTCAACACCAATTTTTCAAAAGGTTGGTTTACAAATATCAACGTAGCATTTATAAGAAAACGTAAAATTGCTTATGCCATTTCTGGTACCTTAGTAATTGTTAGTTTGGTTTCAATTTTTACAATTGGATTAAAACAAGGAGTTGATTTTAAAGGAGGACGCTCTTATGTGGTTCGTTTTAATCAAGAAATGACTCCAACTAAAGTTGCTCAAGAACTGAAATCAATTTTTGGAAGTGCGCCAGAAGTAAAAACCTATGGTAACGCAAACCAATTAAAAATCACCACTGTTTATAGAATAGACGAAGAAGGACAAGAAGTTGATGAAGAAATTCAAGAAACCTTATACAATGGTTTGAAACCGTATTTGGCGAAAACTTCTTACGAAAACTTTAAACCTGGATTTGAAAAACAAGGTGCAGGAATCATGAGTTTCTTAAAAGTAGAACCAACGATTGCTGATGATATCAAAACTTCGGCATTATACTCTGTATTTGGATCTCTATTAATTGTTTTCTTATACATCTTATTGCGCTTCAGAAAAGTATCGTTCTCATTTGGTGCAGTTGCAGCGGTTTTCCATGACGTATTGATTGTGTTGGGAGTTTTCTCTTTGACATATACTTTTATGCCATTTGATATGGAAATTGATCAATCTTTCATTGCTGCAATTCTAACAGTTGTTGGGTATTCTCTGAATGATACCGTAATTATTTTTGATAGAATTAGAGAATTCACGAACGAAAGACGTGGAAAACACAACGAATTAATCAATAGCGCTATTAATGTAACGTTAGGAAGAACCATCAATACTTCATTAACAACTTTATTGGTATTGTTATCAATCTTTTTCTTTGGAGGTGATTCAATCAAAGGATTCATGTTCGCATTGATTGTTGGTATTATTGTAGGAACCTATTCTTCTATTTTCGTAGCAACACCAATCATGTACGATACCACAAAAAAAGAAGATAAAAATAGTTAACTTTTTATACCTATTTAAAAACCGTTTTTAAATACTGATTATCAGATTAAAAACGGTTTTTTCATTTCGCAGATAGGCATTATATTTACATCCTGATGAAAATTATAAAACTTCATGATTTATATTTCAGTCCTTTTATTGAAAAGGAGGAAATTGATGCGATTGTAAAAAACTTAGTTTGTCAAGTAAAAGAGGATTTGCCTGAAAATGAAATTCCAATTTTTATTGGAATTTTAAATGGCTGTTTTTTATTTGCTGCGGACTTTATAAGAGCTTATCAAGGAAATTGTGAAGTGTCTTTCGTGAAATTAGCCTCTTATTCCGGTACTAAATCTACAGACGAAGTAAAACAATTGGTAGGAATTAATGAAGATTTAACAGGAAGAACGGTTATTATTTTAGAGGATATTATTGATACAGGCAGCACTTTACAAGAAATATATAATATCTTTAGAGAAAAAAATGTAAAAGAATTAAAAATAGTCACCCTATTTTTTAAACCAGATGTATTTAAAAAAGAACTACCCATCAATTATATTGGTAAAAGTATTGAAGACAAATTCATTGTTGGATATGGCTTAGATTACAATGGTTTAGGTAGAAATTATCCAGCAATTTATCAATTAACAAACAAACCAAAAATGAAAAATATTGTATTATTTGGTCCTCCAGGAGCAGGAAAAGGAACACAAGCAATCGTTTTAAAAGAGAAATATAATTTAGTACATATTTCTACAGGAGATGTTTTTAGATTCAACATTAAAAACGAAACTCCACTAGGAAAATTGGCAAAAACCTTTATTGATGCTGGCGATTTAGTTCCTGATGAAGTGACCATTGACATGCTAAAAGAGGAAGTTGGAAAAAATAGTGATGCTGGTGGAATTATTTTTGACGGTTTTCCTAGAACAGCCTCTCAAGCTACTGCTTTAGATGCGTTTTTAACTGAAAAAGGGTTGCAAATTGACGCTATGATTGCGTTGGAAGTTCCAGAGGCCCTATTAGTAGAACGCATTCTTGGAAGAGGAAAAACAAGCGGAAGAACAGACGATACTGATGAAGAAAAAATCAGAAATCGTTTCAACGAATACAATACAAAAACTGCTGTTTTAAAAGATTATTACGAAGTACAAAATAAATATTTTGGTATCAATGGTGTTGGAACTATTGAAGATATCACAAACCGAATTTCAACAGTATTTGAAACTTTATAAGTTCAAAATTTAAAAGTTTTAAACGCTAAACTGAACATTAAAAACTAAACACTAAAAACTTCTCATGACCGAAGGCAATTTCGTTGATTACATAAAAATATATGCAACCTCTGGAAAAGGCGGACAAGGTTCAACGCATTTACATAGAGAAAAATTTGTTGAAAAAGGCGGTCCTGATGGTGGTGATGGTGGCCGTGGAGGGCACATTATTTTGCGTGGTGACAGAAATTTATGGACATTGTTTCATCTAAAATTCAAACGTCATTTTAGAGCAACTCAAGGTGGTGCAGGAAGCAAAAGCAGAAGTACTGGTGCAGATGGCGAAGATATTTATATTGATGTGCCTTTAGGAACCATTATTAGAGATGCTGATACTGACGAAATTATTGTGGAAATTACCGAAGATAAAAAAGAAGTTATTTTATTACAAGGTGGAAAAGGCGGACTTGGAAACTGGCATTTTAGAACTGCAACGCATCAAACTCCAAGATTTGCACAACCAGGAATTGATGGTCAAGAAGGTTGGTACAGAATTGAACTAAAAATTTTGGCAGATGTTGGCTTAGTAGGTTTTCCGAATGCAGGAAAATCAACCTTACTTTCTGTGGTTACTGCTGCTAAACCAAAAATTGCAGATTATGCTTTTACCACTTTAAAACCTAATTTAGGGATTGTAGAATATCGAAATCATCAAACGTTTGTAATGGCAGATATTCCTGGAATTATTGAAGGTGCTGCTGAGGGAAAAGGATTGGGTCATCGTTTTTTACGTCATATTGAACGAAATGCAGTGTTGTTATTTTTAATTCCTGCTGATAGTGATGACATCAATACTGAGTATGACATTTTATTGAATGAACTCAAAAAATACAATCCTGAGTTGTTAGACAAACATAGGCTTTTGGCAATTTCAAAAACGGATTTGTTAGATGATGAATTGAAATCAGAAATCAAAGAAACACTTCCTAAAGGAATTGAAACGATTTTTATTTCATCAGTCGCTGAAATCGGTTTGACAGAATTGAAAGATAAATTGTGGAAAGTTCTGAATTTGTAAGATAAAAACTTAAAAACTACTCTTTAAATTGAATTCTGATTGGTAAAATATATTTTGTTTTTACTGGAATTCCTCTTTTGATAGCTGGATAAATTTTAGGAATATTTTGTATACTAATTGCCAATAAACTATCCAATGTAGGTAGTTGTTTTATGATGACTTCTGAGACTTCCATTTGTTCTAATTTGACAACACCTTTAGCATCAATTAATAAATGAACGGTGACAACCTCATCAATTGAATCTTGAATGGTAAAGACCTGTTTTTGCAGCTCTGCGCCTATTTTTTGATGAATTGTTGTTCTAAAACAATTCGATTTTTCATCTTTATCAATGATGGAATCACAAATTTTAAAAGAGGGTAAAAAATCAACTTCATTAAAATTAATAATCGTGTCTAAATCAGGAAGTTGGTTTTTTTTTGAAAATGGAAATTTGTCACACGAAGTGCAAAATATCAATAAAATCAAAAAAGAAAAAACACGTAAAAACATAGTTTTAATTAAGCCGTGAAATTACTAAAATTTGTTGACTTTTATTTTAAAGATTCTCCGCTTAAAAAATAGTCTTTTTTAAAACTACTCTTTATCAGCCATTTTCTTGACATACTCTGTGATAATCACAATTTGAGTACCATTTACTTTGCCTTCAATATAGTTGGCGTTTTCATAGTCTAACGAAATTCTACGAACTGCAGTGCCTTGTTTCGCAACCATACTTGAGCCTTTTACTTTCAGGTCTTTAATCAAAACAACTGTATCTCCAGCTTCTAAAATAACGCCATTGCAATCTCTGTGAATTACTTTTTCACTTTCATCCAAATGTTCGTTGGTTGCTTTTGCTATTGCCAATTCATCATCAGTCAAATACATCATTTCTAACAATTCTTTAGGCCAACCTTCATTTTTTAAACGATGTAACATTCTCCAAGCAATCACTTTTACGGGCGAAAATTCACTCCAAATAGCATCATTCAAACAACGCCAATGATTAGAATCCATATTTTGAGGACTTTCAATTTGACTCACACAAGGTTCACAAGCCAAAACACTTCCGTCAAAACCACCGCTTGAAACAGGTTTTACTTCATAAATCTGTAAATTTTCTGCTGATGTACAAAATTCACATTGATTGCCACTTCTTTTTTTTAGATCTTCTAATAAACTCATTCTTGGTTAATTTTTGGCAAATGTACTGCTTCTTTTTATTTAATTTCGAGCGATGTAAATTGAAAATTAGTGCCATCAAATAAGCCTTTATCTGATAATTTTAATGAGGGAATTACCAACAAACTCATAAAAGAAAGGGTCATAAAAGGTGCTCTTAAGGTGCTACCCATTTTTATAGCCATTTTGTCGATTTCAGCATAGGCTTTCCCAGTTACTTCTGCTGAAGCATCTGACATAATTCCTGCAATTGGCAATGGAAGTATTTTTTCTTCAGTTTCTGACACTGCACAAACTCCTCCCTTGTGTTTTATAATTAAATTTACAGCCTTGCAAATCGCTTCGTCAGAAACACCAACTGCAATTATATTATGAGAATCATGTCCAACAGAACTTGCAATTGCACCTTCTTTTAATCCAAAATTTTTAATGAATGCAATTGCTGGCGCATCATTCTTGTAACGATTTACCACTGTCATTTTTAAAATATCTGAAGTCGTATTCGAAACCAAATTACCATCAATAATCAATGATTCGGCTTCTATTTGATTCGTAACCAATTCACCATCCAAGGCCTCAATAACTTTTATTTTTTCTGAAGCAGCATGGAATTCAAAGTCAGAAACAATTTTAAAATCTGTTTGAAAATTATTTAAAATCTCAAAATCAACAGATTCAATAAAAGAAATACCCTCTTTTGCTACTAATTTTCCATCAATATAGGTTTCTAAAACCTTTAAATCATTCAAATTATTTACTATTATAAAATCAGCTGCATCTCCTTTTTGTAATATCCCAACATCCAAATTATAGTGTTTTACAGGGTTTATACACGCCATTTGTAATACTTTAAAAACATCTTTTCCTACAGAAATAGCACTTTTGCACAACTGATTGATGTGACCCAACAACAAATCATCTGGATGTTTGTCATCTGAACAAAACATCATATTCTCAAAATATTCAGGCACCAAATCAATCAACGCATCAAAGTTTTTTGCAGCACTTCCTTCTCTGATAATAACTTTCATTCCTTTTTGCAGTTTTTCCAAACCTTCCTCAAACGTAAAACATTCGTGATCTGTAGAAATTCCTGCGGAAATATATTTAGAGATATTGTCTCCTCTCAATCCTGGTGCATGACCATCAATGGGTTTGTAATTGTTTTTTGCATGTTGTATTTTTGCTAAAACTTCATCATCATCAAACAAAACTCCTGGATAATTCATCATTTCAGCTAAATATTTGATATCCGGATTTTCCATCATTTTCTTAATTTCATCCGAATTTATAATAGCTCCTGCACTTTCAAAATTGGTTGCAGGCACACAACTTGGCGCTCCAAAATTGAATTTAAAAGGTACTCTTTTTCCGTTTTCAATCATGAACTCCACTCCTTTTACGCCCAAAACATTGGCTATTTCGTGAGGATCAGAAATGGTTGCAACTGTTCCATAAATGACTGCTTTTTTGGCAAATTCTGATGGCACTAACATCGAACTTTCTATATGAATATGCGCATCAACAAAACCAGGTAGAATAAAGGTTTCAATGTCATGATTCGCTTTTTGAATTGTTGCTATTTTGCCATTTTCAATGACAATTTCTCCTCTATAAATTGTTCTATTTATAATATCAACAATGTTTCCTTGAACAACCATTTTGAATATTTTTAACACAAATTTACAAAGAATAGAAAACGAAATTGTTTCCATTTCTAAACTTTATCCTATTTTTATTTCATGAAACAAAATGAATTTCTCGATACTTTTGAGAACAAGTATGGATTTTTAAAACATCCAAATGATACCCTATTCAATAATTGGGCAAAAAAGAACAGTTTTTCTTTGAAGGATTTATTTCCATCCATCCAAAAAAATGAAATTTACCCTCTTGATATCAGCATCAATAGTACTTGGATTGGTGGTGAAGAAGAGTTTAATAATTTACCCATTTTTGAAGAAAAAATGAAAAAATTACAAGCAGAAAATCCGACTAAAATTATTGCTGGGGGATACTTAGAAAAACGTGCTTTGTACACTTCAGAGATGTATGTCAGAAAAATAAATGACACTTTCGATAGAAGAAATACACATTTAGGTATTGATTTTTGGCACGAAGCAAATACTCCTATTCATGCAATTTTAGACGGAGAAGTTATCTTTTCAACCAACGACAATGAACACAAAGGATACGGAGGTTTGATAATTCTAAAACACGAAGTTGAAAATTTTCACTTTTTTACGTTGTATGGACATCTCTCAAAAAAGAGTGTCGCTGAAAAAAAACCCGGGGATTTCATCAAAAAAGATTCAAAAATAGCTGTTTTGGGGGATGCTTCTGAAAACGGTGATTGGGTGCCACATTTGCATTTTCAAATCATGTTATCATTGTTAGATTATCAAAATGATTTTCCTGGAGTGGCTTTTGAAAGTGAATTGGAAGCTTGGAAAAACACTTGTCCAAACCCAAATTTACTCTTTAAATTGAAAGGCCTTTGAATTTAAAAAACGAATAGTTTTACAATTCCGAATTGTAGTTGTCATGAGTAATTGATTGCTATTACTTAGGATACAACACCAAATCTAAGGCAATATCAAACTCATTAATATCCTTAATTTCAGAAATAGGTTTAAAGTAATTTAAGCCTATTTTTATACAATTAGGTCTACAACTACTTAAAAATCGATCATAAAAGCCTTTACCATAACCAATTCTGTGGTGGTTTTTATCCGAAATTAAAAGAGGTACAAAAACCAAATCAATGACATTCTCTGGTACTTGAATAGCATCTTTAGGTTCGGGAATTCCGTAATGATTGATTTCTAATTCAGTATCATCTTCTAGATAAAAATGTGTTAAGGAATTGTTTTTTAAATTAGTTTTAGGGACAACTATTTTTATGTTTTTAGTTCTAAAATAGTCGATAATTGGGCCAGTATTTATCTCATTAAACTTTTCTAAACTCAAAAAAATATGAATAATTTTAACTTCAGAAATATCCAATTCATAAATTTGTTGATAGATATTTTCATGTAAAATGTTTTTTTCAGCAGATGATAAATTCTCTCTTTTTTGTTTATACGTTGATCTGAGTTGTTGTTTATTCACTGTAAAACCAATTTTTAAAATTT
>Ga0102821_1000485_pt1 | contig 15007 bp, 10 predicted proteins | sample ColrivemetaGS715_FD_78194 | JGI IMG/M metagenome (GOLD analysis project Ga0102821, IMG submission 78194) | Estuarine microbial communities from the Columbia River estuary - Ebb tide non-ETM metaG S.715 | ecosystem: Environmental > Aquatic > Marine > Intertidal zone > Estuary | place: USA... | reverse complement strand
TTTATATGGATGATGGTGGGGAAGGTATTTTACTTACAAAAAGGTTTGTGCCTTCAGGTTTACAAATTGATGATACCATTAGTGTATTTGTTTACCACGATTCTGATAACCGATTAATTGCCACTACCCAAGAACCCTTCGCAGTGGTGGGGGACATTGCTGCTTTAAAAGTAGTAGAAGTTACTTCTCAAGGTGCCTTCTTAGATTGGGGCTTAATGAAAGATGTGTTTGTGCCTGTTTCACAACAATTATCTACCATGCGCTTGGGCGGAAAGTATTTAGTGAAATTATATATTGACGCACAAACTGGAAGAGTAGCTGCTACAGAAAAAATTGACAAACAAATTAGTAACGATATTTTAACGGTTAAAGAGGGTGAAAAAGTTAAGATACAAGTGTATAGAGAATCGGAAATTGGTTATGTAGTGATTGTGAACCAAGTGCATCAAGGATTAGTCTATAAAAACGAAGTATTCACACATTTACATATTGGTCAATTTATTGACGAAGCCTTTGTAAAGAAAATTAGAGAGGATAATAAATTAGATATTGGATTGGGTAAACAAGGAGGTGAAAAATTAGCAGATGACAATCAAAAAATTATGAGTTTGCTAAAATCGCATAAAGGTTTTTTACCTTATCACGATAAATCGGCCCCGGATGATATTTATGCATTTTTTGGTATGAGTAAAAAAGCTTTCAAGATGAATGTAGGTATGCTCTATAAATTAAAATTAATAAGCATTGAGGAGGATGGCATTCATTTAATGCCTGAAACTAAAGTGGATACACCAGTAGAATTAAAATTATAAGTATGAATAAGGAAGTCTATATCGTTGCCGCAGTAAGAACTCCTATTGGTTCATTTGGAGGAACCTTAAGTTCATTATCCGCTACAGCCCTAGGGGGTATTGCCATTAAAGGAGCATTAGAGAAGGCAGGTCTATCCAAGGATTTAGTAGATGAGGTAATTATGGGTTCTGTTATTCAAGCAGGACTAGGTCAAGCTCCGGCAAGACAGGCGGCTAAAGCAGCGGGGCTTCCCGATAAAGTTATTTGCACTACTATTAATAAAGTATGTGCTAGTGGTATGAAATCAATTGCCATTGCTGCTCAAAATATTATGTTAGGCGACGCCGATATTATTATTGCAGGTGGAATGGAAAGTATGACTAATGTTCCTTTTTATAATACGGCTCAAAGATGGGGTAATAAATACGGGGATACCGTAATGCAAGATGGTTTAGCAAAAGATGGTTTAGTGGATGTATATGATAAAGTAGCCATGGGTAATTTTGCAGATACTTGTGCCACAAAATATAATGTAAGTAGAGAAGCACAAGACGCTTTTGCGGTGAATAGCTATAAAAAAGCACAAGCTGCTACTGAAAATGGATGGTTTAAAGATGAAATTGTGCCTGTTGAAATTCCGCAGAAAAAAGGAGCAGCCATTATTGTAGATAAAGATGAAGAACCTTCGAAAGTAAATTTTGATAAATTACCACAATTAAATCCAGCCTTTAGTAAGGAAGGAACGGTTACTGCAGCGAATGCAAGTACCATGAATGATGGAGCAGCTGCAGTAGTTTTAATGAGTGCAGCAAAAGCAAAAGAATTAGGTATTAAACCCATTGCCATTATAAAAAGTTTTGCCGATGCAGAACAAGATCCAAAATGGTTCACCACTTCACCTTCATTAGCCTTGCCTAAAGCTTTACAAAAAGCGAATTTAACTATAAACGATATTCATTTTTTTGAATTCAACGAAGCCTTCTCTGTGGTGGGAATTGTGAATACAGAAATTTTAAAAATAGATGCTAGTAAAGTAAACGTGCATGGAGGTGCTGTGGCATTAGGACATCCACTAGGTTGTAGTGGCGCCAGAATTATTGTAAGCTTAATACATATACTTTCTAAGCATAAAGCTAAATATGGAGCAGCAGCTATTTGTAATGGAGGAGGAGGTGCCTCTGCGATGGTAATTGAGCTTGTATAATATTTATTAAGCTTGAACTGCCTGTTCTTCTATTTCTTCCATTTGAATGCCGCCATGACTTTCGTCGTAAACACAATTGCCATTTTTAATTAACAAGACCTGAGGTGATTCATGTGATACATCGAAGCCTTCGGCAATTTCTTTTGAAATATATCTATAGTTCAATAAGTCTAAATAGTGAAAATCTATATTATTGGGTGTATCTGCTCTTTCTAATCTAGCCAATGCCATTTTACTAATACTACAAGTGGTACTATGTTTTAAAATCAATTGAGGTTTAGTAAAAGAAGCTGCTTTTATGGCTTCGATTTGCTTGCTATCTATAATAGGATTCCATTGCATAAGGTCTAAGTTTGGTCGCAAATTTAAGCATTAAATTGGAACTAAATAAATATCTAATCATGATTTTAGTTAGTAAGATTAACTAACTTTACACTTATAATAAATTATATGCGTTTACAACTTAACAGAGCTATTTGTTTTATTGATTTAGAAACCACAGGCATTAATGTAAGTACCGATAGAATTGTAGAAATTGCTATTGTAAAAATTATGCCCGATGGGACTAAACAAGTAAAAAGGAAATTGGTGAATCCGGAAATGCCTATTCCAAAGGCTGCATCTGATGTGCATGGTATTTCTGACGAAATGTTGAAAGACGCACCCACTTTCAAACAAATAGCCAACGAAGTAAAACAATTTATTGAAGCTTCAGATTTAGCAGGTTATAATAGCAATAGATTTGATATTCCCATGTTAAATGAAGAATTTTTAAGAGCAGGTATTAATGCCGATATTGAAACCAGAAAATTATTAGATGTACAGAAAGTGTTTCATATGATGGAGCAAAGAACACTTACAGCTGCCTATAAATTTTATTGTAATAAGAATTTAGAAGATGCCCATAGTGCTGAAGTGGATGCTACTGCCACCTGGGAAATTCTAGAAGCTCAGTTAGAGAAATACCCACAAATTGGGAATTCTGTAGAATCTATTGTGAAATTTACGGGTGAAGATGAAATTATTGATTTTGCACGCCGTTTTGTCTTTGAAAATGGGGTGGAAGTATTTAATTTCGGTAAACACAAAGGGAAGCCTGTAACTCAGGTACTTAAGGAGGAGCCGCAATACTATGATTGGATGATGAAAGGCGATTTTGCCCTTCATACCAAGCAAAAATTGACAGAAATCATGAATAAATCTATTCTGCATAAGTAGGCTATCCCATTTTGCCTTTTTTTCGTAATTTTATACGAATAGCCCCCAGTTATAGTGAAAAAAATTGTTTTAATACCAACCTACAATGAAAAAGAGAATGTCTCTGCCATTTTACATGCAGTGCTGGGTCTCTCTTCGGATTATCATGTTTTAATCATAGATGACAATTCACCCGATGGCACTGCTGCAATAGTAGATTCTTTAATGGGGAAATTCATAGACCGATTATTTATTTTAAAGCGACCAGGCAAACAAGGATTAGGTACTGCCTATATTCAAGGTTTTAAATGGGCATTAGATAAAAATTACGAATATATATTTGAGATGGACGCCGATTTTTCTCATAACCCCAATGATTTAGACCGATTATTGAATGCTTGTGAAGAAAATGGAGCAGATGTTTCTATTGGCAGTAGATATGTGAGAGGAGGTGAAACAGAAAACTGGCCCATAGATAGAAAAATTTATTCACTAGGTGGTTCCGCTTATACTAGGTTAATCACAGGAATGCCTATTAAGGATCCTACAGCGGGTTTTATTTGTTATAAAAATAAAGTACTAGCCGATATTAATTTAGACTCCATACAATTTATTGGATATGCTTTCCAAATTGAAATGAAATTTGCGTCTTGGAAATTAGGCTATAAAATAAAGGAAGTGCCTATTACATTTGTTGATAGAAAAATTGGAGTGAGTAAAATGTCCAAGGGTATTATTAAAGAAGCCATGTTAGGCGTATTAAATATGCAATGGCAGTCAGCTACTGGAAACTTTGTTAAAATGATAAAACGTATTCGTGTCAACTTTTAAGAAGGCCTTAGTTCAACTACATGTTTTTGTTTTCTTAGCAGGACTTACAGGATCTTTAGGCTTTTTAATTAAGCTCAATGGCTTAGTCTTGGTATTCTATCGAATACTTATTACTGTTATTGTATTGTGGGTATTGGCTTTATTTAGAAAAAACATTCATTCCTACAATCTTAAAACAAAGCTTTCTTTACTTGGAACAGGTGCAATCATTGCACTGCACTGGGTTTGTTTTTACCAAAGCATTAAACTAGCCAATGTATCTATTGCCTTGGTTTGCTTTTCTAGTACTAGTTTGTTTAGTTCATTAATAGAGCCACTGTGGAAACATGCTAAAATTCAATGGAGCGAAATATTTATTGGTGCATTAAGTTTATTAGGCATACTACTCATTTTCCATTTTGATACTCAATTTAGAATGGGTATTATAGTAGGTTTATTTTCAGCCTTATTTGCGGCTATCTTTTCTATTATTAATAAGCAATTTACTAATCATATCGATGTGCAAACCATTCAATCCTATGAAATGACTGGGGGCTTATTATTTTTATTCCCTTTTGTTTTACTAGTAGGATTCAATACAGGCTTTAGTCCTATAGGTCTAGTACCCACTTCAATGGATTGGTTTTGGTTATCTATATTAGCTATAGCCTGTACGGTATGGTCAACACATCTTATGCTATCTTCCTTAAAACATATTAGCGCTTTTACATTAAATGTAACATTGAATTTAGAGCCTGTCTATGGAATAATTTTAGCCTTTATCCTTTTTAAAGAACAAAAACAATTAGGGCTTAGTTTTTATGCAGGCATTTTATTCATTATCATTTCTGTACTCATTCAAATGAGAAGGGTAGTGAAGCAGCACCGTATGCAGCAGATAAAAATGAACTAGAACTCTAAGATAAAGCCCACTGTAGGTGTTATAAAGATGGTATTATTTTCATATAAAGAAGGTTCCCCATTAGATCCATCTTTTTTAAGAGCTAATCCATCAGTTGTTTTAAAGCTACCATTTGCCTCATAAGCGAAAATATAAAAAGGCGGAGATACCGTTTTAGCACCATACCAATTTGTAATATCAATATAAAAATCAAAAGTCGTTTTTTTGTAGTTATATTTTTTATCTAATCTAAAATCGCTTGAATGAAAGGCTCTATTGCGTAATATATTTATTTTAGAGTAGTCAAATAAGCCTGTACCTAAAGTGGCAAAGTTTAATTTACTTAAATTCATATCATAAGGGGTATAGGGTGCACCGCCTTGATATCTGAATTTAATACCTAATTCCCAGTTTCTATTAAACTTATAACCTCCCGTTAAACTTAATAAGTGAATATTTTCCCATGAGCTAGGACTATATTTTCCTTGAATATCGGTATAGGCAGATCTGAAAAAACTATAACTAGCTACACCAAAAAAACGCTTCGTTAGTTTTTGTTGTGCAAATAACTCATATCCATAGCTTCTACCTAAACCAATGGTGGAAATATCTTCATTGCCTAAAATATTAAAGTCAGCTCCTAAATTAGATAAACTAATTCCTTTTTCATTACTAATGGGTACGCCAGTATATCTTTTATAAAAAACTTCTGCAGTAAATCGAGTAGACTCTGATTGCAGATATTCAAAACCTGTTACATAGTGGAAGCTTCCTATATAATTGGCATCTCTATTTAAATAATTTCCTGAGCGGTCTTTAAAACCTAAAGCCGTATTCGGTGCTAATTTAAAGTACTTACCTACAGAGGCATTCCAAGTAAGCTGATCGCTTAGAACCAAGCTAAGGCCAACTCTAGGAGAAATTTGACGCATAATTTGATTGCCTGTATTGGTAAAAGTATTGCCATCTTTTCTAATGCCTGCACTAATCCCTAATCTATTATTAAAGGCTCTTTTACCCATCTGGAAAAAAGCACCATACTTTTTATAATTAAAACTTGAACTATAATTAATAATATTTTTCTCCCCCAAAGAAGGTGTGGCATTATTAGGAAATAGATTATTGTATTTCAGGACTTGATAAGTGCTATTGTCATAGTTAATGTCTGCAATATTAAATCCTGTAGTGAATTTAATGCCCAATAAGCTTTTAGAAATATCCCATCTTAAATTATTGACAATATCATTAGAGTTATAATCAAAGGTTTTTTCTCCTTTATCAGGATTTAAATTATCCTCAAATTTTTCATTTACATTATATAAATTACTCTTACTTATTGCTAAATTCCAATATCCTTTTTTAATTAATCGTTTTAAAGTAACACCCACGGTATAACTCCATTGATTAATAGAAGGGCTAGCGTTTAAAGCATAAATTTTTTGAGGGGTTGAATTTCTAGGGGCAGCAAATTTAAATTCGTCAATAGCGCCCACGCCTATAAAGGTTAAAGTTGTTTTAGGGTCGATAGTATGGGTTACTTTAAACTGATAGTCCCAGAAATTAGGTCGAATAGGCAAGTCTAATACATAAAATAAGTATTGTAAATAACTACGTCTTGCAGAAACTAAAAAAGTAGTTTTCCCATTTTTTGATAAAGGGCCTTCAAAAGTACTGGCAAATTCAGTGGCACCCATTCTTATATTTCCTTGTACTTTGTCTGTATTGCCTCTTTTTTGTTTAAACTCAAACACGGAAGAAAGGGCATTGTCAAATTTGGCATCAAATGCAGAAGAAGATAATTTTACCTCATCAATAAAAGATACATTCAATATACCTTGAGGCCCACCCGCACTGCCTTGGGTGCTAAAGTGGTTAATGACGGGTATTTCTATACCATCTAAATAAAACACGTTCTCATTAGGGGCGCCTCCTCTTACTATAATATCATTTCTAAAACCAGCTCCTGTGGAAGCAGAACCGGTAACTCCTGGTAATGACTGTACCACTTTAGAAATATCAAAATTACTTCCTGGGCTAGATTTTATCTCTTCTGAGGTTAATCTTTGAACACTTAAAGGGGTTTCTAAAGTAGCAGCTCTTACCGTTTTTCTATTACCGCCTACTCTTACTTCTGCTAATTGAAAAGACTCGGGAATTAGTTCTATAGTATTACTTACTTCATTTCCAGAACTCACAATTACATTAAACAAGGTAAGAGGATATGAACCAATTGAAATAAATTTTATTTGGTATTGTCCGGTAGGGATAGATTTTATAACATATTTACCATTACTATCTGTTACTGTTGAATAGGGTGTATTTAAGACCTTTACAGATACTCCTGCAATAGGGAACTGGGTATTTTTATCAAGCACCCAGCCCGATAAATTACCCTTGTTTTGACCAAAGAGCAGTGTGGCAGAGATAAGGAGGCATGAGGTTAGAAAAATACCTTTCATATAAAAGTTTAATGAAGCAAAAATTTGAATAGAGTATTTATTTATACATATTGAAACCACTGTCTATTGGAATCCCAATTTTCAATTTCTTTACCTACAGCAGATAAAAATTTGGAACCCATGGCTCCATCTACAATACGGTGGTCATAGCTCATGCTAATAAACATCATATGACGAACTAGTATTGCATCGCCAGAAGGTGTTTCTACTACCACGGCTCTTTTTTTAATAGCGCCTAATGCTAGAATAGCTACTTGCGGTTGATTAATAATAGGTGTACCCATAATACTTCCAAAAGAACCCACATTGGTAACAGTGAAGGTACCGCCTTGGGTATCTGTTGGTTTTAATTGACCATTTCTTGCAGCTTGTGCTAAATTATTGACAGCCTTTGTTATACCTACAATACTTAATTGATTCGCACCTTTAATAACCGGTACAATTAAATTGCCGGAAGGTAGGGCAGTAGCCATTCCAATATTAATATCTTTTTTAAGAATAATTTTATCGCCTTCTAAGCTGCAATTAATCATAGGGAATTGCTCAAGCACCGTAGCAATAGATTCTAAGAACATAGGGGTATAAGTAATCTTAGTGCCTTCTCTTCTTTCAAATAATTCTTTTACTTTGTCTCTCCATACAACCATATTAGTCACATCCACTTCCACAAATGATGTTACATGCGGGCTTGTTTGTACACTATCCACCATATGCTTCGCAATTAACTTACGCATACGATCCATCTCCATTATTTCGGTAGCGCCTGAAACAATTACTTCATTAGGATTCGCCAACTTAGTGGATTTTGATGCTGAGAAATTAGAAGTCGTATTTTCATATACATCTAAAGGCTTATTGAGTAGGGGTCTTGTGGCTTGTTCATTTATAATTGGCTGCTGTATAGTTTGCGTAGTTTGTTCCTTTAGGTTAGGGCTTGGTAAGTGAATACCCATTTTTTTGCGCGCAATAAAATCTAAAATATCTTTTTTGGTAATTCTACCATTGGTTCCTGTTCCATTAATATGCTGTAGTTCATTCATGCCCACGCCTTCGTTTTGTGCAATATTTAAAACCAAGGGAGAATAAAATTTAGCCTCTACAGTTGAACCAGCTTTAACCGCTGGATTTATTATAATTTCTTTTTGAATACTTGCTTGCGGTATATAAGGTACTTCTTCAATAGGAGCAGGTTCGCTTTTTACTATATTTTCAATAACGGGTGCTAGTTTCTTTTCTGCAATGGGAGCAGCTGTAGTAGGAGCAGCGGCATTTGCTGTAGTGCTAATTCTTGCTATAACAGTTCCAATAGGAACGACGCTATTTACTTCAAATAAAATTTCTGTAATAGTACCCTCTGTAGTGGAAGGAATTTCGCTATCTACCTTATCGGTAGCAATATCCAAAAGTGTTTCATCCAGTTGAATAGTATCACCCACTTTCTTATGCCATTTTAGAATGGTCGCCTCCATGATACTTTCACCCAACTTAGGTAAAACTAGATCCACAATTGGCATATGAGTTAATTTTAGCAAAAATAAGACTAAATCTTATTGATTATTAATAACCTAAGTAAATTTATAGCCTGATTAGCTGTTACTTCTATATTCCTTAACCTGTCAAACCTTAGATAAAATACCTTGGAAACCACTTTTTTTCTACTCGCCACACCCACCCAAACCATTCCTAATGGTTTTTCATCGGTTTGGCCACTTGGCCCCATGATGCCGCTCACCGAAATAGCATAATCGGTATTCATCTTCTCCCTAACTGCTAAGGCCATTTGTTCAACGGCTTCCTTACTCACAGCTCCTACGGTTTGTAATATTTCAGTGGGAACGTCTAAAAATTCAGTTTTGATACGATTATCATAACTAATAATGCCTCCCGTGTAAAACTGAGATGAACCAGCATTTTTGGATAATAAATGACCTATATAACCACCTGTGCAACTTTCGGCAGTGGACACTGTTTGTTTCCTTTGTTTTAATAAATTACCCACGACCATTTCCATGGTTTCGTCAGCGTCTGTTACTAAATATTCTTTAACGGCTTCTTTCAAAGACTCAAATTGAGTATTCACTTCTTTTGCTAATGCTTTTTCATCTTGACCAGAACCAGTTAATCTAAGACGAACCATGCCAATATTAGGTAAGTAAGCAAGTTTAATATAGGCAGGTAAAGCACTTTCAAAATGGGCAATATGTTCAGCCAAAAAGGATTCTCCAATGCCTGCCGTTAAAAGTGTTTTATGCGCAATAAAAGGGGTGGTAAATGATTTTTGTATTACCGGAATAACTTGATTTTCGGTTAACCATCTCATCTCGTGTGGTACACCAGGTAATGAAAAATAATAAATACCTTCTTTTTTAAATAACATTCCAGGGGCAGTTCCTTTTTCATTAAACAACACTTCACAAACGTCTGGAACCTCAGCTTGCTTTATATTTCGATCTATCATGGGCCTTTTATGGATCGTCTCAAATATATAGGTGATATGATCTAAGCTTGGTTGATGAACAATCATCTTGCCGCCAAAATATTCATTGAGTAGGGGTTTGGTAATATCATCTGCTGTAGGCCCTAGTCCTCCAGTTAATATAATAATCTTGCTTTTTTGGGAGGCTGTATCTAAGGCATTTATGATATCCGCTTTCTTGTCGCCCACCGCAATTCTACTAGTTACAGGTATGCCTATTTTTAATAAGGCTTGTGCAATAAATGCACTATTTGTATCAATAACTTGCCCAATTAATAACTCGTCACCGATGGTAATAATAGTAGCTTGAATAGGGTTCATTGAATCAGGGTTATAGGGTGCAAAGTAAACTAAAAAACAGCGGTTTTTATCTAAAATAGGTGCTTAGTTTTTCAAGCATGGAAGCCGGCATACTAGCCCTTTTACCCAGTTTACTGTCCATAAAATAAAGTTTCACTTTACCAATGGTTAATAGTTTCCCTTCCTCATTGTAAATCTCCTGATCAAATATAATTTTATGCTCTGTAGGCAGTTCTTTGATTTGGGATTTGATCGTTAGCAAATCGTCGTATTTAGCAGGTCTTAAATACTTAATATTTAATTCAACTACAGGTAGCATAATGCCCATATCCTCAATGCCTTTATAGCTTATACCTAAATTTCTTAAGCTTTCTACTCTGCCCACTTCGAAATACTGAGCATAATTGCCATAATATACCACATTCATGGGATCTGCTTCTGCATACCTTACTCTAACCTGTGTGTTGAATTCGTACATGTTTTATTGTTATTGTTGACAAATTTACGAATGAATTCTGTTTTTCCACAATAAGCACTAAATAAGCTTCGTTTTATGAGTAGAGCGTATTTTTAGGTAATTAATAAACAAGCAGCATGTTATCATTGAGAAATAGAATAGTGAATCTGGTATTGTTATGGATGGTTGTTTTTACTTCCTATGGACAATATAGCCAAAACACAAGCCCTTTAGACCCAGTTTTCCAAAAAGGAGTGCATGCACTTCATCAAGGTGATACCCTGGCTGCTTTTCAATATATCCAAACGGCTTATCATTTAAAACCCAAGCAAGAAGATATTACTTACTATTACACTTACTTATCACTTCTATTACAAAAGCCTGCAGTTGAAAATTTAGCCATTAATTATGTAAAGTCTTCCAGTAATAAAATTTATAAAGCTAGAATTAACTTCTTTTTAGGGGACTATTATGTTAAAAAACAAAATACCCAGGAGGCCTTGAATGCTTTTGATAAAGTGAGCATTGCCGATTTGAATAATGAGGAGCTTATTACCATGAAATATCTTCAAGGCTATTTATATTTCAAATTAGGTAACTGGGATAAGGCCACCAATTTATTAAATAGTATCAGACAGTTAAAGCAATCACAGTATTATACCGATGCCAATTATTATGCAGGCTTCATTGCACTTCAAAGAAAGGATTTTACTTTGGCTTTAGCTTGTTTTGAAATTGCTAGTAATAATGAAGCATACGCAAGGTTAACGCCGTTTTATATTAGTCAGATATACTATTTCAATGGAGACATTGATGCTGCTATGGTTAATTGTGAAAAAGCGCTACAAATAGAAGGACAATACTATAACTTGCAATTGCAGCAGTTAATGGGTCATTTATTGTTTGAGAAAAAACAATATCAAAAAGCGGTTCCTTACTTAGCAAAATATGTGGCTGCGCAAGACAATGTGGAAGTCCAAGATTTATACCAGCTTTCTTTTTGTTATTTTCAAGACCAGCAATGGGATAAATCAATTGAAGGATTTAAAAAATTAGCGAATGTAGATGATTCTTTGGGTCAAAATAGCATGTATTTGTTGGGAACAGCTTACTTGAAAGTAAATGATAAAAATGGAGCTAAGAATGCTTTTATGCTCTGCGCTTCTAAAAGTATCAATTTAGAACAAAAAGAAATTTCATTATTTAACTATGGAAAACTACTTGTAGAACTTAAAGAGTATAGTCTTGCGGTGAATGTATTAGATAAATTTATAGAGAACTATCCTCAGTCTACTTACTTCCCAGAATCAAAGTCTTTGTGGATTACTGCATTAGCCTATAATAATAATTATAAACAAGCATTAGAGGCTTATCAATTAATGGAGAACCCATCACTTGAATTATTAAAAATATATCCAGCCATTTTATATGGACTATCCTGCAACCATATTAATGACGGAGAAGTAGAAAAGGCCTATACTTTATTGAATCAACTAAGAAACGCTCCATATAATGGCAATTTCCTATCTGCTACTCATTTTTGGTTAGGTGAAATAAGTTATAAGATGGGCCGCATTGCAGACGCTATTGGCTATTTACAGAAATACATGTTGGATCCTGTAAATAATGGAGAAGTAAATGCAACTAATGCCAGGTATATATTAGGCTATTGTTTTTTGAAAAATGGAGCTTATCAAAAAGCATTAGTACAGTTTAAAGAAATAGTTAGTATTAATCCAGGCACAGCATTAGATCATTTTCAACAAGATGCTTTTGTAAGAGTTGCAGACTGTCAAATGATGTTAAAGAAAATGAATGATGCTTTAGCTACTTACCAGCGTGTAATAGATTTATCTTGGTCTTATGCAGACTATGCCTTTTTACAAAAAGCGACCCTATTAGGAGGCATAGGGAAGGTGACTGAGAAAATTAAGATGCTTACTAATTTCGAATCTAGTTTTCCAAACTCTACTTATATTAATGATGCAAGAATGGAATTGGCAGATACTTATGTAAGCCAAGAAAAGTTTCAAGATGCTATTGCGCCTTTAACTAAAATAAGCTTAGATAAATCAGCTTCCCAATTTTACCCTCAAGCTTATTATAAACTAGGAATAGTATATTTTAATTTGGATAAAAATCAAGTAGCCCTTACTACTTTCAAAGATTTATATGCAACTTATCCTAATTCTACTGAAAGTGAAAATGCCATTGAATATATCCGTAATATTTTTATCGAGGATCAAACGCCAGAATTATATGTTAAGTTCATGAATGACTATGGACATCCTTTAACAGTAAATGAACAAGATTCTTTAATATTCAGGGCATCTGTTATAAAGTATGAGCAAAAAAGATACACAGAATCGGCCATTGGCTTCAGTGCTTATGTACAAAAATTTCCTAATGGAAGATATAGCTTAGAAGCCACCAACTTAATAGCAGAAATTGCTTATTCTAAACAATCCTATGATACTGCCCTGGTTTATTTTTCTAAACTAGCCGATATCGCACCCAATGCCTATGCAGAAAGGGCAGCACTTATAGCTGCTAGATTAAATTATTTTAATTATCAAAACTACGATTTAGCTGAAAAATATTTCTCCATTTTATTGCAAATAGCCACTCAAAAGGAAAATATAACAGAAGCAAATAAGGGCTTATTAAGATGTCAATATAAAGGGGGAAAATGGATAGATGCTAACAAAATAGCCCAACTCATTATTGAGGATAAAAATAGCGCCTTGGATGATATTGAAATGGCCAATATGACCATTTATCATCAGAACTTAATAGCAGGTGATACCAGTGCCGCTTTGCAAATAATTAATAAAGTCATTAAAACAGGTTCTAGTGTTATTACAGCGGAAGCCCATTACCAATTAGCGAATATATATTTATTGCAAAATAAATTAAGCTTAGCGGAGAAAACGGCTTTTGATATTATTAAAAAACAAGCTTCTTATGAATACTGGGTCACAAGTACCTATATTTTATTAGGCGATATTTATGTTGCACAGAAGGACAGCTTTAATGCTATAGCTACTTATAAAAGTGTAGCCGATAATGCCACTATTGAACCACTTAAAATTGTTGCTGCTCAAAAGTTAAAAGAATTGACTGAAACACCAACAATTAAATAACACATTATGAAGTATTTTTTAAAATATAGCTTTTTATTCATTTGTATTTTTTGCTTCTTAACAGCAGGGAATACCCAACAAAAAAATAAGAAAAATGCTAAAATTACGGCTAGTAAGAAAGTAGGCACTAGTAAAAAGAAGAAAACAGTTAAATCGAGTAAAGGAAAAAAGAAGGCTAAAAAATCAAATTCAAAGAAAAATAATAGGGTAGTACGTAAAAAAAATACAGCCACACTTAATATTGAAACAGCCGATTTATCTAAGCTTATCATTACAAATAATATAGCTACACCCAAACTTGATACTATACCTGAAAAAGAAGTGAGTATTATTTCAGCCTTTAAACCTCAGCTGAAAAATATAGCAAAATTAAATTTCACAAAAGCGACTAATAAAATAGACACTAGTACGACAGTACTAAACTATCAAGTGCCCACACAAAATTTAAGCTTTCAATACAGACCTATCTCTTTAATCCCAAGATCATATAAAGAAAAAGAGACCTCTTTTCCTGTGAACACCACTAATTTAAAACTAGGATTTGGTAATTATAACAATCAGTTTTTTGAAGCTACCTACAATGCAGTAGATGATAATAAACAATCACATGCCTTTGAAGCTAGTTTTGAGACCTCTAATGGTATACAATATTTACAGCAGTTTAACCATAAAAATTTTGCATACATTGGCAGCCTGCAACTTAATGAAAATTACACTATTCAAACGGAAGCATTTTTTCAAAATACACAGCGTTACAGATTTGGTTTAGTGCCAGATAATAGTAGTTTATCCTTAACAGATTATGCACAACCTTTTACGCTGTTTGGAACTTCTATTAAATGGGTGAATGAAAATTCAAAAAATAGTTTAATGAATAAGCTATTCAATCCCACTATTAAATTTGAAAACTTTAAAGGGCTTGCCTCTACCAATAACTTATGGGTAGAAATGTTCAACCCAATGAGCTTTACATTAAAAGGTACAGGCAAATTAAATTTAGATTTTAGTTATAATTATAATAAGTATACACATTCTAACCATGCGAAACAGTCTAATTCAATTTTTGTCATTCAACCCTCTATTGAACTAAATAAATGGAATGCTACTATTAAAGTAGGAGTTAACCCAAGTTTTACCACCAAAGAATTTGCTTTATTTCCAGTTGTTCAGTTTAGTAAAAAATTAAATGATACTAACTATTTATTAGTAGCTAATTGGCAAACTATTTTAACTAATAATAATTATGCAAGCCTTTCATTGGTGAATCC
>Ga0102821_1000483_pt1 | contig 15019 bp, 10 predicted proteins | sample ColrivemetaGS715_FD_78194 | JGI IMG/M metagenome (GOLD analysis project Ga0102821, IMG submission 78194) | Estuarine microbial communities from the Columbia River estuary - Ebb tide non-ETM metaG S.715 | ecosystem: Environmental > Aquatic > Marine > Intertidal zone > Estuary | place: USA... | reverse complement strand
TTACAGATTTTGGACAATTTTCAATTCAAAATAAACAGAAAAGTGCTGTAAGTTTTGGCATCGGCTATTTTTTTAACACAAAAAATTCACAAATAAACATCAACGGTGCAGTAGGTAAAAATAGTAGCAATACTATTGATTTTAAGCAAGTAAAGTTGACTGTGAATTGGAAAAGCTTTTTTTAAAATTTATTTTTTTAAAAAATAATTCAAATTCATTTAACATATTTAACTTTTTTTAACATTTTTATTTGTTTATTAACTTATATTTAAGATATTTGTTTTAATTAATTCAAATATAATAAAATAATGAAAACAAAGTTAAAATGGGTAGTAACGCTATTACTAGCGTTGGTTGTGCAAATCTCATTTGCACAAGAAAAAACAGTTTCTGGAACTGTTTCCGATAGCTCTGGGAGTTTACCTGGAGTAAGTGTTCTCGTAAAAGGAACTAAAACCGGAACAGAAACTGATTTTAATGGAAAGTACACAATTAAAGCAAAAGCTGGCGACATCTTGAGCTTTAGTTATGTAGGATACAAAACTTCTGATAAAAAAGTTGGTACTTCTAATACTATTGATGTAATATTAGAGGAGGATGCAGGTATTTTAGATGAAATTGTAATTACTTCACTAGGTATTAAAAGAGATAAAAAAGCTCTTGGTTTTTCTCAGCAATCAGTGAAACCTGAAAACCTAGTTAGAACAAGAGAAACTGACTTAAACAATGCTTTAGCAGGTAGAGTTTCTGGGGTACAAGCTGTCGGAGCACCTTCAGCAGGCTTCGGTAATTCTGGGATTCGTTTAAGAGGTCAAAGTATTTCACTTTATATTGTTGATAACGTAAAAGTAAATAGTATTTCTGATATCAATACAGATGATATTGCTGATTTAACAGTTCTTAAAGGAGCAGCAGCAACTGCTTTATACGGTCCAGAGGCATTTAGTGGTATCATTATCATTACTACTAAAACTGCTAAAAAAGGGCAATCTACAATTACGTTAAACCATAGTACAGCTATGGAAAATGTATATTTACTACCAAGCTACCAAAATGAATATGGTGGTGGATATTCTCAAGACTTCAATACATTTACATTCAACGCCGCACAACACCCTGCATCTTGGTCTGCTTTTGACGGTCAATCAATGGTTGAGTATTATGCTGATGAAAGCTGGGGACCAAGAATGAACGGACAAATGGTGCGTCATTGGGATTCTTGGATTCAAGGAGATCCTGAATTTGGGAAATTAAGAGCTTTTTCAGCACAACCAAATAATGTAAAAGACTTTTTTGACACTGGAGTTGTAAACAACACAACTGTTGATTTTACTAAAGGTGGTGAAGGATACAGCGTAAAAGGTGGTATCGTAAATATTGACAGATCAAGTGTAATGCCAAATTCCTCTAGAAGACAAGTACAAGCCTACACAAATATTCGTTTTAATATTACTGATAAATTGGAAGCCTACGCAAACATTAACTACCAAGACAGAAGAACTAAAAACTTTCCTGACAATGGATATGGTAATGTAGCCTCTAACTTTAACCAATGGTGGCAGCGTCAGTTAGACATGGATCGAATAAGAAATTACAATAGAAATGGTTCATTTGTATCTTGGAACATTAATAGCCCAACAGACACTAGACCATTATATTGGGATTCTCCATTTTTTGAAACCAATGAAAACTTAAACTTTCAAACAAAAAATGCTACCTATGGTAGAATGGGTTTAAACTATACCGTGAACGATAACTTAAATGGATATATAGAATTAAGAAAAACGTATGCTTCCTTTGAATCAAATAATCGTACTGCATTCGGTGGTTTAAATTTACCATCTTACAGCGAAAATGACAGTTTTGATTACAGAGATGAGGTATTTGGAATTATGAATTATTCGAAAGATTTAAGTGAAGATTTAGATTTTAATGCAAGTGCTGGTTTTGAATTGATCACTTTAGGTGGTGAAACTTTGCAAGGAAACACTGTTGGTGGATTAACTACCTTAAATTTTTATAGTTTAAGTACTTCAGTTGATAGACCTACAGTAACAAATTCTCAATACAAACAAAAATCTCAAGGAGTATTTTCTAAAGTCTCTTTTGGTTACAAAGATATGTTATTTGTAGACGGTTCTGCAAGATTTGATTGGGGATCTACTGCAAACCCAGATGATAATAGAGTAGAAACGTACGGAGGATCTGTAAGTTTTATTTTCTCTAAATTGATTCCACAAAATGACATTATTTCTTTTGGAAAATTAAGAGCTAGTGCTGCATCTGGACCATTTTTACCTGCAAGGTATGTATTAAGTCCTACTTTTGATATTGGAACTCCTTATGGAAGTTCAGGTACTTTAAGCAGCCAAGGTACTTTTGCAAACCCACAATTATCTGGTGGACAAAGACAAGATTTTGAATTTGGTACAGAATTAAAATTATTTAATAATAAAATTGATTTAGATGTAACATACTTTAGCAGAAAAGATAAAGACTTACCATCAACAGTATCTTTGGATGGGGCTACTGGATTTACACAAACTTTCTTAAACAGTGGTCAACAAACATCAAATGGTATCGAGATTGGTTTAAACTTCTCTCCTATCAAATCTGAAGATTTTGAGTGGAATGTATATTCTAACTTCTCTACATTAACAAGAACAGTTGATGCAATTGCTGATGGAGTCGATGTAAACGTTTTATCATCTTCATGGAGAGGTATTCAATTACAAGAAAGAGTTGGTGAAGAATGGGGAGCTATCTATGGTAGAGCTTTTAGAAGAGATGCTGATGGTAACATGATTTTATCTTCAACAGGGAATCCATTATATGATACAAATCAATATTTAGGTAATGTTTTACCAGACTTTACAGGAGGTTTATCTAACAATATTCGTTACAAAAACTTTAACTTAGGTTTTGATATTGATTTCCAAAGTGGTGGAAAAGTATTTTCTGTAACAAGAATGTTTAACAACTATTCTGGTTTAGGAATTGAAACTGTAGGATTAAACAACCTTGGCAACCCTGTAAGAGATGCAGTTGCTGATGGTGGTGGTGTTTTAATAGAAGGAGTTGACGCTACAACTGGCGCTCCTGTAAGCTACAACGTAGAAGCTCAAACATATTGGGGTCGTTTATTTGCTTTACACGAAAGATGGTTGTATGATGCATCTTATATAAAATTAAGAACTGTTCGTTTAGATTATGATTTACCTGCAGCAATGTTATCAAAAACACCGTTTAAGAAATTAAACTTAGGAGTTTTCGCTAATAACGTATGGTTAATACACTCTGCAATTCCAGGATTAGATCCTTCAGAAATTGAAACAGCAAATGGTGTAAACTGGACAGAAGGTGGACAATTACCAAACGTAAGAACAGTTGGTATAAATGTAAGAATGACGTTTTAATTAAAAAAAAGTATTTAAAAATGAAAAAAATTAACAAAATAAAATCACTGATACTTTCTGTAATCGTTTCTTTTACAGCTTGTAATACAGTAGATTTTGGAGATACGAATGTAGATCCAAATAGCCCAAGTAATGCAGTTCCATCACTTCTTTTAACAAATGTTCAAAGAGGTTTAGATGGTGTTGTGTCAAGTAGAACATCAAATATTTATGTTCAATATTTATCAAACGGACAGTATGATGAAGAATCTAGATATCAAACTTTAAACTGGGATCCAAATGGTTTTTATGCTTTATTGCAAGATGTTAAAGAAATCATCAGAATTAATTCTGATGCAGATTTAAAGGTTGGAGCACAAGCGTATGGTTCAAATGGAAACCAAATCGCTGCAGCAACCATTCTTAAAGTGTATTATTATCAGTTGATGACTGAAAGATGGGGATACCTACCATACTCAGAAGCAAATGATGCTGCAAACAATACGAAGCCTAAATACGATTCACAACAAGATATCTATATGAGCCTATTTGCAGAATTAGATGCAGCATTAGGAATGATTGATTCAGGAAATGGTCCTGATGGTGATATTCTTTTTGGTGGAGATATGACAAGATGGAGAACTTTTGGAAATACCATTAAAATGGTAATGGGACTACGTTTATCAAAAGCTGATCCAACAACTGGTAAAACTAAATTCAACGAAGGAAGAGTTGGAGCTATTTCATCAAACGCTGCTAACATCCAATATACTTACCTAACTGAAGATACAAATGACAATCCATGGCAAGATCATTTTGTTGATGAAGGTAGAAAAGATTATCTCGTAAGTGATGTTTTTGTAAATGCATTAATTGGTTCAGGAACAAATGTTGCTCCTGAAGATCCAAGACTTCCTAAATTTGCTGATGTTTCTACTAGTTCTAGTACGTATGTTGGTGCTCCTTATGGAAAATCAAACTCAGCTACAGCAAACTATTCATTTATAACTTCAAACATTATCACTGTAGGAGATGCTCCTTTAATGATATATACTTATGCTGAAGTTTTATTTACAAGAGCTGAAGCCGCTGCAAAAGGATGGACAACTGAAAATGCAGCTACACTTTATGCTCAAGCAATTACAGCTTCTATGCAACAATGGGGTGTAGCAGCTGCTGACATCTCTACATATATTGCTGCAAATCCTTATACTGGAATAGCAGATATTGCTTATGAAAAGTGGGTATCATTATACATGCAAGGTTATAACAGCTGGGCTGAATGGAGAAGATTTAAAGCAGAAGGGACAGATTCAAGAATTCCTTTAATCATTGCAGCTGATTTATTATCGAATGCAACAGGTATACCTCAAAGACATGGATATTCAGCAACTGCTGGTTCATTAAATGAAGTAAACTACAACGCTGCTATCGCTGCTCAAGGACCAGATGAATTAGACACCAAACTTTGGTTGTTTAAATAATAAAAAAAACATTTTTTTTATCAAAACCAACCCATAAGGGTTGGTTTTTTTATTTATTTAACATAGTTGATGAATTTTTTAATGTTAAAAAATTGTTTTTTTAAGTTTAATTTAAGACTTTTGGCACTAATTAATTCAAATAATTATACAATGAAGACAAAGTTTAATGGATTTTTAACGCTATTACTAGCGTTTGTGGTGCAAATTTCCTTTGCACAAGAAAAGACTATTTCTGGTACAGTTACTGAAGAATCTGGCGCTTTGCCAGGCGTAAGTGTTCTTGTAAAAGGAACCTTAAGTGGTCAAGAAACAGACTTCGATGGAAAGTATTCTATCAAAGCTAAAGCTGGCGATGTGTTAGTTTTTAGATATTTAGGATATAAAACTGTTGAAAGAACTGTAGGAAGCGCTAACACAATCAATGTAAAGTTAGAGCAAGAAAGTAACGTATTGGATGAAATTGTTGTGGTTGGGTATGGTACTTCTACAAAAAAATCCTTTACTGGAACTGCTTCTGTAGTTAGTAAAGAAAAACTAGAGGCAAAAAACTTTTCAAACGTAACTCAAGCCTTGATTGGTGAGGTAGCTGGGGTTACAGTAATCAATGGTTCTGGACAACCAGGTTCTGTTGCTGCAGTTAGAATTAGAGGTTTTGGTTCGGTTAATGGAAACAGAGCTCCTTTGTATGTTGTTGATGGTATTCCATTTTCAGGAAGTATCAACTCAATTAACCCTTCAGATATTGAAAGTACAACTATTTTAAAAGATGCAACAGCAACCGCAATTTATGGTTCTAGAGGTGCAAATGGAGTTGTTGTTATTACAACAAAAAAGGGTACTTCTGATAAATCATATATTGAAGTTGACATCAAATCAAGTATCAATGACCAATTAATCCCAAGATATGATGTAATATCTAATCCTGAACAATACATTGGTTTGGTATGGGAAGGCCTTTATAATAGAGGGGTTGCTACAAACAATGCAAACCCAGTTGCTTTTGCAAATGGAAGATTACTTGGTGCAAATGGTATTGGTAATGGTTACAATATGTGGAATGCTGCAACTGCTGCAGATTTAATCGATCCTGCAACTGCATCTGTAAGACCTGGAGTAACAAGATTATACACACCAGAGAGATATGCTGATGAAGCTTTAAACGCTGCAACTAGAATTGAGTCAAACTTACGTATGGGTGGGGGTAATAGTACTTCTAATTATTTCGCATCTTTCGGTTATCTAGAAGATAATGGTATTGTTATCAACTCAGATTACAAAAGATACACAACACGTTTGAACTTGAACTCTGAAATCAAACCTTGGCTAAAAATAGGTGCAAATGCTGGTTATGCTTTTTCAAGAAGCACTAATAACGGTCAAACAAATGGTGCTGAAAACATTTTTGAATTTGCTGATAAAATGGCACCAATCTATCCTGTTTTTGAAAGAGACGTTAATGGAGACAAAATTCCAGATCCATTATTAGGTGGTTTCTTATATGATTATGGTATTAATAGACCTAATGCAAATAGTTTAAATCCTGTTGCATCTGCTGTTTTAGATCTAGATCAAACAGATAGACATGAGTTGAATGCTAATTTTGACTTTGATTTTAAACTTTCAGATAACTTGAATTTTCAAGTAAAATATGGGACTCAATATTCTACTAATGAGAATAGAGATTTCATCAATCCATTTTATGGGTCTTTTGCACCTGATAACGGAAGATTATCAATAAGTACATCACAAAGTTTAACTCAAAACTTCCAGCAAATCTTAAGATACAACAAATCTTGGGGTAAACACAACTTAGATGTTTTAGCAGCTCATGAAAGTTTTGATTTTGACCAAAACTTTATTTATCAAGCCGCAAGAAACATGGCAAGTCCTTTTATTTTAGAGTTAAATAACTTTATTGAAATGACTTCAACACCAACAAGTTATAACCAAGGTTTCTCTGTTGAATCTTATTTTGGTCAAGTAAATTATAGCTTTGATCAAAAATACTTTTTCTCTGGATCTTTAAGAACAGACGGTTCTTCACGTTTTGTGAATGACAAGTGGGGTACTTTTGGTTCAGTTGGTGCATCTTGGGTTATCAGTCAAGAAGACTTCTTAAGAGATAATAGCTTGCTGAAATTCTTAAAAGTAAAAGCCTCTTATGGTATCAATGGTGATCAAGGGGGTGTAGGTTTCTACTCTGGTTATGATAGTTTCAACGTAACTAACTTAGGTGGACAAGTTTCTATTCAACCAGGTGGAAATGGTAATCCAGATTTAACATGGGAAACCTCTAAAATGATGCAATTTGGTACTGAATTTACGTTAGGTACTTTCTTAGATGGATCATTTGATTTCTATGACAAAAGAACTGATAATTTAATTTTCAGTAGAAGGGTTGGACCATCTCAAGGTATTGCAATTATTACAGTAAATGATGGTGAATTAATGAACAGAGGTTTAGAATTTGATTTAACTGGTCATTTAGTTAAAAAAGAGAACTTTAGTTTAGATTTATCTGTAAATGGTGCCTTTTTAGATAACGAAATTATCAATATGCCTCTAGATCCAGCAACAGGTCAACAAAAATTTTTAGATGTTCAAGGTTCATACGCATGGTCTAGTGGAAGATCAATTTTTGATTTCTATATGAGAGAATGGGCAGGTGTTGATCCAGCTGATGGTGCTCCTATGTGGTATCAATACTGGGATGATTTAAATGACAATGGTCTTCTTGATGCTGGAGAACCAACATCTAGTGCGACTAGTCCTTGGTTTATCCAAAATCCTAACGATGCAAATGATACACAAAATAACAATCAAACAAGTTCTATTGTTGAGTATCAGAAAAGAGTTAATAATACAAATATCAAAAAACAAATTACAAAAACATATACTACTGCATCACAAGTTTATGTAAACAAATCTTCAATTCCTAAATTACAAGGAGCTTTCAGATTGGCTGCAAGAGTTCATGACTTTGATATTTCGGCTCAATTTACATATAGCATGGGAGGTTATGCTTATGATGGTCAATATGCAGAGTTAATGAGTGATCGTTTTGGAGCTGCTGGTAATAACTACCATACTGATATTTTTAACAGATGGACACAACCTGGAGACATTACAAATGTTCCAAGATTAGCTGATGCCTTAGATGCGAATGCAATATCAACATCAACAAGATTCTTAACAAAGACTGATTTTATTGCATTAAACAACTTAAAAGTTGGATATACATTAAGTAATGATATTATTGCTAAAGCAGGAATGCAATCAGTAAACATTTGGATGGCTGGAGACAATTTATTTCAGTCTACAGCAAGAAACGGATTTTTACCAACTACCAGTGAAACTGGAAGTTCAGGCCGTGGATTATATGCACCTATGACAACAATCACTTTGGGTGTTAGAGTAAAGTTTTAACAAAAACATAAATTTATAAAAAAATGAAAAAAATATTAAAAATTGGTTTTGCTTCGGCTATATTAGCCCTGTCTTACAGTTGTGAGAAAGACTTTTTAGAAAAACAACCGTCTCAGTTTTTGACTGCTGATCAGATTGAAGACGCTGCCGCAGTAAAACCTGAAATTTTAGCGAGTACAATGGCTGGAGCATACTCCTTGACATTTACATCAGGTACTGGTGGTACTGGAAGTCACACTGACTTTGGTCAAAAAGGAAAAGATATCTTTATGGATATGTTATGTGGTGATATGGCCTTAAGCCAAAGTGTATACGGATGGTATAGAGCGGACATTACTGAATTTAATGCAACTCTAGATTTCACAAGACAAACCAACTATATCCCTTGGAGATATTATTACAGAATCATTAGATCAGTAAACTTAATTATTGATGGATTAGGCGGTAATGATGGAAACCCAACTTTACCATCAGCAAGATTTGTTATGGGACAAGCAAAAGCATTGAGAGCTCATTCTTACTTTTATTTGACTCAACTATTTCAAAATGAATACAATGCTGATCAAGAAATTTTACCTTTATACACAAGCTTAGGAGATGTAAATGGCCCAAAAGTAAAAGCGTCAGTTATTTATGACTTAATCGAAAAAGATTTAAGAGAGGCTATTGTATTCTTGGACGGATTTACTAGAGATAATAAGTCACAAATTAACAAACCTGTAGCTCAAACAATTTTAGCGTATGCTTTGGCTGCTAAAGGAGCATATGGTCCTGCATATACATTGGCAAATGATGTAATTACTAATGGTGGTTTTACACCAATGCAGGGTACAGAATTGACAGGTGGATTTAATCAATTATCTACTCCAGGATGGATGTGGGGTGTTGATTTAAATACCAATACTGGCGTAGGATTATTATCTTTCTGGGGTCAAGTGGATTACTTTTCTTACAGTTATGCTGGTGTAGGTGACTACAAGGTAATGGATCAAAATTTATTTAACCAAATACCTGCAAATGATAGTCGAAAAACTCAATTCTTTAACAATCCTGCAAGTTCAAGAAATTTATTACCAATCAATAAATTTTACAATCCTCGTAGAGTTGCATTTGGAGGAGGTACACCAATCCAAGATGATATTCACTTCTATAGAATTTCTGAAGTGCATTTATTAGCTGCTGAATGTGCTGCAAAATCTGGTAATGAAGCTCGTGCTAAAGCTATCCTAAAAAACTTTATGAGTTTAAGAGTGCCAGATGCTAGTTATGTAGATGGTTTGAATGGAGCTCAATTAACAAACCACATCTATTTACAAACAAGAATAGAATTGTGGGGTGAAGGAAAAAGTTACTTAGCCATGAAACGTAACAAAGCTACAATCAGTAGAGGAGCAAACCACTTATCATTTGTAGGTGTTGCAATACCTCATAATGATGAAAGATTGACTTTTGAGATACCAGTACAAGAGTTACAAGACAATCCATTTATCTCAACTCAAAACTAATTAATGATTTAAAATGGACAAAAAAGAAATCTTTTTTGTCCATTTTTATAAAATTTTTTAAATATGAAAAAATTAAAACTTATTTTACTTACTGTTTTAACAGTATTTGCATTTATAAGCTGTGAAGAAGAAATGCCAGCTGGACAAAATGCTAATTATATCACGTTTGGTAAAACAGCATATTCAACAGGTGTTGATGTTGGGGGATCTAAATCAGTTGATATTCCAGTATATACAGCAAATGTAGTTGGTACAGAAAGATCATTTGATGTGACTGTATTATCAACTTCAACCGCTGCAGCTGGATCTTACACAGTTCCTACTTCTGTGTCAATTCCAGCAGGTTCTAACGAAGGAACATTAACGGTTGTTTTAACAGACACTAATTTAGGTATTGGTGTTAACGCATTGAGATTAAGCTTTGCTGCTGTAGAAGGACTATCAAGAGGTGCAAATACGACTTTAAGTTACATTCAAAATTGTACAGAAGTTACTGCTACTTTAAGTATTACTTTTGATGGTTATGGTAGTGAAACAGGATGGAACGTTACTGACGCTTTAGGAGGAGTAGTTGCATCTAAAGCTGCAGGTACTTACTCTGATGGTCAAGCATCTGCATCGGAAACTATCACTTTATGTGCTGGTAGAGATTATACTTTTACAATCACAGATGCTTATGGTGATGGTTTAAGTTACCCAGCTAATGGATCTTATTCACTTACTATTGGTGGCGTTGTAAAAGCAACTGGTGGTGGTGATTTTGGAGCAAGTGAAGCTACTGATTTTGATACAAAATAAATAAAATATTATTTCTAAAAAGCCATCTTTACTAGATGGCTTTTTTTTGCTCAAAATTTACCATACATTTGCATCATGACATCAGAAAACACCATTATCTTCGGATTAAGAGCCATTATTGAAGCCATTCAAAGTGGAACAATTATCAATAAAATATACCTTCAGAAAGGAGTGAGAAGTGCACTTCATATGGAATTGGAAAAATTAATAACCGAACATCGATTAACAACAAGTATTGTTCCTGTTGAAAAATTAAATCGATTGTCAAAAAACAATAATCATCAAGGAGCAGTTGCGCAAATTTCACCAGTAACATTTTATGATTTAGAGCAATTGATTGAGGAGACAATTCAAAAAAATAAAATGCCTTTGTTTTTAATTTTAGACCAAATATCTGATGTTCGGAATTTTGGAGCTATCATTAGAACTGCTGAATGCTCAGGTGTCAATGGTATTATTATTCAAAAAAACGGAAGTGCTCCAGTAAATGCAGAAACTGTAAAAACATCTGCAGGGGCAGCATTTAAAATGCCAATTTGTAAAGTAGATCATATCAAAGATGCGATCTATTTATTACAAGCATCCAACATTAAAACGGTTGCTGCAACTGAAAAAACCGAAGATTCAGTATATGATATCGATTTGAATCAACCAATTGCAATCATCATGGGTTCAGAGGATAGAGGTGTAAATCCTTCCATTTTAAAATTAGTAGATTTCAAAGCAAAATTACCATTACTTGGAGAAATTGAATCACTCAATGTTTCTGTAGCTTGTGGTGCAATTTTATACGAAGTTGTGAGACAAAGAGGTGTCTTTAGTCTTTAGTCTTTAGTCAAAAGTAACAATTGTTAATTTTCATCAGGATTTTCTATCAAATTTCCACCTTCATCAAAAAACGAATCAATTTCAGATGCTGAAAATTGAAATTCTTCTTTGACAATCCCTCTGTTTTTATAAAAAAACGCAAATAAAAGTCCTACTAAAAAACCTGATAAATGTCCTTCCCAAGACATGCCCTCCTCTATGGGTAACACATACCAAATCATACTTCCATACAAAAATATAACCATAAGAGATAATGCAATTAATCGATAATGTTTCCTTAAAATACCACTAAAAAATACAAAACTAAACAACAAATATACAATGCCACTTGCACCAATATGATAGGATTCTCGTGCAATTATCCAAGTAAAGAAACCCGTTAAAAGAGCTCCATAAATAACCACTTTTAGGGCTATTTCTCTGTAGAAATATAAAACTGCATTTAAGAGTACCAATAACGGAATTGAATTGTTAAATAAATGCTTAGTATCACCATGGATAAAATGCATAAAGAAAACACCTCTCAATCCTTTTAATGTACATGGAAAAACACCGTATTTATTAAAATTGAATCCGAACTGAATTTCAAACCAATAGACAAACCAAATAACACCCACAAAAATTGCAGGTATTACAAACATTGATGTTTTAAATGATAAATGATTCTCGTTTTGCATGCATATAAAAATAACAAAAAATAAACCATTTCTCAATTTTACAAATTCTGTCACAAATCTTTATTATTTTTACTGCATGAATGAACCTTTGGCAGAAAGAGTTAGACCAAAAACACTTGATGACTATATTAGTCAGCAACATTTAGTGGGAAAAAATGGCGTATTGACAAAATTGATCCAACAAGGAATCATTCCATCTTTAATTTTTTGGGGACCTCCAGGCATTGGAAAAACTACATTAGCAAACATTATTGCGACAACATCCAAAAGACCATTTTATACCTTGAGTGCAATCAATGCTGGTGTAAAAGATGTGCGTGATGTCATTGATAAAGCAAAACAAAGTGGTGGATTGTTTAGCTCAAAAAATCCGATTTTGTTTATTGATGAAATACATAGATTCAGTAAATCTCAACAAGATTCGTTACTAGCAGCTGTAGAAAAAGGATGGGTTACCTTGATTGGAGCCACTACTGAAAACCCAAGTTTTGAAGTGATTCCTGCATTATTATCAAGATGTCAAGTATATATTTTGAATTCTTTTGATAAGGAAGATTTAATTGCATTACTTGAAAGAGCTATGAAAGAAGATGCATTTTTAGCATCTAAAAAAATTAGTCTAAAAGAAACAGAAGCTTTATTGCAAGTTTCTGGTGGTGATGCACGAAAATTGCTTAATATTTTTGAATTATTGGTTTCTGGTGATGATGAAATAGAAATCACCAACAAACTCGTTTTAGAAAAAGTCCAAAAAAATACTGCCAGATATGATAAAATAGGCGAACAACATTATGACATAATTTCCGCTTTTATCAAATCTATTCGTGGAAGTGATCCAAATGCAGCTGTTTATTGGTTAGCAAGAATGATTGAGGCTGGAGAAGATGTAAAATTTATTGCACGAAGATTACTCATTTTAGCATCTGAAGATATTGGAAATGCCAATCCAACTGCATTAATTCTGGCTAACAACACGTTTCAAGCAATCAATGTAATTGGAAATCCTGAATCTCGGATTTTATTGAGTCAATGTGCTATTTATTTGGCAAATTCTCCTAAAAGTAATGCCTCTTATTTGGCAATCAATTCCGCACAAGATTTGGTTCGTAAAACTGGAGATTTATCTGTGCCACTTCATTTAAGAAATGCACCAACAAAGTTGATGAAGAATTTAGACTATGGTAAAGACTATCAATATGCCCATGATTTTTCAGGAAATTTCGTGAATCAGGAATTTCTTCCAGACGAAATATCAAACACAAAAATATACGAACCTGGTAGCAATCAGCGAGAACAACAATTCAGAGAATTGCTAAAAAATCGATGGAAAGATAAATATGACTATTAAAATTTAATTTGAGTTTGGTATTTAACCAGTTTGTCATTTTCATAAAACTCAATAAACCAAATATTATCTTTTCTATAAACAAAACCATTTTTATCTTTCAAAATAAAAAATTCGGTTACACTAGTTCTAAGAATAATATATAATTTTTCAAAATTAGCATTTACCAATTGAAAACCGTGTGAAATTGGCTGTGCAATTAAATCTGGAAAATTTGGGACGCTATTAAATTGTTGTTTATGTTGCATAATAGTGTCTTTTTTATCTATGAGTGTATCGTCAATCTCATTTTTTATTTCTGGTAAAACGATTGATGTATCAATTGGCTTATAGCTGAATTTAAAATCAGTCATTGTATTAAATGCATTTCTGATAGATTCTTGATAGGCTTTTTTATAGTCTTTCAGCTTACTTTTTCCAACTTTTGAAGTGTATATAGTATTCCCTTTACAGTTATTCAAAACAATGATAGACTTGGTTGTCAAAAAATCAGATTCATCTTTTACATCTGCAAATAATGCATTATTACATTTATCTTTAGTTAACTCATCTGGAAAATTCTCATTGCTTAAAAAAACTTGAAATCCTTTTTTTTCTAATAAAAACTTTGTCAACGAGCTTGTTTGAAAACCATCAACTTCTTTCACAAAATGAAATTTATCAGCAACAATTATATATTTATAATTTCCTAAGTTTAACTCTTGTCCAACTAAAAAAAATGATGAAAAAAGAAATAGTAAAGTAAATGTAAATCTATTCATATCAATTCATTATAAAATTAATTCCTAATTGTAAAGATATATAAATAAAAGAATAATGAATAAAATTGAAAAATTAAAAAATTAAAGATATTGCTTTATTTCCAACAAAGAAGTGATGCTTTTAAAATTTTTTGGCACAATTTGTTCTCTTTCAAAATTACAATGGATCGCTTTCATTCCGACTTGCAAAGCCCCTTCAATATCTGCCTCTACACTATCACCAATCATGATGGAATTTTCAATTCTTGCATTTGCGACTTGAATTGCATGTTCAAAAACTTTGGGATTTGGCTTTTTAACTCCCACTGATTCTGAGGTGATAATTTTATCAAAATAATGATGAATATTGGAAGATTGCATTTTTTTTGTTTGGATTTCCTCAAAACCATTGGTAATAATGTGCAATTGATATTTTGGCTTCAAATAGTCCAACACTTCAAAAGTATGCTCAAAAAGATGGTTGAAATGCGGCAAATATTCAATATATTCTTCAGCAACTACATCAATTAACCTGTCTGAAATTGAATAGTTTATAGCATCAAAAGCTTTTTTTAAACGCTGATACCTCAAGGCTTCTTTGCTTATTTTTTCTTCTCGATACAATTTCCAAAACTCTCTGTTTAAGGGTTTGTAGACGGATAAAAAATCGGATAAATTAGTATTAATGGCATGTTTTTCGAAAAGTTTATGGAATGTTAAATCTGAGTTTTTCTCAAAATCCCAAAGTGTGTGGTCTAAATCAAAAAAAATGTGTTCGATTTTCATGCGTTAAAAATAAAATAAAAACGAGAGAATACATT
>Ga0102821_1000433_pt1 | contig 16167 bp, 13 predicted proteins | sample ColrivemetaGS715_FD_78194 | JGI IMG/M metagenome (GOLD analysis project Ga0102821, IMG submission 78194) | Estuarine microbial communities from the Columbia River estuary - Ebb tide non-ETM metaG S.715 | ecosystem: Environmental > Aquatic > Marine > Intertidal zone > Estuary | place: USA... | reverse complement strand
CGACCCTCGCCCGTTTCTTCGAACGTCGCCGACGCCGCCGCTGATGCCTCCCGCCGAAGACATCCCGTTCGCGCTGCTCGGCCCCAAGGCCGAGGTGCCGCCCGGCTTCTGGTCTTCCTACTGGGGCGCCGCCGTGCTCGGCGTCGCGTTCGTCGCCGTCCTCGCGCTCGTCGCCGTCCGCCTCTTCCGTCGCGCCCCGGCCGCGCGGCCGCCCCACGCGCTGCTCGAAGGCGAACTCGGCGCCGCCGAGACGCTGCCGGCCGCCGAGGCGGTGGTCCGCGTCACGCAGGCTTTCCGTGGCTACCTTTTCGCCGTCGACGCGCGCGCCCTGCCTTCGCTCGCCACCGAAGAACTGCTGACGGTCACGGGCATCATCCCGGTCTTCCTGCCCGCGCGCCAGCCGCTGGCCGCCGCGTTGCGCAGCGCCGACGCCGCGAAGTTCGCCGGCGCCGTACTGGAGAGCTCGTGGCTGACCGCCGGCGGGCGGGAAGCCGCCCGCCGCGTCGAAGACGCCCGCCGGACCTTCGCCCGGCCCACGCCGCCGCCGATCGTGCCCCCGCGCGCGATAACCGTCGCGCCGAATTCCTCGGCGTTGCCCACGCCTCCGCCCCTCCCTGTCCCGCCGCCGCTCCCTCGGCGTGACCAAGCCTGATGGAACTCTTCGGCTACGATTTCCAGTATCCTTGGGCGCTCCTCCTGCTGGCGCTCGTGCCGGTCTATGCCTGGCTGCGGGGTCGCATCGGGCGGGCGGCCGCGCTCCTCTACCCTGACACCACGCTGCTCGGCGCGGTCGGCCGTCCGGTCCGCGAACGCGCCGGCCGCCTGCGCGTCTTCCTCCGCCTGCTGACGGCGATCCTGCTCGTGATCGCCATCGCCGGACCGCGCACCGCGAACAAGGAGATCGAACGCGAGACGGAAGGCGTGGACATCATGCTCGTCGTCGACCTGTCCTGGTCGATGATGGCCCTGGACATGAGCACGGCGCGCGCCGAAGTCACGCGCTGGCAGGCCAGCCAGAACGTGATCTACGACTTCCTGTCGAAGCGGCCCGACGACCGCATCGGCGCCGTGGTCTTCTCGGGCAAGCCCTACCTGCTGAGCCCGCTCACGATCAACAAGATCTGGGTCGAGAAAGGCATCGACCGCATGCACATCGGCAGCATCCAGGAAACCGGCACCGCGATCGGCGAGGGCCTCGCGATGGCCGTCGACCGGATGAAGAACATCAAGGGACGCCGCTCGAAGGTCATCATCCTGCTGACGGACGGCGACGACAACATGAGCAAGGCGATCCTGCCCGTGCCCGCCGCCGAGCTCGCCGCCGCCCTCGGCATCCGCCTCTATTGCATCGGCCTCGGCAAGGACGAGCCGACCGTCCTGCCGCGCTTCGACACGCGCACCGGCCAGCTCTACCGCGACGCCCTCGGCCGGACGATCCCGATGCAGACCATCAACCCGGCGAACTACGTGATGCTCGCCAAGATGGCCAAGATCGCCGACGGCCGCTTCTACCGCGCGCTCGACCAGGCCCAGCTCGGCCGCGTCTACGAAGAGATTGACCGCCTCGAACGCACCGAGGTGCGCCTCCGCGAATCCGTCGTCTACGAAAGCCACCGCCTCATCTGGGTCGGCCTCGCCGCCCTCCTCCTCCTCGCCGAGATCGGCTGGGCCGTCCTGCGGCCCCGCGCGCCCTGAGCCATGGACACCACCGACCTGCATTTCGAGGATCCGCGCCTGCTGGCGGTCGCCGCCGCGGCGGGACTGATCCTCTTCGTCGCGTTGCGCTGGACGGAGCACCGCCGCCGCCAAGGACTCACCGGCTTCGCCTCCGCGACGCTGCTCGGCCGGCTGGTGTCCGGCTTCTCCGCCGCGCGCCGGCTCACCAAGGACGCCGCCGTCGCGACCGCCTTCGCCCTCCTCGTGGCCTGCTTCGCCGGCCCGCGCTGGGGCGTCGAAGAGTCCAAGCAGAAAGGCGCGACCGAAGACGTGGTCTTCGCCCTCGACGTCTCGAAGTCGATGCTGGTCGCCGACATGAGCCCGACGCGGCTCGCGCGCGCCAAGGTCGCCATCGCCAACTTCGTCCGCCGCAAAGGCACCGGCAACGTCGGCCTCATCGCCTTCGCCGGCCAGGCCTTCCTGCAGTGCCCGCTCACGCGCGACTACGACGCCTTCTTCCGCACGCTGGAAGAGACCGATACGACCAGCATCCAGGTGAGCGGCACCGACCTCGGCCGCGCCGTCGAGGAAGCCGAGCTGGCCTTCTATTCGAACCGTAACCGCAAGCTGCTCATCCTGCTCACCGACGGCGAAGACCTCGAGTCCGGCGGCGTCGAGATGGCGAAGAAGCTCAAGCGCAAGGGCCTCGTCGTCCACGCCGTGGGCGTCGGCACGCCTTCGGGCGGCCCGATCCGCGTCATCGGCGAGACGGGCTCGATCGAGACGCTCAAGGACGCGACCGGCGAAGAAGTGCTCAGCCGCCTCGACGAGAAGACCCTCGGCGAGGTCGCCGAAGCCACCGGCGGCCGCTTCGTCCGGCTCGGCCAGGCCGGCGAAGGCATGGAAGCCCTCCGCCTCGCCATCCAGGCGGGCACCGACGAGCGCGGCGCCGGCCGCCAAGGTATCCCTCGCGAAGAATGGTTCCTGGGGCTCGCCCTCCTCCTGCTCGTCGCCGAATCCCTCCTCTCCACCCGCCGCCGCCCGACCACGCCATGAGAACCCTGCTCGCCCTCCTCTTGCTCGCGTCCGCCGCCCGCGCCGCCGAAAAAGTCGCCGACCCGCTCGCCGGGCTCGATGCGCGCGAACTGCATAACCGCGGCACGCAGCGTCTCGCCGAAGGCGATCTGGCCGGCGCCGAAGAAGCCCTGCGCGCCTCGCTCGGACGGGACGTCGATACCCTCCGCCCGCCGGCCCTGCACAACCTCGGCCACGTGCGTTTCGGCAAGGGCAAGGAAGGCCTCGGCGGCCGGACCACGGGCGACGTCACCGAACTTTCCATCGCCCGCTCCTACCTCGAGGCCGCCGACGCCGACATCTCGGACATGAAGGACCAGATCGAGCTGCTCGACAAGGCGAAGGCCGAAGGCCGCGAGCCGGACTACGTGCCCGCGACGGCCGCGCTCGGCGGCGGCATCAACACCTACCGCACCATCAAGAAGCTCATCCCGAAGGAAGAGGCGATGGTCACCAAACGCTCCGGCGTGATCGCCCTCTGGACGCGTTCGGTCGGCGATTTCCGCGGCGCCCACGAACTCGACGCCGCCGACGCCCAGGGCAAGGCCAACGCCGAGGCCGTCGAGGAACTCCTCCGCGCCCTGCGCCGCGAGACCGCCGCGCTCGACGAGGCCATCGAGGCCCAGCGCAAGAAGCTCGAGGAGCTGCGCGACGTCATCCGCGAACTCGTGAAGCGCATCCCCGACGACAAGCTCCCGCCCGAAGCGGAAAGCGGCGACGAGGACGAAGAAGAGGATTTCCTCCCGCCCGAACGCCGTAAGCCGAAGCCCCGCTCCGGCTCCGACAAGAAGGGCGAAGAAGGCCAAGAAGAGAAGATGACCGAGCAGGAAGCCCGCGGTTCGCTCGAAGGCCTGAAGAACGAATTCGGACGCAAGATGCCCGCCGGCCAGCAGGACGGCAAGGGTGGCAACGGCGGCAAGCCCAAGGACAAGAAAGGCAAGGACTACTGAGATGCGACGCTTCCTCTCCGTCTGCGTCGTGCTTTGCCTCGGGCTCCTCGCCCGCGCGGAGGACCGCGTCCACTGGGAGATCACCCCGCGCGTGACCGCGCCGGGCCAGCCCTTCCGCCTCCAGATCATGGTCGAGTCCGACGTCGTGCTCGGCGGCGCCCAGTTCATCAGCCGCGAGATCAAACCGCCGCGCGGCATGGCCCTGCGCCTTTCCGGCCAGATCATCCGGCCGGACTCCAACGAGGCGACCTTCAACTTCTCGGGCGTCGCCCCCGAACAGCTCGGCGAACACGTCATCCCTTCGTTCAACCTGCGCTTCGCCCGCAAGGTCGTGGTCGTGCCGGAAATCCGCCTGCTCGTCAGCGACCAGGTCGCCTTCCGCCGCGAAGCCCAGGCCCGCGCCGAACTCGTCCTGCCCGACCGCGTCTTCTACGTGGGCGAACTGGTCCGCGGCGCCATCCGCATGCGCGGCGGCGAGGACGAGGCGGTCGTCGCGAGCTACGGGCTCGAGTCGCTCGCCGAAGGTTTCTCGATGGTCGTCACCGCCGAACGCCAGCCGCTGCCCGACGACCTCGGCCAAGGGATGCAGACCACCTTCGACCTGACGCCGATCCGCGAAGGCGCGGGCGAATTCTCCCTCAACGGCATCATGCTGGTGCAGAACGGCGAAGTCAGCGCCTTCAACCAAGGCAGCCGCGACCGGCCCTTCGCCTTCCGCCGTCGCCTGACGGTCGCGCACGTGCCGGAACGCGGCCGCCCGCCGGAGTGGAGCGGCGCCATCGGCCGCTTCGTCGCCGAAGGCCTGCAGGTCTCGAAGGATACGCCCGAGGTCGGCGAACCCATCCGCCTGCGCGCGATCCTGACCGGCGACGGCAACCTTGACCGCATCCTGCCGCCGGAACTCAAAGGCGACGAGACCTGGGACGTCCTCCCGGCCACCGAGCGCCGCCGCCACGCCGAAGACCAGCGCATGTTCGTCTACACGCTCGTGCCGCGCCTGCCCGGCAAGCTGCGCACGCCGGCCGTCCGCCTCGCCGCGTTCGATCCCGCGACCAAGACCTTCAGCCGCCTGGAGTTCACCCCGCTCGAGATCACCGTGACCGGCAACGCGCCGGCGCAGGTCGACCTCGTGACGGCCGATCCGGCCGCGCCCGTCGCCGCCCAGCCGAAACCGGCGACCGGCCTCGCGACGCCCGAGCCGAACCGCTCCTCGCCCTTCTTCCGCGGCTCGCCCGCCGGTTCGCTCGGCGACGCCGACGGTTTCTGGTCCGCGAACGCGACCGCCCTCGGCCTGGTCGTGGTCGCGACGACCGTGACCGGCGTCCTCGGCTACCTCGCCGCTCATCCGGAGATCCGCCGGCGCCGGCGCGCCCGCGCGCTCATGCGTGGTGCGATCACGGAAGCCGGAGCCTGCCGCCGCCGCGGCGACGCCCGTGGCTTCGCCGCCGCCGTCGTGCGCGGCCTGCAGGCCGGCGTGGCCGCCCAACTCGACGCCGAAGAGCAGGCGATGACCCAGAGCGACGTCGAACGCGTCCTGCCCGGCGCCGACCGCGCCCGCCTCGACGGACTTTTCCTCCGCGCCCACGCCGACCGCTTCGCGCCGGCCGCGCCCCTCGCCGCCGCGGGGGACGCCGAAGCCGACCTCGCGCTCCTGCGCCGCCTGCTCGCCACGCGATGAAGACCTTCGCCCTGCTCCTCCTCTGCTGGCTCGCGCCGCTCGCCGCGGCCGAGGCGCCCAGCGCCGCCGAGCAGGCTTACGCCCGGGGTGATTACGCGGGCGCGGTCGAACTCTGGAGCGCGGAAGTCCGCGCCGAAGGCGTGACCGCCGCCCGGCTGGCTTCGCTCGGCAACGCCGAATGGCGGCTCGGCCGGAAAGGCCGCGCGATGATCTGCTGGGAGCGCGCGCTCCTGATCGACCCCCGTGACCCCGTCGCGCTCGCCGGCCTCAGACACGGACTGGACGCCGGCGGCGTCGAACGTCCGCAGCCGACGGCCGTCGAAGAATATGCCGCGTTCCTGACCGCCGACCTCTGGCTGCTGCTGGCCGTCGTGTCTTTCTGGACCACGGTCCTCTGCGTGGCCGTACCGCGCCTGCGCGGACGCCCCGCGAGCGAGGCCAACCAGTGGACCCGCGTGGGCGCGCTCACCATCCTCGCCCTCTGCGTGCCCGGACTCTGGGGCGGGCGCTCGCTCGGCGCCCGCGCCGTGGTCCGTCGCCCCGAAGTCTCCCTCCGCCTGACGCCGACGCAGTTCGGCGAACCCCTCCGCGGCGTGGCCGAAGGAGATGTCGTGCGGACCGAGCGCCCGCTCAACGGCCACCTGCGTGTCCGCACCGCCGACGGCAAGACCGGCTGGGTCCGCGCGGGCGAGATCGAAGCCGTGCGCGGTCCGGGACTGCCCGCCGACCTGGAGCAGAAGGCGGCCCCCTGAGCCTTTCGCCTTGGAGAGAAGGGCGTGGTCGGCTTGGATGCTGACGTGCGCCTCCTCGACCGCCACGTCCTGACCGAAACCGCCGTCGCCGGCGGGGGCGCCACGGGCGCGTTCGTCTTCGTGCTGGTCGCCGGCAACATCCTGAACCAAGTCTCCGGCGCCGTCGCCTCGGGCCGCGTGAGCGGCTGGGAGGGACTCGAGCTCATCGCCCTCCTCATCCCGGGCGTGCTGCCTTACGCGCTGCCGCTCGGACTGCTGACCGGCGTGCTGCTGGCCTTCGGCCGCATGGGCTCGCAGCAAGAGATCACCGCGATGAAGGCCGGCGGCCTCAGCCTCAGCCGCATCGCGCGTCCGGCCCTGCTCCTCGCCGCCGCCTGCGCCTTGCTCTCCGCCTGGCTGAACCTCGAAGTGGCGCCCGCCGCCAACACCGAATACCGCCGCCTGCTCGTGGGCTCCGCCAAGGACAATCCCGCCTCGGTCATCGTGCCCGGCCAGCTCAACCGCCAGTTCCCCGGCATGGTCATCCGCGCCAGCGCGCGCGACGGCGAAGTGCTGCGCGACTTCTGGCTCTGGCGCGTCGACGACCGCGGCCGGCTCGTCCAGTCGGTCCATGCCCGCGAAGCGCGGCTGGCGCGCGCGGTCTCCAAGGCCGGCGAAGGCGTCCTGCGGATCACGCTCACCGACGCGCGCCTCGATTCCCGGCCCGCCGGCGATCAGGCTTTCCTGCAACCGTCTTCGTTCGCCACCGCGACCACTTCGACCCTCGAGTTCCCGGCCGCCGGCGTCTTCAAGGACGGCGACAACTTCCAACGCAAGCTGCGGTGGCTGACGACGCAGGAACTCCTGGACGCGATCGACAAAGGCTGGGAAGTGCCGGCCGGCGCCGACGCCGCGACCCTCGAGCGCGGACGCATGGTCGTGAAGACCCAGCTCATGGCGCACCTCGCGAGCGCCTGCTCCGTGTTCACGCTCGCGTTCCTCGCCGTGCCCCTCGCCGTCCGCGTCGGCCGGTCCGAGACCTTCGTCAACGCCGCCCTCGCCCTCGCGATCGCGCTGAGCTATTATCTGCTGAGCTCGATGGCGAGCTACGTGAAGGATCCGGCGCTGCGGCCCGACCTGCTCGTCTGGCTGCCGAACCTGACGGTCCTCGTGCTCGGCTGGTTCCTGCTGCGACGCGCCTCGCGCCACTGAGACCGGTCACTTCTCGCGCTGGTACCAGGCGAAGAAGGCGTAGCCCATGCACAACAGGGCGAAGATCTCGTTGAACCCCTTCATCACGACCGCGCCGAGGATCATGTCCGCGGCGGCCGAGAGTTCGCTCACGCGCGGCGCCAGCCGGTAGGTCTCATAGATCGGATGGTCACCGAAGATGAGCACCGCCCAGAGCGGCAGGTCGGCGATCATCAGACCGAAGGAGTAGAAGATCGCCATCCCGTAGCCGATGCGGGGCAGGCGGGTCGATAGCGAGAACAGCGGCCACACCATCAGGATGGCCGGCAGGAACATCGACCAGTGTTCGAGCACGTGGAGCGGACGGCTGCGCAGGGCGGCTTCGTAGAGCTCCGGGAAGTGCCACATCGAGAAGCACAGCGTGAAGATCAGCCCGCCGGTGACGGGGTGGGTCAGGAAGGCCAGCACGCGCGTGAGCCGGGGCCGGTCCTTCAGGAAGCCGTCGACGAGCTCGGGCGGCAGGCCCGTGACGATGAGCGGGGCGGACACGTAGATGAGCAGCATGTGCTGCAGCATGTGGGCCCAGAACAGGAAGCTTTCGCCGAGCTGGTCCAGCGGCGAGCCGACGGCGACATAGCCGACGAGCACGCCGAGATGGAAGCGCACGGCATGCCAGACGGGATACTCCGCCCGACCCGGCATCCAGCGCGCGCGGTAGGGACCGCAGGCCAGGGCGTAGGCCCAGGAGGCGCCGACGACCAGGAGCAGCAGAAGCGGCTCCGTGTGCCAGTGCAGGGGGATGTTCATCGATGATGATATGAAGCGCGGGACGGCGGACCCGCAAGCGTGGGCACGAAAAAGGCCTCCGCGCGGGCGGAGGCCTTCGTCGGTCGGCCGGAAGTCCCGCTCAGGCGAACCAGCGCGTATCGATGCGGTCGGCGCTGAACAAGCAGAGCAACGCGGCGTAGGTCGCGAAGGCCAGCACCAGGCCAGCGAGGAAGCACCAGAAGAGCAGGCGCTTGTCGTAGATCAGGTGCATGAACCACAGGATGACCGCGAAGAACTTGCCGGCGGACATCAAGGTCAGGACGGTGAAGATGACGGCGGTCGGCAACGGCAGGTAGATCAGGACGATCTCGGCGCCGGTGACGACGGCCAGCCAGAGGGCCAGCACGATGAAGTGGTGGTAGCGGCGGACTTCCTCGGCGAGGAAGGCCTTGCTCGGAGCGGCTTCGTGGGAAGAGGACATGGTCAGAAAGGCGGGTTATTTGACGACGGCGGGCAGGCCCGAACCCCAGATGCCGTAGGGCCCGAGGTATTCGACGAGGTAGACGGCCGTGAAGATGATGATCCACACGATGTCGACGAAGTGCCAGTAGAGGCCCGCGACTTCGACGTCGAGGGCGCCCATGTGGCCGCCGAGCTTGCCGGTGAAGCTGTAGAAGTAGAGCAGGATGAGCCAGAGGACGCCGATGGCGACGTGCGTGCCGTGCGTGCCGGTGAGCACGTAGAACGTCGAGCCGAGGACGCTGTTCTGGATGGTCAGGCCCTTGTGGTAGAAGTGCGTGAACTCGAAGACCTGACAGCCCAGGAAGATCAGGCCGAAGATGATCACGCCGAGGACGTTGCGACGGAAGGACTTCAGCTGGCCCTTGTGCATCGCGGAGACGGCGAGCGCCATCAGGAACGAGGACATCAGGAGGATGAACGTCGAGAACGACGTCAGCTCGATGGAGAACAGGTCCTGGATGAAACGCTGGTGGCCTTCCGCGTCGGTGAAGCCGGCGGGGAAGAGCTTGCGGTACAGCAGGTGGGTCGAGATCAGCGTGCCGAAGAACATGCAGTCCGAAGCCAGGAAGAGCCACATGATGAGCTTCTTGTGGTCGATCCCGGTGGAGGTAGGCGCTTCGTGCGCGGCGGCGTGGTCAGACATGGAGGTCAGAGTTTAAGGTGAGGAGGAAGATCGGCTCAGTGGGCGACGGTCTCGGCCGGAGCCGGGGCGCCGGACGGGGCCGGGGTCTTGAGCATGTAACCGCCCGGACCTTCGAGGGCCCAGAGCCAGATGCCCAGGAAGAGGACGCCGAGGCCGGAGATGACGAGCCAGCCCGCGTGCGGGATGCCCATCGCCATCATCGGCATGCCGAAGCCGATGAAGAGGAAGCCCGCGGAGGCGAGCATCGGCATCCAGGACTGACTGGGCATGTGGACGCCGGCTTCGCCGCCGTCGTTCTCGAGGCCGATCTTCTTGGCGCCGTGCTTGTGCTCGAAGAAGGCGTCGCGCGTGGCGACGACCGGAGCCTGGGCGAAGTTGTATTCCGGCACCGGGGAGGGCAGCGACCACTCGAGGGTGCGGCCGTCCCACGGATCGTTGCCGCACTTCTTGCCGCGGAAGGCCGTCCAGACGAGGTTGCCGAAGACGATCACCACGCCGATGCCGAGGATGTAGGCGCCGATGGTGGCGACGTAGTTCCACGTCTCCCAGCCGTTGCCGGCGTGGTAGGTATGCGTGCGGCGCGGCTGACCGGCGAGGCCGAGGTAGTGCATCGGGCCGAAGGCGAGGTTGAAGCCGAGGATGACGAGCGCCGAGCCGAGGTAGGCGACGGGCGCGTTGGGCATGCGGCCGAAGATCTTCGGGAACCAGAAATAAAGGCCGGCCATCAGGCCGAGGAGCACGCCGCCGAGGAGCACGTAGTGGAAGTGCGCGATGACGAAGTAGCTGTCCTGCTGCTGGGAGTCGGCGGGGGCCGAGGAGTGCATGACGCCGGAGAAGCCGCCGCACATGAACATCCAGATGAAGCCGAGGGCGAGGACCATGGGCGGGGTGAAGCGGATGCGTCCGCCCCAGATCGTACCCAGCCAGTTGAAGATCTTCACGCCCGTCGGGACGGCGATGGCCATCGTGAGGAGCGAGAACGCGGCGGTCGGCACGGGGCCGAGGCCGGTGGTGAACATGTGGTGGCTCCAGACGGCGAAGCCGAGGAAGCCGATGACGGCGCCGGAGAACACGATGATCGGGTAGCCGAAGAGGGATTTGCCGGAGAACGTCGGGAGGACTTCCGAGACGATGCCCATCGCCGGGAGCACGAGGATGTACACTTCGGGGTGGCCGAAGATCCAGAAGAGGTGCTGCCAGAGCACGGGCTGGCCGCCGGCCGACGGATTGAAGAAGTTGGCGCCGAAGGCGCGGTCGAACATGAGCTCGATGAGCGCGACGGTGATGGCCGGAAAGGCCAGGATGATCAGCACGGAGGTAACGAGGGTCATCCAGGTGAAGACCGGCAGGCGCATCATGGTCATGCCCTTGGCGCGCATGTTGATGATCGTGCAGATGAAGTTGAAGGAGGCCGCGAGCGAGGCGATGCCGAGGACCTGGATGCCGATGATCCAGAAGTCGGTGCCGACGCCGGTGAAGCGCAGGGCCTGGCCGTTGGCGCCGAAGGTGCCGGAGAGCGGCGCGTAGCTGAACCAACCGTTGGCCGGGGCGAAGTCGGTGTAGACGAGCGCCTTGTGCCAGGCGAAGGAGTCGAACCAACCGGCGAGGTGTCCGAACTCGAAGAGCCAGGAGGCGTTGAGCACGAACGCGCCGAAGACGAACGTCCAGAGCGAGAACGCGTTGAGGCGCGGGAAGGCGACGTCGCGGGCGCCGACCTGCAGCGGCACGAGGAAGTTGAAGAACGCGGCGGAGAGCGGCATGACCCCGAGGAAGATCATCGTGGTGCCGTGCATGGTGAACAGCTGGTTGTACATGCGCGCCGTGACGAAGTCGTTGTCCGGGCGGGCCAGCTGCGTGCGGATGGCGAGGGCCTCGACGCCGCCGATGAGGAAGTACAGCATCGCGAACGCGCCGTACATGATGCCGATCTTCTTGTGATCGACGGTGGTGAGCCAATCGATCAGGCCGGTCGCCCGGTCCGGGCGATACAGGCCGAGGTCGCTGCGCTCAGGGGCCAGCTCCGTCTTGCAGGCGACGGGAGCGTGATGGGAGTCGTGGGACATGGTCGGAAAATTTCGGGGTCAGGCCTTACTTGAGGGTGAGGAGGTATTCGGCGAGGTGGTCGAGCTCCTCGGCGGTGAACTGCTGGTTGGTCTCACGGAGACCGGCGACGTTGAACATCTTGTAGTAATGCATGCGGTTGCCGGGCTTGACGTCCTTGGTCATCTTGCCGTCGGCGCCATGCGCGACGCCGGAGGAACCGATCCACTTGATGAGGTTGGCCTTGAGCGTGGCGGGGTCGACGGGGACGGAATTCTCGGTGTTGCCGGTCGACTGCTCGAGCGCGCGCTGCTTGGCCAGATCGCGGTTGTCGAGCCAGGCGCCGGCGAGCGACTTACGCGAAGCGAGGTGGGTGAGGTCCGGGCCGAAAGCGCCGGCGCCGAAGTGGCCGCCGACGTTGTGGCACATGACGCAGCTCTTGGCGGCGAAGAGGGCCTTGCCCTTCTCGGCCGGGGAGCCGGCGGCGACCGGCGCGGCCGGGGCCTTCTGCTTCTCGACCCACTTGGCGAATTCGGCGGGCTCGACGACTTCGACGCGGAAGAGCATGTAGGCGTGCGAGTCGCCGCAGAACTCGGCGCACTGGCCGTAGTAATGGCCGGTCTGGTCGGCCTGGATCCACATGTGGTTCTTACGACCGGGCATGAGGTCGACCTTGCCGGCGATCTTGGGGACCCAGAAGGAGTGGATGACGTCCTCGGAGCGCAGGTTGATGCGCACGGCCTTGCCCTTCGGGATCACGAGCTCGTTCGGGACGGAATGCTTGGCGTCATTGGTGAGGCCGAGCTGCGGGTATTCGAAACGGAACCACCACTGCTTGCCGATCACGTCGACTTCGAGCACCTGCTCTTCGACGGTCTGGGCGTAGTTCTCGCGGCCGCCTTCGACGCGCGGATACCAGACGGAAAGCTTGGAAGTCGGGATGGCTTCGGCCGGGACGTCGTCGGTGTACCAGATGGCGCTCAGCGTCGGGATCGCGATGATGACGAGCGCGCCGATGGAAGCGGTGATGAGGCCGATCTCGATGAGGGGATTGCCGTGGCCGTCTTCGACGATGGCGGGCTTGTTCTCGTCGCCGGGACGGGAGCGGAACTTGATGACCGCGTAGACCATCAGGCCGCCGACCAAGGCGAAGAGCACCACGACGAGCCAGACGGTGTCCATGAACACGTCAAATTGCACCTGCGCGACCGGGCCCTTGGGGTCCATGGTCGACTGACGGACGGTCAATTCTTCCTTGGAGCAACCGGCCATGATGAAGGCCAGGGAGAGGGCGGCGAGCAGACCGACCCGACTGAGGATACGAGAAAACATAAAGGAGGTGTTTCGGACGCGGAAAAGTCCGCAAAAGAGCGGTAATTTGCAAGCCCCAGCAGGCCAAATCGCTCATAAATAGCCCGTGTTAAGGTCGATACTGAAACAATAATCGGTAAGTCTCTATTAATTAGGTGTTTATGATTAATTATGCCCCATCATTCCCTCTAATAGATAGAGTATCGGTCAAGCCGACCCCCTCCCCCTCTAGGGTTGCACCCCCCGAAGCCGCCCCCTAACCCCCTCGTGATGTCCTGGTCCAGCCCTCATGGCACCCCCCTGCCCGACTGGCGTCGGCGCACGCTGATCATGGGGATCATGAACCTGACGCCCGACTCTTTCTCCGACGGAGGCACGCTGCCGGGTGTCGATGACTCGCTCCGCCGGGCCGAGACCCTGCTGAACGAAGGCGCCGACGTGCTCGACCTCGGCGCGGAGTCGACCCGACCGGGCGCCGCACCCGTCGCGGCCGCCGACGAACTCGCCCGCCTCCTGCCGGTCGTCCAAGCCTTGCGCCGTCGCTTCCCGCAAGCCGCGCTTTCGGTCGACACTTATAAACCCGAAGTCGCCGCCGCGGCCGTCGCCGCCGGCGCGGACCTCATCAATGACGTGGAGGGAGGGCGTTTCCAGGCCCGTGGCGACGAGTCGCCGATGGGCTCGGTCTGCGCGCAGGCGCGCTGCCCGCTCATCCTGATGCACCGCCGCCGCGAAGCGGACTATCAGGATTTCTGGCCGGAAATGCTCGCAGATCTGCGAGGTTCACTCCGCGCGGCGGTGGCAGCCGGCATGGCGCCGGAACAGCTCTGGACCGATCCTGGTTTCGGCTTCGGCAAGACGCCCGCTCAGAACCTGATGCTCGTCCGGGACCTGGCGAAAGTCGCCGCCCTCGGTCACCCGGTCCTCCTGGGGACGAGCCGTAAGTCGACCCTGGGCCTGGTGCTCGGCGAGCCCGACCCGTTGCGTCGCGGCGCGGGTAATGACGTGACGGCCGCCTGGGGTGTCGCCCAAGGTTGTTCGATGGTGCGAGTGCATGACGTGGCCGCGATCCGACCCGTCATCCGCATGGCCGACGCGCTCCGTCGGGGCGCCCTGCCGGCTTAAAACCAGCCTAAAGCCCCTCTTTCAGGGGTAAATCATCCGGGGATGGAGCCAGCAGTCGGACTTGAACCGACGACCTGCCGCTTACAAGGCGGCTGCTCTACCAACTGAGCTATGCTGGCCATCTCCCTTGCTCACAGGGTTGTTCACAGGGCCTCGGTGTCAATCCCGCCCTCTTCAGAGACGATTAGGGGTTGAAACCGAGATGATTTTGGACGCAATTCACAGACCCCAAGCCCCGCCCCATGCGTATCCACGTTTCCCTCCTCGCCTTTTGCGTCGCTCTCGCCGGCTGCAAGTCCTCAGTCGACTCGGCCAACATCGACTCGGTCGTGGTCTCCTCCAATCCGACCGCCGCGGCCGTCCGCATCAACGGCGAAGCCGTCGGTCGCACGCCGACCACCATCAAGCTCGACCGCACCAAGAATTACGAACTGCAGGTCGGCAAGGGCGGTTATCTGACGGAGACCTCCGAACTCAAGCCCCGCCTGATCACGACCAGCGAGGGCATCGAGTTCGGTTTCCCCGCCGCCGTTAAGGTCAACCTCACCAAGACCCCCGCCGCAGGCGAAGCCGGCGTGCCTGTCGCCGACAATCCGGAATTCAAGAAGCTCTCGAAGAAGGCGCTCGGCGAAGATGCCGCCGCCAAGGAAAGCCTGCAGTCCGACATCGCCGCGACGAAGGAAGCGGCCACGAAGATCCAGGCCGCCCTCGCCGCCCGCGAAGCCGCCACCCAGGCCCGCCTCGCCGAAATCTCCAAGAGCCTCGCCGACGCCAAGGCCTCCAAGGGCAAGGACGAGTCCGCCAAGGCCAAACTCGCCGAAGCCGAACTCGCTCTCGCTCAGGCCACCGCCGACGCCGAAGCCGCCCGCGCCGACGCCGAGAAGAACCTGAAGACCGTCGAAGCCCGCCGCGCCGCCCTCGCCGGTTCCGAGACCAAGGTCGCCCAGGCCAAGGCCGGCGTCGTCAAGGCCAAGTCCGCCGCCCTGACCGGCGACGATCGCCTCGGCAAGCTCGAGCAGAACTACTCTTCGGAGATGAAGGCGCTCAAGGATTCCCAGGCCAACGCCGCCATCGCGATCAAGGCCCTCGCCGCCCGCGCCGACGAACTGAACCGACTCGCCACCCAGGACTCGAAGGGCAAGCAGTCCGAAGACGCCCGCAAGCTCGCCGAAGCCAACAAGTCTCTCGAAGCCCAGAAGGCCGCCAACGCCAAGGCCAACGAAGCCCTCGCCAAGGCCAAGGCTGACGCCGCCAAGAATTCCACCGCCGCCGCCGAGAAGGCCGTCGCCAAGGCCAACGCCGAAGTCGAAGCCATGCAGGCCAAGCTCGCCGAAGCCAACAAGGCTGCCGCCGACTCCCGCGCTCAGACCGAAGCCAAGCTCGCCGAAGCCAACAAGGCCGCCGAGAAGGCCGTCGCCGACGCCCGCCTCGATGCCGAAGCCAAGCTCGCCGAAGCCAACAAGGCCGTCGCCGCCGAGAAGGCCAAGGCCGAAGCCCTCAAGTACTCCGAGTTCAGCTCCCGCTACGCCCTCCTCGAGAGCAAGCGTCGCGCCAAGGCGATCACGGAAGAAGACTTCAAGGCCGCCCTCTCGGGTCTCCGCCAGGAACTCGGTCTCTGAGCCGGACTTCGCTCCGCTTCGCAAAGCCCGGCCGCTCGGCCGGGCTTTTTTGTTGGAACAGAGGCCCGGGGACGCACCTTGGGGGACCTATGTCGGACCCGCTCTCCCGCACGCCTCTCTTCGCCCTGCACGTCGAACTCGGCGGCCGCATCGTCCCCTTCGCCGGCTGGGAGATGCCGGTGCAATACACGGGCATCATCGAGGAGCACATGGCGGTCCGCCAGGCGGCCGGCCTCTTCGACGTCTCGCACATGGGCGAGGCCCGCGTGCGCGGCCGCGATGCGGCGAAGTTCCTCGATGGCGTCATGACCAACGAGATGGCCACGATCAAGGTCGGCATGGCCCGCTACACGGTGATGTGCCAGCCCGACGGCGGCTGCGTCGACGACCTGATCGTCTACCGCCTGGCCGAAGACGAATTCCTGATCTGCCTCAACGCTTCCAACGCGCCGAAGGATATCGCCTGGATGCGCGCCCACATCGGCTCCCATCAGGTCGAGGTGCTCGACGAATGCGCCGCCTGGGCCCAGCTCGCCCTCCAAGGTCCGCGCGCCGAAGCGATCCTCGCGCTGGCGACCGCGACGCCGCTCGCGCCGATCAAGCGCTTCGGCTTCGCGTTCGGCGAAGTCGCCGGCGTCGCCGGCTGCCTCATCTCCCGCACGGGCTACACGGGCTCGCCCGGCTTCGAGATCTACCTGCCCGCCGCCTCCGCCGAGAAGGTCGCCCGCGCGCTCCTCGCCGCCGGCAAGCCGCACGGCCTCGTGCCCGCCGGCCTCGGCGCCCGCGACTCGCTGCGCCTCGAAGCCAACTACCCGCTCTACGGACACGAGATCTCGGAGAAGATCTCCCCCATCCAGGCCGG
>Ga0102821_1000371_pt1 | contig 17653 bp, 15 predicted proteins | sample ColrivemetaGS715_FD_78194 | JGI IMG/M metagenome (GOLD analysis project Ga0102821, IMG submission 78194) | Estuarine microbial communities from the Columbia River estuary - Ebb tide non-ETM metaG S.715 | ecosystem: Environmental > Aquatic > Marine > Intertidal zone > Estuary | place: USA... | reverse complement strand
TATTTTTCTATTTTGAAAACTCATGAAAAAATAAAAAAACCTCAGTATTCAAAAACATTGAAAATGTGAGGTTTTTCAAAAAAAAAATAAAACAATCTAAATCTTTATTCGATTATCTTCAGATTGCGTATCAATCAACTTATTGTAAGGATCTACGCCTACTTCTGATGGTTTTTTATCAACGATAATGGTAATTTTATTGAAGATTTTAGTGATTTTATATTTCTGTAAATAAAGTTCTTTTGTTTTCTTTTTCCCATTTACAGTTTCTTCTGTGAAAATTCCGATATCAATATAATCTTTTAAAGGAACAGACAAAACAGGACTTTTCATCTTGTCATTTTTATAACTTAAGGTATCTCCTACATGTTCGCCATAATAGATTTTTCCTTGATCGTCATTTCTGTATTTTGACACTTCAAACTCAATATCTACTTGATATTTTCCGTTTTTCAACTTTGTTGATTTCGCTTTTACTAATCTATTTTTGTATAAAGTGATGGTCTCAAACATGTCATGAATTAGATATTGCAAAGAATCTGGGGTTACTTCTTTGATATGATTCACCATATCAATTGACGTTGTGTAAGGTGGATTTTGGAATTGTACTTTTTCAACATATTTTTTCAAAGCGCCATTCAGCTTTTTTTCTCCAATATAATCGCTCATTGCATACAAAACCATAGACCCTTTTTGATAATGAATGTATCCTTGACCATCATTATACATCAATGGATTTTCGCGTTTTCTTTCAAAAGTACGTTGCATTAAATAATCATCTAAGGCTTTCTTTAAAAAAGTACGCATTTTTTCCTTTCCTTGTTGATGTTCCAACACTTTTAATGAAACATATTCTGACATACTTTCTGATAACATTGTAGCACCCAAAACATCTGCTCCAATTACTTGATGTGCCCACCATTGATGCGCAACTTCATGCACTGTTACTGCAAAAGGATAATCAACCCCATCATTATTTTCATCATCAACATCTGCAATAAATCCGATACTTTCTGAAAACGGAATCGTATTTGGAAACGATTGTGCGAAGGTTCCTCCAGTTCTTGGAAACTCAATAATTCGTGCTTGTTTATGTTGATAAGGACTGAAGTTTTCAGCATTATAATCTAAAGAAGCTTTCATTCCTTTCATCATTCTATCCAAATTGAAAGTATGCGGTTTGTGGTAATAAATTTCTAAACTGATACCTTTATACATCTCTTTTTTGACTTCATATCTGGCAGAATTAAAAGCATAAAAATTTAGGATTTTTGAATCCATTTTGTAATGAAAAAATCGTCTGTCACCCTCTGTCCATTCTTTTTGTAAATATCCTGGAGCGATGGCAATTTGGTCTTTGGATGTAGAAACTGTCGCTTCAAAATCTATCCAATCTGCATCTTTTGAAATGTATGTATTTCCTAAAGCAGTTGAATCTGAAGGATGAGGACGCAAATCATTTTTTGGTAAACCGTATTTTTTTCGAGTTTGATTGTCCGTTAATTCTCCATTTGATGAATATCCTAAAGAAGGAAATATTGAAAAATTGTTGATAAATGTTCCGTTTTGTAATACTGGTGAATTTTCTCTGTAGGTAGTATTTTTAGTGCTTTTTACAGTAACAATCAACTGCAAACTATCTCCAGGCATTATTTTATTTTGAAATAAATAAATATCAAAATTATGAATAGTATCCTTAGAAACCAGTTTATTCGGTTTGTTAAAAACAAACGTACTTTTCAAAGAATTGTGATTTAAAAATACACTATCCATAGGTTTATCCGTTTTATTGACCAATGCAAAAATGGCAGTTGCATCAAAAAATCGCTCTTTAGGATAGATATTCATTTTTGTTTTAACACCAACAATCCTTGGCTGTGCATAGTTTTCGAATTTTTTATATTTTTTCTCCCATTCAACACTTCTCATTTCAGCTTCCTTGGAAGAGCTTCGTTTGTTTTTTGTGCCTGTTTCTTGATAAATAGAATAGCCTAATCCTAAAAAAGCACTAAAGAAAATAATAAATCCTACTACATAAACTCCTTTAAATCTTGAGTTTGCAATTAAAATTCTTTCTTTAAATGAATTTGGAATTCCTCTAACCCAAAACAAGGCTGAGAGGATTAATAAGGTAATTCCGCATAAAACCCAATACAATTTATACACTAAAAATGGTGTTAAAAATCCGTAGGAATTCATATCAGAATAACTAAATCCTGGACCTTCATTGTATTTAAAAATAGATTGTTCAATTCCTGCTAAGGATAAAAATGGAATTCCAATGGAAAGAACTAACAATAAAAACAATCCTAAATAGGGATTTCCAATCAATGTTTGAATGAAAATCGCTAGCATTGCCCAAATAAAATAATTCAGGAATTCTAATAAAAATAATTCTGTAAAATAATGTCCAATTTCAAAATTATAGTAGCCTTTATAAATTTGAAATAACATTCCAGAAACCATAATTAGCGCTAACAAAACGAATTGCATTTTTACCAAAGCAAGCACTTTTGAAAACAATAATGTCCAATTTGGAATGGGAGTTGCATCCACTAAATGATTCAAATTAGAGAGTTTTGCTCTGTGAACCAACATTCCTGCGTATAAAAAAGTACAAATAATGATGGATAAAGAAAAAACGTTTCCAATATTTAACATTTTCCAAGTTACTGGCAATGTGGGTGTTCCAAAAATATCTCCAATTTCTGATAAGCCAACAATCATCAACACCAACCCAACCAACACAATCGAAATAAAAGGCCAACTTTTGATAATGTATTTAAAATCGATATTGGATAATTTCCAAAGTGTTTTTAGGTTTTGAAAAAATGAAAAATCGAACGTAACTTCAGGTAAAGAAATTCTGGTAATTCCACTAAAATTGGTTTTGGTAACTCTTTCACCTTTTGATTTTCTGAAAGAAAATGACAATGCATTTTGACTAAATGCAAAAAAACGAAAGACCAATCCAAAGACTAAACTAGCAATTGCCAACCATAATAAACGATTGTAAATTATCATTTCCTCGATAGGAATTTGCAGTTCATTTTGTTCTGATGGCGTCCAATATTTCGTGTAATAATTTACAGAAGCCGCTCCAAAAGGATCTAAAATAGCCAATAAACCTCTTTGTTCTGGCTCAGAAAGTGAACTTTCTAATACACCTTGCACAAAAAGCAATACAATGACAGTGATAAATCCTGCTGCAATATTTCTCGAAAAAGTAACGACTGCAAAAACAATCGCTCCAAACAACAAAATATTTGGCAAAATAAAAACTACATACGCTTTTAAATACGTTGAAAGTTGCAAAGGACCCACCAAATCTGCATTGGTTCCTGGAAAACGAAAACCAATCATCATTCCTATTGCAATTGACAACACAATGATTGTAACCACTAAAATTCCGCTTAAAAATTTAGCAAATAAATAATTGGCTTTCGTAAAAGGGTAGGAATATAAAATGGTGTGCATCTCACTTTTAAAATCCCTGTGAATTGATACTCCAATAATTGATGGAAATAAAAAGAAAATAAAAACAGTAAGTCCATTCAATAAATTATTAACTCCAATGGGCGAATTCACAATTCTTGAAGAACCTGTTGTAGCTGTTATGGAATCAAAAAAACCTGCAGAAGTAGCTGATAAAAAGAATGATAATAAAAAAAAGATGACCAAATAAATATAAAATGCAGGTTTGTTAAACCAGTATTTAATTTCTTGTTTGAATATTGTTGAAAACATATAATGAGTTTTGAGTGATGAGTTTTTAATGATGAGTTTATTTGCTAAAAGTTAAAACTGATTATTAATCTTAACTTAAAACTTACAACTAAGAACTCAAAACTTGAACAGGTTCATCCTTTTTTAGCGCAATAAAATACACATCATCTAATTGAGGAGTAACCTCAACAAAATCTTCCGAAGGTTTTTCAGAGGCATGAACTCTAATATTTAAGGTATTATCTTGGTTATAACTTGATGATAAAATATCAAACAACTGCTGATTTTCTTCTAAATCTTCTCTGTTGATTACTTTTTTCCAAATTGTTTCTTCTAGAGCTTTAGTTGCCTCTTGTGGAGTTGTATGGTTTAAGATGTTTCCACCATTTAAAATTGCCATTTCGTTACACAATTCTTTTACATCATCGACAATATGCGTAGAAAAAATAACAGTGCAATTGGTACCAACTTCGCGCAACACATTTAAAAAACGATGTCTTTCTGCAGGATCTAACCCCGCGGTTGGTTCATCAACAATGATTAATTTTGGATTGTTTAACAATAATTGAGCAATGCCAAATCGCTGTTTCATTCCGCCAGAATAACCTGCTACGTATTTTTTACGAACATCATATAAATTGGTGATTTCCAACACTTCTTTTACCAAAGCATCTCTTTCAGTTTTGTTGGAAACTCCTTTTAAAGTTGCAAAATAATCTAACAAATCAACAGCTGACATTTTTGGATACACTCCAAAAGACTGTGGCAAATACCCCAACACTTTTCTCAATGCCATTTTGTCCTCCAACACATTGATATCACCAAAATGAATGGAGCCTGAATCAGGACTTTGCAACGTAGCAATTGTTCTCATTAAAGAGGATTTTCCTGCACCATTAGGTCCTAGTAAACCAAACATTCCAGTTCCGATTTCAATGCTCAAATCGTCAATAGCTTTTACGCCATTTGAGTAGGTTTTTGTTAAATTTTTAATGACTAATTTCATTATGATGGATTTATAAATTTTTAAAATTTAGTTATTTGTGTAAAAATAAAGACTTTTGTTACAATTTTTTAGATTTATTTTTACAATAATCATTAAAAATCGTTTTATTTTTACAGAAAATTTAAAATACAACATGTCAAATACATCAATACTTACTGAAAAATCCATCAAATTTTTAGAAAAATATTTAAATAACGCTGCTCCAACAGGTTATGAATGGGAAGGCCAAAAAATTTGGATGGAATATCTAAAACCTTATGTAGATACTTTTATCACAGATACTTACGGAACTGCAGTTGGTGTCATCAATCCTGAAGCAACATACAAGGTGGTCATTGAAGGTCATGCAGATGAAATTTCTTGGTATGTAAATTATATTTCTGAAAAAGGATTGATTTACGTGGTTAGAAATGGAGGAAGTGATCACCAAATTGCACCAAGTAAAATTGTTAATATCCACACAAAAAACGGCATTGTAAAAGGAGTTTTTGGTTGGCCAGCAATTCATACCAGAGAGAGAGCTACAGAAGAATCTCCAAAACCAGAAAATATTTTTATTGATTGTGGTTGTTCAACCAAAGAAGAAGTTGAAAACTTGGGAGTTCATGTAGGTTGTGTAATTACCTATCCTGATACATTCCACATTTTGAATGGTAATAAATTCGTTTGCAGAGCTTTAGATAACAGAATGGGAGGTTTTATGATTGCTGAAGTTGCACGTATGCTGAAAGAGAACAACATTACATTGCCATTTGGATTGTATGTTACTAACTCTGTTCAAGAGGAAATTGGTTTGCGTGGTGCAGAAATGATTACACAAACTATCAAACCAAATGTTGCGATTTGTACTGATGTAACTCATGATACTACTACCCCAATGATTGATGTAAAAAAATCGGGTCATCAAGAATTAGGAAAAGGTCCTGTAATTGCTTATGCACCTGCGGTTCAACAAAAATTACGTGATTTAATTACACAAACTGCTGAAGAAAACAACATTCCTTATCAAAGAAATGCTCTTTCAAGAGCTACAGGAACTGATACTGATGCATTTGCTTATAGCAATGGTGGAGTGGCCTCTGCATTGATTTCTTTGCCTTTACGATACATGCACACCACTGTTGAAATGGTTCATAGAGAGGATGTTGAAAACGTGATAAAAATGATTTACGAAACGTTGTTAAAAATCAAAGGAGGAGAAACTTTTTCTTATTTTGAATAACTAAAAATGACACGAATTTCATAGATTTCAAAAAATATTTTAAAGGTGAAATTGGTGAAATTCGTGCCTAAAAATATGGACGAACTCATAGATATTTTAACTCATGATGGAAAACCAACAGGGAAAACTGCGTTAAAATCGGAAGCGCATAAAAATGGTTGGTTTCACGCCACTGTTCATATTTGGTTATTTACTAAGGATGAAAAAATAGTGTTGCAAAAAAGAGCATTGACCAAAAAAGTATTCCCTGGGCTTTGGGATATTTCTGTTGCAGGACATATAGCAGCTGGAGAAGATATTTTAATGGCTGCAAAAAGAGAGGTTTTTGAAGAAATTGGACTTAATATTCAAAAAGAAGCATTGATTAAAATTGGCACCAGAATTCACCAAGTTTCTCATGCAAACGGAATTCAAGATAATGAACATCATCATGTTTTTATAGCTGAATTAAAAGTTCCTTTAGCAAATTTATCCATTCAAAAAGAAGAAATTGATGACATTAAATTGTTTGATTTAGCAGTTCTTAAAAATACTAAAAACATCGAAAATGTATTACTCCCAAGGTTTCATGACTATTATTGCAGCGTTTATGAAAGCATCCTAAAAAACATTTCTTAGAAAAAAAACGCTTAACATTGCTTATTATAAAAAGCATGCCAAGCGTATTCTATTGATTTGAAATTACTTACAAAACATTATCCATAATATCTTGCACTACTTCAGGATTTAAAAGCGTACTTGTATCTCCTAAATTGGAGGTGTCTTTACTGGCAATTTTTCGTAAAATTCTCCGCATAATTTTTCCAGAACGTGTTTTAGGCAATCCTTCCGTAAACTGAATTTTATCCAATTTTGCAATTGGTCCAATTTGTTCGGTAATAATTTGGTTGATTTCTCTTCTTAGATTGTCATGATCTCTTGATTCACCTGTTTCTTTTAAAGTTACATAACCATACAAGGCATTTCCTTTGATATCATGAGGAAAACCAACAATCGCCGATTCTGATACTGCTGGATGTTCGTTAATAGCATCTTCTATGGGCGCAGTTCCTAAATTATGGCCCGAAACAATGATTACATCATCTACTCTACCTGTAATTCTGTAATACCCCACCTCATCACGCAAAGCGCCATCACCTGTAAAATACATATTTTTAAACGCAGAAAAATAGGTTTCTTTATAACGCTGATGATCACCCCAAATAGTTCTAGCGATGGAAGGCCAAGGAAATTTGATACACAATTTCCCATCAACTTGATTTCCAAAGATTTCGTTTCCATTTTCATCCATCAAAACTGGTTGAATTCCTAAAAAAGGCAATGTTGCATAGGTTGGTTTTGTTGGGGTTGAAAAAGGAATTGGCGTAATCATCACTCCACCAGTTTCAGTTTGCCACCAAGTATCCACAATAGGCGCTTTCTTTTTGCCGATATTATCGTCATACCAGTGCCAAGCTTCTTCGTTAATAGGTTCACCAACAGTCCCTAATACTTTGATACTTGATAAATCATGATGATCAACAAAATCAACACCTTCTTTCGCCAAAGCTCTAATGGCAGTTGGCGCAGTATAAAATTGATTTACTTTGTGTTTTTCTACGATTTCCCAAAATCTGCCATAATTTGGATAATTTGGAACGCCTTCAAACAAAACAGTAGTTGCTCCATTTGCTAAAGGTCCGTAAACAATATAACTGTGACCTGTAATCCAACCAATATCAGCAGTACACCAATAAATATCTCCTTTTCTATATTGAAAAACATTTTTAAACGTGTAGGCTGTATATACCATATAACCAGCTGTGGTGTGAACCATTCCTTTTGGTTTTCCTGTTGATCCGGAAGTATATAAAATAAATAACGGATCTTCTGCATCCATAATTTCGGGAGCACAATCTTTTGAAGCAGCTGCTAATAAAGGTGCTATTAAAAAATCTCTGCCAAATTTCATCGTTATGGGTGTATTTGTTCTTTCAACCACCAAAACGGTATCAATACAAGGACAACTTTCTAAAGCTTCATCAACAATTACTTTTAAATCGATTTTTTTAGTCCCTCTATATGATCCATCAGAAGTGATCACCATTTTACAATCGCTATCATTGATTCTTGTCGCTAAAGCATTTGATGAAAATCCTGCAAAAACAACAGAGTGAATTGCGCCAATTCTTGCGCATGCTAACAACGAAATTGCCAATTCAGGAATCATTGGCAAATAAATACAGACCCTGTCGCCTTTTTTAATTCCTTTTGATTTTAGCACATTTGCCATTTGATTTACACGCTCATACAATTCTCGATAACTAATATGTTGTGCGGCTTCATCAGGACTATTTGGCTCAAAAATGATGGCTGTATTATTACCATTGGTATACAAATGACGATCAATACAATTCTCTGTGATGTTTAATTTTGCCCCTTCAAACCATTTAACTTCGGGTTTTGAGAAATCCCAACTCAATACATTATGCCATTTTTCTCTCCACAGAAAATGTTCTTCTGCAATTTCTTCCCAAAATAATTCTGGATTTCTTACTGAATTACGATATACGTGAAAATATTCTGGGAAATTTTTGATGTGGTAATTACTCATAATTTTTAGATTTTTAAATAATATTAATTTTGAATCAGGGTATTGATTTTTGTAATTATTTTTTTACAGAATAAGGTTTGGTAAAATACTTATCTACACCCAAAGCGAACCCTTTTTCAATGTCTGGATTTTTACTTTTTGCCGTTAAAAAAACGACTTTTACCTTCGTTAAATTTTCGTTTTCCTTGATGATTTTTAAGGTTTGATACCCATCAACTTGTTACATCATAATGTCTAAAAGTACCACATTGGGATGTTCTTTTTTAAAATTTCGAGAGCTTCACTACAATCTCTAGCAATAAAAACGTCGAAATCTTGTTTTTTTAAAAGCATATTCTAGTGCCATTAAAATGTTGGGGTCATCATCTACTATTAGAATTTTTTTCAAACTGAAAATTTATTATTTATTAGGTAACTTTTTTAAAGTTACCTCAATTTTTATATATTTTAATGAGAGGTTGCTTCTCCTGCTCCAGAAGGAATTCTGATATTTTCAACAATTTCAACAACTTCTTTTGGAGGAGCTTTGGTAAATCTTGATACCACAAACGAAACTACTACGTTACAGATCATTGCAATTGTTCCAAAACCTTCTGGTGAGGTTCCAAACCACCATTTATTGCTTGGTAATGGTTCCAATACTCCTATTAAACCTGTTTTGAAACGAATCATATAAAAGAGCATTAATGTAATTCCGACAATCATACCTGAAATTGCACCTTCTTTATTCATTCGTTTATCAAAAATCCCAAGAATAATCGCAGGGAAAAAAGAGGCTGCTGCCAATCCAAAGGCGAGCGCAACAACAGCTGCCACAAATCCTGGAGGATAAATTCCGAATAAACCAGCAACCACAATAGCAATAAAAATGGATATTCTTGCCCACATCAATTCTGCTTTATCAGAAATATCTGGTTTTAGTTGTTTTTTAATTAAATCATGAGAAATGGAAGTTGATATTACTAATAAAAGACCTGCTGCTGTTGAAAGAGCTGCTGCCAATCCACCAGCAGCAACCAATGCAATTACCCAATCAGGAAGACCAGCAATCTCAGGATTTGCTAAAACCATGATATCATTATCAACATATAATTCGTTATTTTCAGCACTTGAATTAGCTACTAAACGTTCACCAGAATTTCCTCTATTTTCTTTATAAACTGGTTTTTTTCCGTCAAGAGCATTGCCACTTACATATTGAATTTTTCCATCGTTATTTTTATCAATCCAGGCAATCAAACCTGTATTTTCCCAATTTTTAAACCACTGAGGAATAGCTACATATTCTTTTTCACTGACCGTTTCAATTAAATTTGTTCTAGAAAATACCGCAATTGCAGGAGCTGTAGTGTATAAAATGGCGATGAATAATAACGCTAAACCTGCAGATTTTCGCGCATCTTTTACTTTTGGAACCGTAAAAAAACGAACAATTACGTGAGGTAATCCTGCAGTACCTGCCATAAGAGCGAGTGTTATTGCGAAAACATCCCAAGTAGATTTTGTTCCTGATGTATATTCTTTAAAGCCCAATTGTGTATGAAGTGAATCTAATTTATCCAATAAATATGTTCCGTCTTCAACTGTGCTTCCCATTCCTATTTGAGGTATAATATTGCCTGTCATTTGAAAAGAAATGAAAATTGCAGGAACCATAAAAGCAAAAATCAATACACAATATTGTGCTACTTGTGTGTAAGTGATTCCTTTCATTCCGCCTAAAAATGCAAAAACAAGTACAATGACCATGCCTATAATTACACCATAAACAATATCAATTTGTAAAAATTGTGAAAACACAATTCCAACTCCTCGCATTTGCCCTGCAACGTAAGTAAAAGAAACAATCAATGCGCAAATTACAGCAACAGTTCTTGCTCCATTTGAATAATAACGATCTCCAATAAAATCAGGTACTGTAAATTTCCCAAATTTTCTGAGATAAGGAGCCAATAGCAATGCCAATAAAACATAACCACCAGTCCAACCCATTAAATATACTGAGCCATCGTAACCAGCAAATGAGATGATTCCTGCCATTGAAATAAAAGAAGCAGCACTCATCCAATCTGCTGCAGTTGCCATTCCGTTTGCTAACGGAGAAACACCTCCACCAGCCACATAAAATTCTTTTGTAGAGCTAGCTCTAGCCCAAATAGCTATCCCAAAATATAGGGCAAATGTGATTCCGACGATAATCCAGGTCCAAGTTTGAACATTCATAATTGTAAATTTTAAAAGTTAGTATTAATTACTTTTCGTCGTAACCGTATTTTTTATCTAATTTATTCATCAATCGAACATAAACGAAAATAAGAATAACGAATATGTAAATTGATCCTTGCTGTGCAAACCAAAAACCAAGTTTAAAGCCCCCCAAATTGTATTGATTTAACTCTTCTCGCAATAAGATTCCACACCCGTAAGAAACTAAAAACCAAATAAATAGTAATATTAATAAATATTTAATGTTTTCTTTCCAATATTTTTTTGCATTATTTGTATGTGACATTGTTGTAATTTAAAAGTGAATTATTGCTTAAAATGTTATGGTATTAAAGTAGAAAAAATAAAAAGTTTATAATTTTTTATATAATTTATAATTGAGCAATTAAAAAATTTATAACTCCTACTCTTAAAATATTTTTATTATTTTTTAATGTATTCAAATATATATTTATCTTATCCGTTCATAATAACTATTTTTTTTAAAATAGCTCCTATTTATCAACAAAGACTTATCTCCAAGCTGAGTAACAAGAACTACTGCTCCTTTTAAATTTTCAGTGTATTGAAAGTAACTTGATAATTCTAGAGCATTCAGTATTGTGTATGTAGGATGATAATTTTTATTTACAGTCCTTTTAATTCCATATATTTTTACCAATTTAAAATACTAACATGTGATATTCCTAATATTCGTTCAATTTCCCTGTAACTCAATCTTTCTATATATAATTGAAGCGCTTTATTAACAAAATAATCATCAATCTTTTTCCCTAATTTGTTTACTGTAAAATAATAATTGCATTTTTTAAACTTAAATCGCTGACGATAATTAACAACACCACTTTTCATATACTATTCAGACAAGCAATTTGGACAGCTATTTAATTTCATATGTATTTTTTTAGCATAGATATATTTATTTAGCAATAATAAAAAAAAAAATGTGTAAAATGATACCAAAATAATATTTTACAGTAATATTGCTTATGAATTCAGAATGAATATGTTAGAAATTTTTATAAACAATTGGCATTTGGTATTTTTATTTTTTACAATAGCAATACTTTATGCTTCCGTTGGTTTTGGTGGAGGTTCAAGCTATTTAGCGATTTTAGCATTATCATCAATTGCATTTAAGGAAATGAGAACAATTTCCTTATTTTGCAATATTGTAGTGGTTAGTGGAAATGTTTTATTATTTTATAAAGAAAAAAAAATTGATTTTAAAAAGATTGCGCCTCTCGTAATATTTAGCATTCCTATGGCTTATTTAGGGGGGTATTTAAAAATAACAGAACAATTATTTTTCATTCTTTTAGGATTTACACTTTTATTTGCCTCAATTAACATGTGGATTTCTAAAAAAATATACACTGAAAATAACGTCTTAGAGAAACCTAATTTCATAAAGAATATGGGGTTGGGTGGAATTATAGGTTTTATTTCAGGAATGGTTGGTATTGGTGGTGGAATTTTTCTATCACCCCTTTTGCACTTAACAAACTGGGATACTCCAAAAAAAATCGCAGCAACATCTAGTATTTTTATTTTAGTAAATTCATTAGCTGGTTTGAGTGGTCAGCTAACAAATGTGAATTTTAAAATAAATTGGCTATTGACATCTATGCTTTTAATAGTTGTTTTTATTGGTGGCCAAATTGGAAATAGGCTTAGCTCAAAATTCTTTTCCCCTATCTTACTAAAAAAAGTAACTGCTATTTTAATCGCTTTTGTAAGTATCCGTATTTTACTAAAATATCTTATTTAACTTTTGTTTACTATTTTTAACTTCTAATTAAACGTTATAATACTCTTTTAGAACGAAATTTGTGTTTTTTTTATATAAAATATACATCTTTACATGTTACAAAAAAGTTAGGACCAAAATATTTAATTGTTTTATTTTTTTAACATTTTGTTAAACAAATGATTTGTATCTTTAAAGTGTAATTCAGTAAAATTATAAAGTAAATACTTCTCATAGTTATTTTGCATTTTATGCGAAAGTTTTAAAGAAGTTTTTTGGTTGATTGATTGATTGAAACCACTACCTAGGTAGTGGTTTTGTCATTTCAGAAAAGTATCTTGGATTCTTTGAACTATAATTTGAATGATACGCTTATGAAATTCAGCGGTATTTAAATTGTACCTATCAAACTCTTCTGCTGAAAAATGGCCAATAATTATACCCATAATCAAGTGTTTGAAATTGATATCTTTTTCAAATATGGATTTAATTTTATCTTTTGCTCTTTGATTCTCTAAAGACCCAAAAACAATTTTCTTTTTTTGAACATAGCTTTGAAATAATGCTAAAATCAAATCATGTTGCATTTTAATAATCGGACGCAAAGTTACATTTTGAAATGTTTCAAACGGTAGCGTTTTATCTGATACAATATTTTTTATGATAGGTCTTTCTTTAGGCATTGGTGATGTTGTCAAGTTCGATTTGAAAATCATATTGCAAATCTTCGTGTAATTTTTCAATGGCTTTTGTTGCCATTTTTAATTGAGATACATATACATTTTCTAAGCGCTGGCTTTGATGAATTGAGGGTTTCATCATTTTTAGTTTTTTGCAAAAATGTAATAAAAGCGAAGCTTCTGTTTCTTTATTTTTTGAATAACGAATGTATTTTTTTGTTTGAGTAAGAATTTTACGAACAGTTTTTCTGATGAAAAAATAGTTTTTTGTGTTTATTTCCTCAAATTGATCATCCATTTGAGATTTAATGGATTCAACATACCTCTCTTCATTATGAGACTCAAACAATAAATAGGTCAATAATTCTTTGTTTTCTTTTTTGAATCTTGACAAATGCAAACATAACTCTTTCAATTCATAGCTAGATTTATGAGAAAGTTCGTCTTTTAGTAGTTTGAGGGTTACAGCTTTCATTGCGAAAGAAAATCCATCACATTTTTTTCAATTCTTACCAAAACATTATCAGTAGTTGCTTTGATGAATTTCTCACCTGTGATTTGTTCGTATAATTCAATATATCTATTGGATATTTCAGTAATTTTTTCTTCATTCATTTCAGGAATTTGCTGACCATCTTTTCCTTGAAAACCGTTTTCTATCAACCATTGACGAACGAATTCCTTAGATAATTGTTTTTGGGCCTCACCACTATTTTGTCTGTCTTGATAACCATCTGCATAGAAATAACGAGAAGAATCTGGTGTATGAATTTCGTCAATCAACACAATTTTCCCATCTTTTGTTTTTCCAAACTCGTATTTTGTATCAACTAAAATCAAACCTCTCTTTGCGGCAATTTCTGTACCTCTTTGGAATAATTTTCGGGTATAATCTTCTAAAATCAAGTAATCCTCTTCGGATACAATTCCTTTTGCTAAAATATCTTCTCTTGAGATGTCCTCATCATGTTCGCCATTATCCGCTTTTGTTGATGGTGTTATCATCGGAAAAGGAAATTTATCGTTTTCCATCATTCCGTCAGGCATTTTCACGCCACAAAGCATTCTTTTTCCTGCTTTATATTCACGTGCTGCATGCCCTGATAAATAACCACGAATCACCATTTCAACTTTAAAAGGAGAACATAAATGACCAATTGCAACATTTTCATCAGGTGTTGCTATCAACCAGTTTGGAACAATATCAACAGTTTCATTCATCATTTTGGTAGCTATTTGATTCAATATCTGCCCTTTAAATGGAATCTGTTTTGGCAAAATCACATCAAAAGCTGATAATCTATCCGTTGCAATCATTACCAAAAGTTCATCATTGATATTATACACTTCTCTTACTTTTCCTTTATAAACTGATTTTAAGTCCGGAAATTGGAAGTTTGTTTCGTTAATTGTATTCATTATTTTAATTCTTATTTCAGAACTCAAAAGTAAATATTATGATACTAATTTGAAGTGTATTATGACATTTAAATTTTATTCAGTCTCAATACTTTTATAAGCATGAATGATTTTTTTCACTAAACGATGCCTTACTACATCTTTATCATCTAAATAAACATGGGCAATTCCCTCAATATCTTTTAATGCTAGCAAGGCCTCTTTGAGTCCTGAAACTTGTTTTCTTGGCAAATCAATTTGACCAGGATCTCCGGTAATAATGAATTTTGCATGCATCCCCATTCGTGTCAAAAACATTTTCATTTGATTGTGAGTAGTGTTTTGAGCTTCGTCTAAAATCACAAATGCATTATCCAAAGTTCTTCCTCTCATAAAAGCTAGTGGTGCAATTTGAATAACTCCATTTTCAATATAAGCCTCTAATTTTTCATGCGGAATCATATCCCGCAATGCATCATATAAAGGCTGCATATAAGGATCTAATTTTTCTTTTAAATCTCCTGGCAAAAATCCTAAGTTTTCACCCGCTTCAACAGCAGGTCTAGTTAAAATAATACGTCTTACCTCCTTATCTTTCAATGCTTTAACGGCTAAAGCAACAGCAGTATACGTTTTTCCCGTTCCTGCAGGACCTACTGCAAAAAGCATGTCGTTTTGATTCATTAACAGTACCATTTTACGTTGGTTTTCAGTTTGTGGTTTTATCAATTTTCCACTAACACCATGTAATAAAACATCTTTTGAATTTTGATTTGCTATTGTTTTTGGATCTTCTCCATTGGATGTCAAAATGCGCTCAATGCTATTTTCATCTAATTTATTGTAGCGATTGAAATATTTTATCAAACGATCCAACCGGGTTTCAAATTCGTCAAGAATTTCAGGATCTCCATAAATTTTGAGCTTTGGTCCTCTTGCTACAATTTTAATCTTTGGAAAGTACTTTTTTAACTGCTCAATAGTACTGTTTTGTGCGCCAAAAAAATCTTTTGGACTTATTTCCGTTAACTCTATGATTCTCTCGTTCAAATGATTCAATTTAGTTTTATAGTGACTAGAATTTATATCTTAAAAATAGTATTAAAAAAGAGTTATTTTAGTAAATTTGCGTTAAAAAGTTAACAACTTTTACACAATTAATTAACAAAAAAATGTCTTTTATTACATTAACTTCTGATTTTGGGACAAAAGACCACTTTGTTGGTGCTGTAAAAGGAGCTATTTTATCACAGCTTTCGGATGCTAAAATCGTTGATATTTCACATGAAATATCACCTTTTAATATTGCTGAAGCTGCTTACATTTTAAAAAATTCTTACAAAAGTTTTCCAAAAGGAACTATTCATATTGTGGGTGTAGATTCTGAGTTGAGTGATGAAAACAAACACATTGCTTTAGAAATTGACAATCATTTTTTTGTGTGTCCTGACAATGGCTTAATATCGATGATTGCCTCTGAAATTCAGCCCACAAAAATGGTGGAAATCAATATTCACGATCGAATTGAAAGTAGTTTTCCGGTGTTGGATGTTTTTGTAAATGTGGCATGTTTTATAGCAAGAGGAGGGAATTTAACCGTAATTGGGAAAGAAATCAAAGAGATAAAAATAAACACTGAAATCAAACCAAAAATAAATCAACTTCAAAATCAAATTATTGGTGGCGTTTTGTATGTTGATAATTTTGGGAATTTAATTACCAATATTAACAGAAAAATGTTTCAAGAAATTGGTAAAAATAGAAAATTTACAGTGAGTGCTTCAATACATAAATTCACTAAAATATTCAATAAATACAATGAAATTACTGGAGAATATGGCACAAATTCTACCATTTTTGATGGTGAAAAATTAGCTTTGTTCAACTCTGCAGACTATCTTGAATTGGCTATTTTTAGAAGTAATTTAAAAACTGTTGGTGGCGCATCAACTTTATTAGGTTTGGAATATAGAGACAGAGTTACCATAGATTTCTTTTCAGAAGATGAATCTAAACTCTCAACTGCATTATAAATTATGTTTGTAAGAATCGTAAAGATGAGTTTCTACTCAAAATTTATCCCTGAATTTTTGGAAATGTTTCATGAAAAAAAATCGCTCATAAAAAGTTCAAAAGGATGTTTATTATTAGAATTATATCAAGACAAATCCAATCCTGAAGTTTTTTTTACTTATTCTCATTGGGAAAATGAAAGTGATTTGGAAAATTACCGAAATTCATCATTATTCATAGAAACTTGGGCACAAACCAAAACCTATTTTAATGACAAACCACAAGCTTGGAGTGTTAATAAATTGTGAGTTTTAGTTTTTGAGCAAGACCAAAAAATAACTTAAACATCAAAAACAATAAAAACTTAAATTTCCTAAAATACAAATAATGAAAGCCATTCTGATTAAAGAAATCAATTCCTTTTTCACATCACCAATTGCCTATTTAGTCATTGGATTTTTCTTATTGATCAATGGTTTATTCTTATGGGTTTTTGATGATGATTTCAATATCTTAAATGCTGGTTTTGCTGATGTTAGTCCTTTTTTTTACCTCACCCCTTGGGTATTATTATTTTTAATTCCTGCCATTACAATGAAAAGTTTTGCTGATGAAAATAACAACAGAACCATAGAGCTTTTAAAAACAAAACCTATTTCTGATTGGCAAATTGTTTTGGGTAAATTTTGGGCCTCATTATTATTGGCAGTTATTGCAATTATCCCAACCGTAACATATGTTTACACTATTTATAAATTAAGAAACCTTGCAGGAAATATCGATTTTGGAAGCACAATTGGTTCTTATTTAGGAATACTTTTTTTAGCTTCCACATATACTTCTGTTGGATTATTCACATCCACATTGTCAAAAAATCAAATTGTGGCTTTTATTCTAGGAGTTTTCATCACATTCTTACTTTTTTATGGCTTTGAGGCTGTTTCGAATTCATTCGGAAATGATTTTTTGCTGATTCAAAAATTAGGAATTAATGAGCATTTCAAAAGTATTTCAAGAGGTGTTATTGATACAAGAGATT
>Ga0102821_1000369_pt1 | contig 17665 bp, 10 predicted proteins | sample ColrivemetaGS715_FD_78194 | JGI IMG/M metagenome (GOLD analysis project Ga0102821, IMG submission 78194) | Estuarine microbial communities from the Columbia River estuary - Ebb tide non-ETM metaG S.715 | ecosystem: Environmental > Aquatic > Marine > Intertidal zone > Estuary | place: USA... | reverse complement strand
GCATTGTCCATAGTAACACTAGCTACAAGTAAATTGGTTACTGCTAAATTTGCAATAGTAGAAAGGCCACTAGTATAAATAGAAGCTGTTGAAACGGAAGTATTTGCGAACAAGCTTTTTAATCTTACATCAGCATAGTTATCAAAATTTTCTAATTGATAATTGGTATCAGTTGCATCAGCAACATAAGCAAATCGTACTTCATCTTGTGTTTCAGCATAGTATTGTGCAAGATAACTCTTGTTATACAAATCAAAAGATGTTTCAGTAGGAGTAGCAGGCAATGTGTTACCTGAAGTTGCAAGAGCTGCAAGACGATTTGCTGAACTATAACTTGTAATCTGAGCAGTACCATCACTTGTTTTAACCCACCAACCTCTATAATAATTATGACTTTGAGCCATCTCTAATGGCAAAGTAACTGTTAATTGACTTACAGCATCAAGTGTACCGGAAGTAACAGAAGCACCAAGTGTAACATCAGATCCAGCACGATGAATCAATACACCACCATCTCCACTACCAGCAGGACCAGCATTGATAACAAGTGTGTTATCTTCTACATTAATAGTTTGTGTATTGACATAAGTATAAGTACCCTGAACAAACAAATTACCCAAGATAGTAGCATCTCCTCCAACGTGAAGATTTTTAGCAATACCGACACCACCATCTACAATCAATGCACCATCGTTGATTCCTGTACTCTCAGTAACGTTGTAAATATGTTGAATACCACCAACACTTACATCTTTTTGTACGGCCATACCACCTGATAAAACAAAAGCACCAGATGATGTATGTGTACTGTTGTAGTCTGCATTAATACTGACACCACCGTAAAGAACAAACGATCCGGTTGTAGAATTAACCGATTCTGTAGTATCAAATATCACAATAGGTTGCTCAAAATACATGGGTGAAAAATTTGAGGACATTTTATTATTTTATTATACATTTCTTCAATAATAAAATAACATATTTTAAACGAATTCTATTTTTTTAAACACGTTTTCACGTTTTAAATAAAAAAATTACATAAAAATACAAAAAGTAAAAATTGATTTAAATTTACCAAGACATGTATAAGTACTATTGGATATGAAACAATTTAAAGTAAATTCTATAAATGATTTGGAAATGTTATATTCTGTATTAAGAGACACTTATCCAAAGAATGAAATAGAAATCTTATTTAATTGGAATACAAAAGAATATAATGTTACCGTAACGGATAAATCTTATAAACACGATCCTGAAGTACCTGTAGATTTAAATATACAAGTTGTTTACGGTGATTCTGTAACTGGCGAAACTTGTATTTTATTACGAGATCCTACCGATAATATTGTACAAGTGAAATCTATTAAAGATTTATGTAATGAATGGATAGAGTATCCTGAATTCAAGATGTTTGATACATCCATAAGATTAGAAAAACAATATGGTATTTGTGATTTAGAAGTTTGGAGTGATCGGGGGTGGAATCCTATTAAAAAAGTTATTAGGCACAAAACTGATAAAAAGATTTATAGAATAGCAACTGATACAGGTTTTGTTGATGTAACAGAGGATCATAGTTTATTATTATCAGACAAAACAAAGATTAGTCCAAAAAATGTAAAATCAGGAGATCTTTTATTAACAGATTATCCAAAAAAGTTTTCTTGTTGTGAAAATTCAAAGTTAAGTAATTCAATGTCACATTTATTAGGTATACATTATCAAAAAACATTTAATTCAATATCGGATGAGTTAATGAATACAACAGATGATATTATAAATTCGTTTTTTACTGGTGTTTTATATAATCATACAGAACCTTTTAATTATTATTCTGATGATATGAATAGTATTTCGAAATTTTATTATGTAGCAAAAAGAGCAAATTATAACATATCTATCAGTATAAAAAATAGTGATTATATTCTCACTATGAAAAAAAATCAGAATACCTTTGATTCACGTATCAAAGATATAAAAATTTATGATGACGGTGACAAAAATAGATTTGTATATGATATTGAAACAGAATATGGATCATTTGGAGCAGGTGTAGGTGATATTATTGTATCAAATACAGACTCTGTGTTTCTTCGTTTTCAATATAATAGGCAAGATTTTGCAAAAAATAGGAGTGATACTTTTAGATTAGCAACTGTATGTGGTGATAATTTAACAGAAGATATATTTAATAGAAAACCTATAGAATTAGAATTTGAAAAGGTATTTCATCCATTTGTATTATTGACGAAAAAACGATATATTGCTAACAAATATGAAAATACAAAAGATCCTTTCCAACTTAAATGCGTTGATGCTAAAGGTATTGCGTTAACTAGACGTGATTATTGTCCAATGGTTAAAAAATGTTACAAAAAAGTGATTGATACAATTTTAAATGATAAAACGTCGACGGGTGAAATATTTGATGAGAATTTAGATTCAGTTAAACGTAGTACTGAAGTATATTGTAGTTTTATAGATAAAATATATAATTATGAAATTGACATTGATGATCTTGTAGTATCAGCAATGTTAGCAAGTAGTTATAAAACAAGACCTGTACACGTGCAATTAGCAGAACGTTTAAAACAAAGAAAAGAAGAAGTACAAATAGGTGATAGAATACCTTATATATACATTGAAAGTGATGATCCTAAACAACAAAAATCTGAACTTGGAGAAGATCCTAGATATGCTATACAAAATAAATTAAAATACAATAGAAGTTGTTATTTGGAACAATTAGCTAAACCATTATTAGGATTCTATAAAATTGTTCTAAAAGATCGTGAAGACTTGTTAGATCGTATAATTGATTATACAAATGATATTTTAGTAAAATGTGGAGGAAAATCACTGAAACCAAGTGACTTTAAGATTGATGAATAAAATATCTATTAGTAGTTCGTGTGTGTGTATTCTGGTAGTTGTTTTTCTTTATACCAAGTTTCAAATTCTGTAACGTGATGTGCTTCATTAAATATAAAATATTTTTTAACAGGTTTATGTGTAACAGATCCATTGGGGATTTTATTACTTGATATATCATCAAATAGTTCATTTGTTACTAATGTTGTGCAAAATTCGCCTATATATCTTTTATTTTGAGAATTCATTCTATGTGCATATTTAACAAAGTCTTTACCGTATCTCCAAAAATAAACTTCTGTTAAAGCGTGTTCGCTAATTGGTTGTTTTAAAGAAATTTGTTTTACAATATTTTGATCTTCATTATCTGTTTTTATGTAATCAAAATTATTATTTCCATATGGGTTAAATGAAATTATTTGTAATAAAGATGTTTGTTTTAAAATGAAATCTATAAGATATTCTTTAACATTCCATTGTAACCATTGATTATCATTTGCTATAATTAATGGATTATCATTATTTATGTATTGTTCTGCTAATAAGATAGAACATACATTTCCTTGTGTTTTTTGTTCAGATTTTATGATAATACAATTAGGATACATTGATTTTAATATATCATCAAATTTATGAATACGACATAAATGTTCTCGGATAATGAAAATATAATTTCCATCTATTTGTAAATTAGATGTAACCCAAAATAGAAAATGCTTATTCATTACATTTATTAGATTTCTTTCCATACGATAATTACTTGTTAAGAAACGTCTATTATCACCCATTATAGGAATAACTATGTTAACAGATTTTTGAAATAATGTTTTTGTCCCCATTGTTTTGTTTTCATCCTGATAATAAATGATAGTTTTTAATATAGAGTCTACACAAATATTTTTTAAAAAACATATTTTTAGTCCTAGTTGTTCAGCTATCTTAATATTATTATAATCCTTTTGTATTGTTAGAATACTTGACATATCGTTGGATATAATGTTTTTATCGTTGGATATAATATTTTTATCGTTAGATATAACGTGATTTATTATTTCAAAATAATATTCTTTAATACAATTGATATTAGTTGTATAAATTGATTCGAAAAATATATCACAATTTATTGTTTTTATTTCGCGATTTAAATCTTTTAAACTATCGTTTCCTATTGCGTATAAAATATAACCTCTATTTTTTAATTCAGAACAAGTAGATAATAATACTTCAGAATCATTTAAATAATCTGTGATGTTTATTATAATATTTTTAATCATTTAATATAATGTTATAAATTAATATTATATTAAATGTTGGTTTTATTTTTGTAATTAACATTTTTTTTTTATTTTAGTATACTAAAAATGAAACGCGCGTTCTTATGTGGAATAAATTATACAGGTACATCTGATGCTTTAAATGGATGTATTAACGATGTAAGTAATATTAATAAATTTTTAGTAGAAAAGTGTGGATATGATCCTAAATCTATTATGATAATAACAGATGACCCCAAAAGTCCTCAGCAACCAACTAAAAAAAATATGGAATTAGCATTTAATTGGTTAATAAAAGATTGTCAAGCCGGTGATACATTATTATTTCATTACTCAGGTCACGGAGCAACAGTAAAAGATACAAATGGTGATGAAACTGATAAGTTAGACAGTGTGTTGGTCCCAGTAGATTATTTAAAAAGTGGTGTAATAACAGACGATTGGTTATATTCCAATGTAGTATGTAAATTACCAAGTGGTGTTACTTTATGGGGATTTACAGATTGTTGTCACAGTGGTACAATGTTGGATTTAACTTTTAATTTACAATCAAATTCTTCATATAAAAATGGTAGTTTAAAAGATAATATAAAATACAATGATGCTGATTGGTCAAGTCGTTTTGTTCTTACAAACGAAAGAACTAAGCAATGTGCAGCTGATGTTTATCTATTTTCAGGATGTTTAGATGCACAAACAGCTGCTGATGCAACCATACGTAATCAGGCACAAGGAGCTTTTACTAGTTGTTTGTTAGAATGTTTAAACAGCAATCTTGTTAAAACTTCAAATGGGAAAACTACTATTGATAAAAAAATATGTGACATATTAAAGGAAATAGATTGTAGATTAATTATAGGAGGATTCAGTCAAAGATCACAATTATCAATGGGTAAAATGAAAGATTTTGATAAAAAATTTTCTTTATAAAATCAATATATTCCTTTACAAAATGTTTATTTAAACAAAAATTGTTGTTTAAATAAATTGTTTACAGTTAATTTTAAACAATCTTTTATTAACTATAACTACATATAATGAGGAGTGTAATTAAACGTGCTCTTTTATATAGTTTTAATGATACTACTTGTATGTATATGTCTGATAGTCCTAGTTATGATCTATTAAATATTTCTAATTTTTTGGTACAAAAATGTCAGTTTGATTCTAAGAATATAAAAATTATGAGTAAATTTTCAAGAAAATGTGCAGACAAAAATAATATAGAAGATCACTTACGCTGGTTAATAAAAGATTGCATTCCTGGTGACATATTATTTTTTTATTATTCCGGTTTAGGATTTTGTATAAATCAAGATAAAGATATTTCACAAGGTATATGTTATATCGATGAACGTTTTGGTGTTATATCTGATGAATGGATGTATGATAAAATTTTATTGAAAATACCTGATGGTGTAACTTTTTGGGGGTTCATGGATTGTTGTCACGCAAAAATTAATAAATTACGATTTAATATAGAATATAACTTGGATCAATGTATAAAAGAATATGTAAAATTAAAATACAACGAAGACGACACTACAGATGAAACGATCGATGACACTACAAATAATACTACACGTGACATAACTGATGACGCAATTTTACGTCAAATTGATATAGCATCACGGGAATCATTTTTATCTGGATATTTTCAAGATGAAGATACAACAATAACAAAACAATCAAAACAAAAATTAAAACAAGAATTAAATGTAAATTTGCAAACAGATAGTCACAATCAACCCTTATTACAATATGATCGATTTGTCGAAACATCTAACCACGAAGCAGTTTTGTCTGGATATTTCGATGAAACGGATGAATTAGAAAATGAATGTGATCTTGATCTTAACGAATCAAAAGACGAAATAAAAGACGAAATAAAACACGAAATAAAAGATGAAATAAAAGACGAAATAAAAAACAAGTACGATTATGAATACAATGATAGATATAATGATAATTATTGGGTAAATAATTATATAATAAATATAGATCTAAAAAAGAACAGATATCCTCCAAGAGTGTATTTATTTACAGGATATTTAGATTTTGATAAAATAAAAAATAATTATACTAGAATTATGGTCATCAATAAATTACAAGGTCCCATGACACGTGCGTTTTTAGATTTAGTAGAAAAGGAATGTGTAACTCAATCAAGTGGCGAAATATCTTTTAAATCAGATTCTCTAACTGTTAAAGATATTTTAAAACAATTAAATTACAGATTATATTTAGCAAAATCTAATCAAAGAGTTGTTTTATCTTGTAATATTTTAGATATGGATGTATATTTTAATTTAACTTGATCTGAATCTGATCTGAATCTGATCTAGATCTGAATCTGATTTAAACTGTTCTGAACTGAACTGATCTGATAAATATCAACGTGATATTCTATTTTACTTTTATCAGAATCAAACGTTTTCATTTTATAACCAAGGTTTTGTAAAAATGTTGTATAAGTTTTATTATAATCTTTGTTATAGTTGTTGTAACATCTTACAAAAATAATAGGTTTATTATACAGTATAGTTTTTTCTGCACCTTGGATAATATTATCAAAATTGTTTGAATCTAAATGAATAAAACACAAGTTATTATATTTTAAATCATCTATTTTAAATAAATCTAAATCATCTCTTCTTGAAGATTGTGCTGCTATTTCTGCATTGAAAAATGTAATTCTGTCATTTAAATTGTTATAAATAAAAATATCTTTATGATATTTTGCAATATTTATATCTTTTATAAAACTAATTACTTTACAATTCTTTTCTAATAACATAAAAATTAAATTTAATAAACAAGTATTTGTATTAATATCTAAAACAACTTTATTGTAAAATGTATCTTGAGGTATTGATAAACTATTAATAATATGATTGTAATATGATGATTCATACATAATATCTGTATTTTCACTAAATTCTATTTTAAAATCACCAATTGATAATGTTTTCATCTTATTAAACATAACATCAAATATTATATTATTTCTATGAAAAACACTGTTTCTTATATTCTGATAATCACCAATATAATCCAATACACTTTTATTTTGTATTTTATTTATAATATCATCAACATTATTATATGTAACTAAGCCACGATTGTTAATTTTATACATATTAGCTAAATCTTCGTGTATAACTAAATGTAAATCATAATCAAATGCAAATTGTATTGTACCAGACCAAAGAGATTTAAAAAATTTTGAATCTTTTGTTGGAGTAAATAATAAATACTTTATATCAAAATTTTTAATATCTGATAATATTTGCAAAGTCGGCATTTTTAATGAAACAAAAACATAATTACCGTATTTATTAACTATTTCTGTTAGTTCAAATGTAATTTCATTAGTGTAAATCATTAATATATATTTTCTAGTTTTTAATAGATTTTCAATTAAATTTATATCTTTATTGGTTTTTAAAAAATAACCAACTGTCATTAAAATTTCTAAATTGTTATCTTTTTGTAATTTTTTTATTTTATTTAAATTTTCTTCGTTTTTATCTATATTGTAACTATTCAGTTCTGACGAATCTGAAAAATTGTCAATTATATTCTTTTGTTTTAAAAATGGTATTGTAAAAGTATTTGATAACATATGCGTTAAAGAAAAATATGAAACATTATATTTTTTTAATTTATACACGTGTTCAGAACTATGTACCATAAAAACCAAATCTTGTTTGTAATGTAATAATAAATGCAAATGAAATACATTATCAAATGAAATAATAAACATTTTTTCACACGTTTTGTTTACAAGATCTGGTACAAAATGATCTAAACCAAGAGTTGTAAGATTCGTGTATTTTTTTTTATAAATAGCAAGATTCTTGTAACGATCTACCTCGTTATATAATACAAGCTTTCTTTTTGGTTCACGATACGTAATTAACTCAAATAAGTAATCCAAGACTTCAGAATGAAAGTCTTCCTGTAAAAATCCATAGGGTTTAAGAGATTCTGACATATTATTTTTTAATTGATTTTTAATGTGTTTTGTTTTTAAATAGATACTAAAAGTATTTTTTTGTGTTTTTTGTATTTGTTTTTAAAATCGTGAACCTATTTGTTTATCATTAAAGAACGATTTCCATTTTTTGATCGTGTTATCACACGAATCATTACACGATTCATAAGTACTCTTTTTTTTTAATTTGTTAGAAATACGATTAGATACAATTAAATAATCGACAGTTGTTTCACAATTGACTGATTTTGTTTCACAATCGACTGATTTTGTTTCACAATCGACTGATTTTGTTTCACAATTAGCAGTTGTGAACAGAGTAAAATTTGGTTTTGTAATACCAGATTTTGGTTTAAACACAGCAGCTTTTGTGTTTAAACCATTGTACTTTAGCGAATTTGTAGAGATCATTTTTTCCATAGATGTCAAATATTCAGATGAAAACATTGTAATTTTGTATGAAAATTAAAAAAAAATCAATTTTTTATGAATTGAGTATGAAAAAAATATTTTGTTATATTAAATGAAATCTGATATATCAGGTAGTGTTTGTTTTAAAAGAGATGATTTTCATTTATATGTTTTTTTGTTATTTGTTGTGATAATATATTTGTTATATATTTTAAAAAACTCAAAGGGGTATGAAAAAGAATCTTATACAGATGTTGATTCAAATTCCAATTTAACTAAAAATGAATTGGTTAATAAAATTAATAAATTACAAGATGATTTGTTCACGTGTCAAACGTCAAAACAAAAATGTATGATTGATTTACAAAAAACACAAAATACATTAACAAATTCATCTTTTGGAGTAACAGAAAATGTTATTCAACGTACAAATTTAAATAAGATTTACAATCCATTAATATCACCTGGTAGATCATATGTTTCTAAAATTGATAATTCTAAAAATTTTCAACAATTGGGATTTATTTTTAACAACAATGAAAGATATCCTTTATATGGAAGACCAAAATACAGTGGAAGAAGTGATAGATACGAATATTATATAATAGATGAAACGAGAAATCGCCTAAAAATACCATACAAATCTAAAAATGATTATGAATTAAATGATGGTGAAAAAATTTTTGTAGATATATTAAACAACGAATACAACGTGAAGATTTATGATTATGACCAATTCCGATATGATCCAGATGTACTTTAAACCTGACCCAAATGTACTTTAATTAAAATAATTACTTAAAAGTACCTGCTAATATGGTTTGAGATTTATCTTTTATAACGTAAACAATTTCGATAGTGTCACATTGCCCTAAATATTCGATGTTTTCTTTAGATATGTATGTAAGTTTATATATACCGTCACCGTCTTTTACAAGATCACCAATGATTAACTTTTTATTATCCTTTGTATTTTTCAATACTGCGATATATTTGTCATTGGCTTCTTCTGTAATTTTTTCACCAAAAACATTTCCTCCCAATATAAACAAGTTACAATTGATTTCTAAACGATAAATCATTTCATTATTTCTAGACATTATATATCTTTGAGCTTGGCCAAATAATAAATTTTCGTTTGTTGGAGACAACAATGGAATATTTTGATAATTCGAAGCCGTTTTGAATGTAACTTCATTGGTAAAACTTTCAATACCATTGGTAAAATTTTCAATAGCGTTACATCTACAACGATTACCAGTACAGTTACACATACCCATACCACCATATTTCATAGGTCGCATTTGCATTTTGTTTAATGTAACTGGGTCATAAACGATTGAATCAACAGGGTTAAATATAGAATTAAAACAACTTATTAGTAAACAGATCGCAATAATTGCAAAGGATATATTTAATATAATCCTGGTATTTATATAAGCACATTCTGTTAAACAACTTGTGTTTGTTAATTGAGTTGCAATTGTTCCGCTAGCACTTGATACTGACATCCTATATGTATATTATATATTATATAAAAAAGAAATTTTTTATATTATAATTAAATTAAAAATCGTCACAATCAAATGATATTTGACGTTGATATTTATCAGATTAGTTCCAACATATTAATTTGTAACCACGTTTTCGAAAAGTTGACTTTTCATTAAAACTAGTCATTTCTACAAAAGTGATTTTACTTTATTCTTCTGTAACAATTTAATGTTAAACAAATTCGTATTTGCAATCGTGTATGATTTCTTGATTTTTAATAACAAAGTTCGCTTGGTTTATTTTTAATTAAAATATTCATTTTAATATTTATATTATGGTTAATATAATTATTTTCAAATAGAATTTGGTTAATATAATTATTTTCAAATAGAATTTGGTTAATATAATTATTTTCAAATAGAATTTGGTTAATATAATTATTTTCAAATAGAATTTGGTTAATATAATTATTTTCAAATAGAATTTTGAACGAAAGTCGTTATTAAATCACAATTACTTAAAAATCATCAGAATCAAACGATATTTTGCGTTCTTCTTCTGTAGTTCCAATATTAGATCTTTGATAATTTGTAACCACGTTTTCGAAAAAGTTAACTTTTTCATTTAAACTGATCATTTCCATAAATGGGAATGGATTTTGTGTATTGTAAATTTTGTTATATCCAAGTAAAATGAGCCATCTATCTGCTACCATTTCGATATATTGACTCATTAAATTACAATTCATACCAATAAGTGATACAGGAAGACTTTCTGTAATGAATTCTTTTTCAATTTCAACGGCTTCTCGGAAAATACTGTGAACTGTTGTTTCATCCAAACGATTTTCCAACATCTTATACAATGATATGGCAAACTCTGCGTGTAAATTTTCATCACGCGAAATAAAACTGTTAGCTGTACTAAGTCCAGGCATAAGACCTCTACTTTTTAACCAATAAATAGCACAAAAACTTCCTGAAAAGAAAATCCCCTCGACACAAACAAATGCAAGTAACCGTTGTGCAAAACTAGGTCTTTCACGTGTTAAAAAACGTAGTGCTTCTACATCTTCGCCATCTAAAGGATATCTATTAAAAGGAACTTGGCCATACTCGTTTAAGTTTAATAAACGGTTATAACTTTGCATATATTCTTGTGGTATCATTTGTTGTAATGTAGCACCTTCTTGTATCCATCGAATAGCCCATTCTGCTTTTCTTTTAACAGCTGGAATAGTTTCAACTGCATTAAATAATCTTGATTTTTCTTCAGTATTAAGAACATATGTATCTATTAATAAAGAATATGTTTCTCCATGGATAGCTTCTATCATCATTTGAACCGAGTAAAATTGACGTGCTTCAGGAATTTGCACTTCATTGTAAAAATTGACAACTAAATTTTCGTTTACGATACCATCACTTGCAGCAAAAAAAGCCAAAATATTTTTAATAAAATGTCTTTCGTTTTCATTTAATTTAGAATTCCAATCAACCAAATCATCAGTTAATTTAATCTCTTCTGCTGTCCAAAAAGTTGAAAGGTGTTGTTTGTAAAACTTCCATAAATTAGTAAACTTTATAGGGAAAACTGTATAACGAGAATTATTGTTATCCTGAATGATTGATTCCATTGTTATTTTCTTTATTTAGTATTTAAATTTATTTTTTTTTTATGACTATTTTTATAAACCTATTTTTATAAATAAAAAAATGTATTTTTTGTTTTTTTTATTTATTGATTAAGGATATAGATGGCATATCGCTTAAAAATCATAGGATACTATAAACATTCTAATTTCGGAGATGAACAATATAAAACTTCTATGACAAAGTTGTTTAGTGAATATTTACAGATAGATTACTCGATAGAATTTATTGACTGTGATTGTATTTACAAAGAAAATTTCTATAATGACGATATTATAATAGTCGGAGGTGGTGATATATTAAACCCTTATTTTATGGATAAAATAGAAAAAAAGTTTAGAAATCGTCAAAATATTATAATTGGTTTATCTGTAGGTTTACCATATGCATCAATACTCGTTCAAACTTCAAAACTAGAAATATTAGATTATATTTTTATAAGAACTGTTCAGGATCTAGACGTTTTTACAAAATATTTTCACAAGGACAGGATCTTTTATATCCCTGATGTATCATACTTATTAACACCAAATTATGTTTTTACAAAACAAATGATCGCAACAAAAAATACAAGTTTAGATGCCGATACAAGTTTAGATGCAATTGATTTGGTATATTCTAAATTTTTAAAACAACATTCCGTTTCGCCTCAATCAAAATCTCCTTCTGAAAAATTCGTAAGTAAATATGAAAAGTATTTATCTAATATAAAAAACGGCAGACGATTATTAGGTATATGTTTGTCAAGACATTTTTATAATAAAAATTATATTAATGAATACTCTAATGTAATAGATGGAATATCAAAATTTGTTATAGATATGATATCTAAAAATTATTCTATAGTATTTATACCATTCAATACAAATCCAATAAATGATAATGAAAATGATACTGTAATTGCCAAAGATGTTTTGGATAAACTTGATGAACATCACCATTTATTAAATATAGATGATGAATTAACTATAGATGATATGAATTATGTAATATCTCGTTTGGATATGTGTATACCTATGAGATTTCATTCTGTTTTATTTTGCATATATAATATGATACCATTTGTTTCGGTTTATTCCACTAGAAAGATTCATAATTTATTATTGGATACATATTGGGATTATAAATATACATTAAAAGTGAATGATCGTTTTGTTCCAATGGAGTTTGACAATAATTATTTAATTGAACAAGTTTTAAAATTGGAAAAGATGATTGACAATAGAAAAAATATTTATCACAAGTTATTACATATCAATAGTAATTTGTTTGGTAAAATGTTTTTTGATAACATTAGTAAACTAGTTGATATAATTACCAAAAGATCAAAAACAAAAACTAGAAAACTAGGTGATTCTACAAATGTGTCAAATATTATCGATAGGACTTGTGAAATGGTTAAAGAATATTCTTTTTCAAAAGGATATAGTGATTTTAGAACGATAAATGACACTGGTATAAAAAAGATTATTTCAAGTATAGTTTCTTATAATTTAATAGGTGTTCAAGATTCAGAATATAATTATGGTATTCAAGAAAAAATGTTTGATACGAAATCGTCAAAAGAATACGACTACAATAAAGAATGGAGATGGATAATTAATGACTACATAACTCAATGTACCGCGGTTAAGCGAAAAGTTGTAAATAACCCAACTGGTTTGTTTAATATGGATTATATAGATCAGGTTGATTATTCTGGTGTGCATCGTTCAGGTTGGCAATATGTATATAATCATTTGCAATGTTTGCATAATTCAAATAGTGAATTATTATTAGATTTATATGTAGATAGAACGTTTCATTGGAATCGAGAAATTAATTCTATATTAAACATAATTCCATATAGGAAAAATTGGATTGGTTTTATTCATCATACATTTGATACATCCTTCAGTAGTTATAATTGTAATACTTTGTTAGATTGTGAAGAATTTTTACAGTCATTATATACATGTAAAGGGTTGTTTGTTTTGTCTAGATATTTACAAACTCAATTAACAAAACGTTTACTAGAATTAGGTTTTGATGTAAAAGTTTTTACATTAGTTCATCCTACTGAAACAAACGTAAAACAATTTTCATATAAAAATTTTTTCAATAATGAAAATAAACGTCTTGTTCACATAGGTGGGTGGTTGAGAAATATATATTCATTTTATAACTTGAATATTCCAGAAAAAATTTTGTGCAAATATGGTTTTTTTTTAGGAAATAAAACGAAAATATTATATAAAACAAAAAGTGGTAAAATTACTAAAACTGCTTTAATTGGGAAAAATATGAATAATTATTATCCACAACAACATTTTTTAGAAAATATATATTCAGTTTTAAAAGAAAATGAAAAAAGACTAAGCCAAAATACAAACGCGAATACGTGTCAAAATATAAGTCAAAATACGTGTCAAAATATAAGTCAAAATATGTGTCAAAATACAAATGAGAATAATATAGAATTGTGTAATAATTGGAGCAAACATTTTTATGATGATATATGTAATAAGATAAAGAGTGTAGATTATATAGAGTATTTGGATAACGATAGTTATGATGTTTTAATGACTGAGAATATAATTTTTATAAATTTAGTTGATGCATCTGCTGTTAATACAGTTATAGAATGTATAGTAAGATCAACTCCTATTATAGTTAATAAACATCCTGCAGTAGTAGAATTGTTAGGTGAGAAATATCCATTGTATTTTAATAATGAGAGTACTCTGGATATAGAAATAAATAACTTATTATCAAATGATAAACTGATACGTAATGCTCATAATTATCTAAAAAGTATGGATAAGAATTTATTTTACATCAATACTTTTGTAAATGAGTTTCATAAAATTATAACAAAATTTTAAACTCTTAACGATGCGCGTTTAATTTTAAACTAGATAAATGTATAATATTTAATGTACATAATAAATATTTTTAAATAATAAATATTTATTTATATCATCACAAATTAATGATAAATTAATTTCTATGTAATTATTATAAAATGTCTTATAACGCAGATGCGCAAGTTTTTGAAACACAAATCGTTGTGACAAATACCACACAACCAGCTGGTGTAACAAGTGGATCTATCATTAACAAAGGTTCACTTAGTACATATGATACATATGTTACTGGTCATACAGTTATTAACAATGTTAAAATTACTCCTAATTTAAATGATATTGTATACGAACAACAGGCTACATTAAACAACAATCAAAATTCGTGGGCTGATATAACAGAATTCTACTTTGATGATTCAGTCTGTAATTCTTTTAAAGCATTAATTAACGTTACTGTTTCTGCAGGATCAGATAAATATGCTATTTGGGAATTAAATGGTTTGTATAAACCAACCGGGTGGGTTATTACATCTAGTTTTAGTGGTGACCTGACTGGAGTTCAATTCAGTATAGCCAATAAAGAAGGTGGTATTGGTCAAATTCAATATCAAAATTCTAACACTACAGGTACCACTTACATTAGATATAGAGCCAAGACAACAGCACCTCCTGGAAGTACACCATTGGGTGTATCAAGTGGTGTTATTAATAATACATCTGGACCATTTATAACAAATAATTTAGTATATGCGTCCAATTCAAATACCTTAGCAACAACTGATCTTTCTTATGTATCAAATGTTTTGACAGTTGGAGGTAGTTCTCGTTTTGTTGCTGAAAAATCAAGTTCGTTTGTAAACTTTTCTAACGGAGGTGCACTTACATCTATGGGAGATGCATCCGTCGCTAAAAATTTAATAATAGGACAGAAAATTGGTGTAGCAAATACATCACCCGCATTTAGTTTAGATGTTGCTGGTGATATTAACTTTACTGGTACTTTTTATAAAAACGGTAATGTTTATAGCGGTTCTGAGATTTGGGCCACAAATTCAAGTAGTGTATTCTATACAGCTGGTAATGTTGGTTTAGGTACATCAACTCCAACACATCAATTAGATGTTGTTGGTGGTATTCGATCTAGTGCTGGTTTAACCACAACAACACTTGTTTCAACAAGTGTTACATCTGGAAGTGTATCGTCAACTAATTTAGTTGGAACAAATGCTACTATCGCATCTGGATTGTTTACTAATGCTAATGTAACAACAGGTACAGTTGGAACTTTGGTCAGTTCTAATGCTAACGTAACAACAGGTACAGTTGGAACTTTGGTCAGTTCTAATGCTAACGTAACAACAGGTACAGTTGGAACTTTGATAAGTACTAATGCTAATGTAACAACAGGTACAGTTGGAACTTTGGTAAGTTCTACAGGTACAGTTGGTACTTTGGTCAGTTCTAATGCTAATGTAACTACAGGTACAGTTGGAACTTTGGTCAGTTCTAATGCTAATGTAACTACAGGTACAGTTGGTACTTTGGTAAGTTCTAATGCTAACGTAACAACAGCTACAATTGGATCATTTGTAGCAGGATCTGGTACTATAGGTGGTCATTTAGTACCATCTACGAATATTGTACATGATTTGGGTTCTTCTAGTTTGAGATGGAGAGATTTATACTTGTCTGGTAATACAATCCATTTGGGTGAAAAACAATTAAGTTTAACAGGTGATGTTTTCCAAATGGAAAAAATATCTATAACAAGTAGTATTGATGCATCATCTATTACATCAGCTTCATTATTAGTTAGTGGTGGTGCTGGTATTAGTGGTAAGTTACGTGTGGGAGGAACATCTCATCTTACTAGTATTGAAGCCACATCTTCAACTATTACGAATATGATAAGTTCTACTGCTAGCGTAACAACTGGTACAGTTGGAACTTTGGTAAGTTCTAATGCAAATGTAAGTACAGGTACAGTTGGAACTTTATTGAATACAAATGCAGTCTCAACAAACATAAGTTCTGGTACATTGAACTTGAGTACTGGATTAACAAGTGCAAGTGCTCAGATTACAAATGTAGTAAGTACAACAATTAGCGCAGGTACATTAGTAGGTACAACCTTTACAGGTGCTAATATGAGTTTGTCTGGTGATTTAGTTATCGGTGGAACTTTGACAACTGTGAATATCACTACAACAAATGTAGTTGATACACATATTACATCTGGTAATATTAATGTTACATCATTAGCAACAATCCTTAATGCTAACGTAACAACTTTAACAACTGGTACTGCAAGAATTACAACAAGTTTAATGGCTTTAGGCAATTCAAACACGCTTGGTAATATATACACTACTAACAACGGATCAGTCGGTATTGGTACGACAAGTCCAGTTGCTCGTATGAATGTTATAGGTACTGCATCTGGTACAAATGGAACAGTATTAATTTCTGGAGGAGATGAATGGGGTCATGGTTTACACGTTGCGTCTGATGATTCATTTAAAAGACTAGGATTTAATAATAATGGAACAATAGGTAATATATTTGCATTTAACTACGCTACATTGACTTCACAAAATTTAATCTTACAATATCCAGGTGGAAATGTGGGTATTTGTACTACTAGTCCATTACATACACTTGATGTGAATGGTGGTTTACGTTCATCTAATTTTACTACAAGTAATGCTTTAATCACCACTTTAACAGCTGGATCTCTTAGAACATCAGATATTGCTCTTAGTGGTAATTTAGTAGCAACTGGTGATATTACTGCTTTTGGAAATATTTCTGATCGTCGTTTCAAGGAAAACATACAAGACATTACAGCCGATGTTGCTTTAGGTAAAGTAAAAAGTCTTCGTCCTGTGACATTTACCTGGAAATCAAATATTGCAAACACATCGAAAATAGGAACTGATGATGCTGGTTTTATAGCACAAGAAGTAGAAGAAGTAGTTGAATATGCTGTAGGTGAATTTTCAGATCTTGAATCAGGTGAAGTATACAAAAAGATCAATCACGAAAGAATTATTCCTTATTTGGTAGGTGCTATACAAAAATTAGAAGCTAAAATTACCGAATTAGAAGGTAAATTGT
>Ga0102821_1000349_pt1 | contig 18264 bp, 20 predicted proteins | sample ColrivemetaGS715_FD_78194 | JGI IMG/M metagenome (GOLD analysis project Ga0102821, IMG submission 78194) | Estuarine microbial communities from the Columbia River estuary - Ebb tide non-ETM metaG S.715 | ecosystem: Environmental > Aquatic > Marine > Intertidal zone > Estuary | place: USA... | reverse complement strand
TTTAATAAAATTTTCTGAGGTTTGTTTCTTGGGTGTTTTCATAAGATTTCAAATTTAATGATTTTGAAAACACTCTCTTAGTTTTTGTCTAAATCAGTACACTTTTTGCTGACGATTTACAATATACTTTACTATTGTTTTACCAATCTGATTGTGGGCCTTGTAAACAAACCATAGCGGCACTAAAGGAGCATTATTCTAATCTTGTAGGCAAAGGCATAAAAATAGTTGCGCTTTCTGCAGATACAGACCCGCAGGTATTTAAAGACAACGCAGCAGCATTTCCATGGAAGGATTCTTATTGTAATTTAGAGGGTTTTAAGGGTATTAATTTTAAGAATTATGCAGTAACTGGCACACCTACGATGTTTGTTTTAGATAGTAAAGGTATTTTGCTTAAAAAAATAGCGACTATAGAACAGTTATTAACTTGGAGTGAAAAGTTATAATACCGATAAAAATTTAGATTTAAAAAGTGTTTTGTTGTATTATAACCTTTAAAAAGGTTTTGTACAACCCAGCAATTTTAATCTAAAACCAGTTAAAGGATCTTATATAACAACTGTTCCAGACCCTTTTGGAAACGATATTCATCAGGAAATAGAAATAAAGGAGTACGTTGTAAACCTGATAAACCTTTAGATTTTTCTTAACAAAAAAACATCTTTTTTTTCTTCATCTTTGTACATATCCAAATCTATTTGAGTTTGATGCTTTCAAACACCCTTAATTGATTATTTTTATAGAAAATTATGAATGATTTAAATTTTTAAGATGAAGATATATCCCATAGAAACAGGAAATTTTAAATTAGATGGAGGTGCCATGTTTGGCGTTGTTCCAAAATCAATTTGGCAAAAAACCAATCCTGCTGATTCCAATAATTTGATAGAGATGAGCATGCGTTGCTTGTTAATTGAAGAAGGAGATCGTTTGATTTTAATTGATACAGGTTTAGGAAATAAACAATCTAATAAATTTTTTAGTTATTACACTCTTTATGGAGATTTTTCTTTGGATGCTTCATTGAAAAAATTAGGATTTCACAAAGACGATATTACGGATGTTTTTTTGACGCATTTGCATTTTGATCATTGTGGTGGTGTCATCGAAAAAGATAAAAATGGGCTGCTAATTCCTGCTTTTAAAAATGCTAAAGTTTGGTCAAATGACACACATTGGAAATGGGCTACAGAACCCAATGCTCGTGAAAAAGCGTCATTTTTACCAGAAAATATTTTACCAATTCAAGAAAATGGTCAGCTCAATTTTATCCACAGAAATGCGAAAGATCAAATGGGTTTTGATGTAGTTTTTGTTGACGGACATACAGAAAAGCAAATGTTGCCCATCATTCAATATCAAGGGAAAACGATTGTTTTTATGGCTGATTTGTTACCCACAGTTGGGCATATACCTTTGCCATACGTGATGGGTTATGATACAAGACCATTACTGACTATTAAAGAAAAAGCGGCTTTTTTAAAACAAGCTGCTGAACATCAATTTTACCTGTTTTTAGAACATGACGCTACCAACGAATTGTGCACTGTACAACATACCGAAAAAGGTATCAGACTAAACTCCACTCACCAATTTTCAGAAATATTTATTTAAGAATTTTACAGAAATGAGAATCCTAAAATCACTTTTTTTAAGTGTCTTTGTTGTACTTTTTTTAGCGAGTTGTGCCTCAACTCAAAAAGTTTTATCGTTACCCAATTTTGATACTCCGATAAAAATTACCCCAAAACAATCAGTACTTTCTGATGAAGAGAAAAAGTTTTGGTCGCATGCAGATTTAATGGAAGATTCTATTGCAGGCATGAGTTTGGCAAAAGCCTATCAATTTTTAGAAGGGAAAAAATCAATTCCTGTAATCGTTGCAATTGCAGATTCTGGTGTGGATATTGAACATGAAGATTTGAAAGATGTACTTTGGACAAACACCAAAGAAATTAAAGGAAACAGTATTGATGATGATAAAAATGGCTATGTAGATGACATCCATGGCTGGAATTTTTTAGGAAATGCATCAGGAAAAATCATCAATGCTGATCAATTAGAAATCACTCGTTTGGTAAAAAAAGGTCGTGAGAAATTTGGTGATAAAAAAGCAGAAGACATCTCTGAAAATGACAAAGCTGCTTTTGAAGCATATCAAAAATTAGAACAAGAATATCGTTTAACTATCAGTCAAAAAGAATTTGAAATCCAAGAGATGGAACAAACGCAAAACAATTTGGAACGTTTGAAAGCTGTTTTTGAAGATGTTAGGAGATTTGCAGGCAAAGATAAATTGAGAATTCGCGATTTGGATAGCTTAAAACCAACGAGTTTATTAATGATTACACAGATAGAAACCATCAAAAAAGTCTTAGAAAATGGTGCTACAGAAGAGGATTTAATCGGTTATTTGAAAGAAGTAAAGGACTATAAAGGTGAGTTACTGAAAGCCATGAAAGGGTATGATTTAAATCTGAATGATCGTGCCAATTTAGGAGATAATTTGTATGATATCAATGATAAGTTTTATGGCAATAATAATGTAATTGGTAATAAAGATTTGGAAAAGCATGGAACACATGTTGCTGGAATCGTTGCTGCTTCAAGGAATAATAATAAAGGCGCAAAAGGAGTTGCTAATACTGTAAAAATTATGACAGTTCGTGTGGTGCCTGATGGTGATGAACATGACAAAGATGTTGCTTTAGGAATCAGATATGCCGTTGATAATGGTGCTAAAATTATCAATACAAGTTTTGGAAAACGTTTTTCACCGAACAAAGAATGGGTTTTTGATGCCATTGCTTATGCAGCAAAAAAAGATGTATTAATTGTAAATGCAGCTGGGAACGATAGTAAAAACATTGATATTCAGGCCACCTATCCAAATGATTCTAAAGATTTAAAAACCGAATTTGCAGATAATGTGATAACTATTGGCGCAAGTAGTTTGTATTATAATGAAAAATTGGTGGCTACTTTTTCTAATTACGGTAAAATCAATGTAGATATTTTTGCGCCTGGAGTTGATATTTATTCAACAGTTCCAAAAAACGAATACGAGCCTTTAAGTGGTACTTCAATGGCATCACCATCAACATCTGGAGTTGCCGCTTTGATAAGAGCATATTACCCAAATTTATCGGCAAAAGAAGTAAAATATATTTTGATGAATTCAGGAGTAAAAATCGATTTTAAAGTCATCAAACCTGGTTCTCAAACTGAAGAAAATCCAACAGGAGAATTAGTCCCTTTTGAGGATTTATCAGCTTCTGGAAGACTTGTAAATGCTTATAACGCATTGCAATTGGCTGATTATTTATCAAGAAAAAATAGTAATTAAAAACACAAAGATGCAAAAATGACTCAAAGAACGTAAAGAAATTTTGCGTTCTTTGCGAAAAAACTTTGCGAACTTAGCGTTTCAATTTTTAAGTATAATTATAACATCAAACCATGAAAAAAACTCTTTTTGTATCACTATCAATTCTTGTAATGGCTGCTTGCGCGCAAACCAAAGAAACTACCTACACACAAAAAAAATCGAAAAATCAATATTATTGGCAGCAACATGCAGATTATACTATGGATATTGATATGGATGTAAATAACTTTCAATACAAAGGAGTACAGAAATTAACGTATACCAATAATTCGCCAGATGAATTAAATAAAGTATTTTACCATTTATATTTTAATGCTTTTCAACCAGGTTCTCAAATGGATATTCGTTCTTTAACTATCAAGGATCCAGATCCAAGAGTTGGAGACAGAATTAGTAAATTAAAACCCGATGAAATTGGCTACATTAAGGTAAATTCATTGAAACAAAATGGCGTTGCTATAACATATGAAATTGTAGGAACCATCTTAGAAGTTACATTAAATAAGCCCATTAAATCTGGCGAAACTGTAACTTTAGATATGCTTTTTGATGCACAAGTCCCTGTTCAAATTCGCAGATCAGGAAGAAACAGTGAAGAAAATATAGCATTGTCTATGGCGCAATGGTATCCAAAAATAGCTGAATATGATTTTGAAGGATGGCACACACCTCCATATATTGCCAGAGAATTTCATGGAGTTTGGGGAAATTTTGAGGTAACTATTCATATTGATAAAAAATACACAATTGGTGGGACAGGTTATTTACAAAATCCACAAGAAGTTGGACATGGTTATGAAGATAAATCAAAGGCTTTGAAATTGCCAAAAGGCGATAAATTAACTTGGAAATTTAATGCCCCAAGAGTACACGATTTTATGTGGGCTGCTGACCCTGAGTATATTCATGATACGTATAAAATGAAAAATGGAATTGATTTACACTTTTTCTATAAGAAAACCTTGGAAGAGAAATTCTTAAAAAACTGGAAAGAATTACAATCAAAAACAGCTGAATTGATGACCTATTTTAGCACTCATGTGGGGCAATATCCATACAAACAATATTCAGTAATTCAAGGTGGTGACGGAGGAATGGAATATGCCATGTCAACATTGGTTACTGGACAGCGCAATTTTGGAAGCTTATTTGGCGTAACTGCACATGAAATGGCACACACTTGGTTTCAATTTTTATTAGCAACCAACGAAAGTTTACATCCTTGGATGGATGAAGGTTTTACCTCTTACATTTCTAATAAAGCTGAAAATGAAATTTTAAAGGAAGGTAAAGAAAATCCACATTCAGGATCTTACAGAGGTTATAGAGGAATTGTTGCAAGAGGTTATGAAGAATCACTTTCTACACATTCTGATAGATATGAAACTAATTGGGCGTATGGAACAGCAAGTTATTCGAAAGGAAACATCTTTTTATCGCAATTAGAGTATGTTATTGGTGCAGAAAATGTAGCAAAAGGGCTCAAAAAATATTTTTCAGATTTTAGTTTTAAACACCCAACACCCAATGATATCAAACGTTCTATGGAAAAAGTTTCAGGAATACATTTAGATTGGTATTTGAATGAATGGACACAAACTACACACGTTATTGATTATGGAATTAAAAATGTTGATGGTTCCAAAATCACATTAGAAAGAATTGGACAAATGCCAATGCCTATTGATTTTGAGGTTATTTATACTGATGGGAGTAAAGAAAATTTTTATATTCCTCTAGAAATGATGCGTGGAGAAAAACCAACAACAGCCAAACTTTTAGACGATTGGGCTTGGACAAATCCAACCTATATTTTTGATACTGGAAAAGCTGTTCAAAATGTTATTATTGATAAAAGTGGTTTAATGGCAGATGTAAATTTAGAGAATAATACTACACTAAAGAAAAGAGATAACTGATTTTTAGTTTGCTTTTTGTTGTAAAAATGAAGTAGTATTATTTCAAATGAGAGAGGTATTTTTCATAGTCCTCTTTTGTGTCTAAATCAATTAATGTTGATTTAAAATCACTGGAAATAATACTTTTTGAATTTTCTTTTAGAAATTCTTTTGCTCCAAAATCACCTTTTAAAAGAAGTAATTCTGCAAAAAATTCCTTTGGAAAAATAGCAGGAACGCCATTTTTTTTCTGATAATTTGAGGCGATTATCTTTTTTTTGTGCTCGGAAAATAAGGCAACTAAATTTTTCAAATAGGCAATTTCAATTGCTGGTTGATCTCCTAATAAAATGAAAACACCCTCTAAATTAGGTTGATTTTTTTCCAAATAAGTAATTCCAGAAACGATGCTTGTGCTTAATCCTTCTTGATAATTTTCATTGATGATGTAAACAACATTTTTTGTGGCAATTTCTTGTTGAATTATTGTGGCATTAGCACCTAAAACACAATAAATTGGGGGTGATGAAACTGCTAAAGCCTTTTCTAGAACAATTTCTAATAGCGATTTATTACCAATTTTTAACAACTGTTTTGGAGTGTGCATTCTGGAAGATTTTCCTGCAGCTAAAACTAAAACAGCGATATTTTCCATGATTTATTGATGAATTTTTCCTTTTAAATTTCGCAATGAAAATGGTTCTTTTTTGTTGAAAACACTCATGATTTCAGCAATAATTGAAACGGCAATTTCTTCGGGAGTTTGTGCACCTAAATGCAAACCTGCTGGGGTGTATATGGCATCTAAAAAATCGGGATTCAAATCAGGTTTTAGTTCAAAAAGTTCGTTGAACAACCGTTCGCCTCTTTTTGGAGCACCTAAAATCCCGATATATTTTGGTTGATAATTAGACATTTGCAGGACATATTTTAAATCTTGCACATAGCTATGATTCATAATTACAATGGCTGTATTTTCTTCGATATTTTCAAATTGAATGGTTTCAGGAGTTTCTCCAATTACCGAATTTGCACCTGGAAAATCGGTCAACATTTTTGGGTCTTTTGTTGAGGTAATTACATCAATTTCCCATCCAATATTTGCTGCAATTTTACACAATTTCACAGCATCATGTTCTCCTCCAATAATCAACAATCTGAAGGCTGGCTTTAAAATTTGGGTAAAAAGGGAAATTTCATTTTTGGTTTGAAGCGTAAATTTTTCATAAAATGAATGTGTTTCTTGATGTTGAAAAACACATTGTGAGCCAAAATTGCCAATAGCATCATCATTTTTGATGAAAAAACTATTGATTTCTATTGATTCCCGATTTTTCAAAGCCTTAGAAAACTGATTCAAAAATTCATTTTCAATATAAAATGGTTCAATCAAGATGTATAAAATTCCTTCACAACCCAATCTATATCTCCCATCATAAGTGATTATTTTTGCTTGATTGTCAAGGAAAACACTTTTTGCTCGGTGAATAATTTCTTTTTCTACACAACCACCACTTACTGCGCCAACAGTTGATAAATCCTCAGAAATCAACATGCGAACACCTGGTTTCCGATACGAAGAACCTTCCAAAAAAACCACAGACGCCAACACATTTTTCAATCCTTTTTGTTGATTGATAATGGCATGTTGAATAATTTCTTTAAGTTCGTGAATCATATGAAAATACGCTGTTTAAAAATACACATTTTTATGAACTGCAACTCAACATGGAGCAACCTACTTTGTCACGAGCCCAGTCAGCTCGTTTTGCAAACCATTTTTGATAAGTTGGTTGTTCGTCATAGGGATTTTTTAGCAACTGAAATAACTCATCAATCAAAGAATAATTTTCAAGATTTGCAGCATCAATTGCCAATTGCGCCATGTAATTTCGCAACACATATTTTGGGTTAACAGCATTCATTTTTTGTTTTCTTTCAACAACAGATAAAGATTCTTTTTTCAAATAATTTGCATACATTTCAAACCAATTTTGCCATTTGCTTTTGATGTTTTCTGTGATATTTTCAACATTATAAAATGCTTCTTTTATCAATTCATATCCATTTTTTTCTGAGGAAAAATCACTCAATAATCTAAAGAATATGGTCATATCAGTTTCTGTCAATTGCAAGATGTCTTCTAAATTTTGGATGAGTTTCGCATCATTTTCATCCGAAGAAAATAATCCTAATTTTGATTTCATCATTTGTAAAGATTGACTTTCAAAATTGATTTTATATTCATTTAATATGGTCTCTAATGGAGCAGCCTCTTTGATTAATGGGAAAAGTGCATTTGCCAATTGGTATAAATTCCACAAACCTATATTGGGTTGATTTCCATAACGATACCGCTTGTGTTGACGGTCTGTGGTGTTTGGTGTCCAGCCAAAATCAAAGCCTTCCAGCCATCCATAAGGTCCGTAATCAATCGTCAAACCTAAAATCGACATGTTATCTGTGTTCATAACACCATGCACAAAACCAACTCTTTGCCAATGAATTATCATGGATAAAGTGCGTTCAGCAACTTCTCTAAAAAATTCAATATAGCTTTCTTTGGATGGATTTTTCAAATGTGGAAAATGATGCTTCAAGGTATAGTCAACCAAAATCTTTAGATTTTTCACATCATTTCTGGCTGCTAAAATTTCGTAATTTCCAAAACGTAAAAAAGATTCAGCAACTCTACAAACAATTGCGCCTTTTTCATACGCAGGATTTCCATCATACATTATATCACGCAATACTTTATCTCCAGAAAGACTCAGCGACAAGGCTCTTGTGGTTGGAATTCCGAGATGAAACATAGCTTCACTGCACAAATACTCTCTGATTGAGGAACGCAAAACAGCTAATCCATCAGCATTTCTTGAATAAGGAGTTTCGCCTGCACCTTTCAATTGTAATTTCCAATGTTTGCTTTGATGTTCAATTTCGAACAAATTAATTGCTCTTCCATCACCCAATTGTCCAGCCCAAGTGCCAAATTGATGCCCTCCATAGCACATGGCATAAGGTTTTGAATTTGGGTAAATTTCATTGCCAGTAAAAATATCTCTAAAATAGGATGTTCTTGAATCCGCTTTTGAAATTCCAAGAGTTGAAAGCATTTCTTCAGAAACATGAATCAATTTTGGGGCAGCTGTTTTTTTTGGATTTACATACGAAAATGCCGCCTCAAAAACTTGTCGTCTTGAGTTTTCAAGAGTTGAATCTGCAGGTAATTCTCTTGTAAAAGTTTCAATTATAGGTAACTTCATGCCAATTTATCTGCGTGCAATTTTCGCAAAGTCGCTAATTTTGGGGTAATTACATATTCGCAATATCCTTGAGTTTTGTTGTTTTGATAATAATTTTGATGATAGTCTTCAGCTTCATAAAAAATTGACAAAGGACTTATTTCTGTGACAATTTTGTCTGTATAAAATCCTTGCACTTTTTGGATGGTTTTCAACGCAATTTCCTGTTGCAATGCATTGTGATAAAATATTACAGATCGATATTGTGTCCCTACATCAGCTCCTTGTCTGTTTAACGTTGTTGGATTGTGTGTGGTTAAAAAAATCACTAAAATATCTTCAAATGAAATCATGTTTGCATCAAAAGTAACTTGAATTACTTCTGCATGACCCGTTAATCCAGAGCAAATTTCACGATAAGTTGGTTTTCCAGGAACGTTTCCGCCAGCATAGCCAGAAACCACTTTTTCTACTCCTTTTACTTTTTGAAAAACTGCTTCTGTACACCAAAAACAACCACCACCAACAGTAGTAACTTGTATGTTTTTACTCATTATTTTTCTGATTTTTCAAGTTGCATAGACACAGAATTGATACAATAGCGCAATCCGCTTGGAGGTGGTCCATCAGGGAAAACGTGTCCTAAATGCGCATCACACGAATTACAAAGCACTTCAACACGCACCATTCCAAAAGAAACATCTTTGTGATATTGAACGGAATTTTTGGTTATTGGTTGTGAAAAACTAGGCCATCCGGAGCTAGAATCAAATTTGATAGTGGAATCAAAAAGTGGAGCATTACAACAAATACAATGGTATTTTCCTGCTTCGTAAATCGAACATAATTCTCCAGAAAAAGGTCTTTCAGTTCCCTGTTTTCTGGTAATTCTAAATTGTTCTGGAGTTAATATTTCTTTCCATTCTGTATCTGTTTTTTCAACTCTTTGATCAGGAGTTGGATTTCCTTTAGAGGCAAAATGAAGTAGGTCTTTCCACGTTAACATAAAATTTTTATTTTTTTGATGAAAATGTATTTATATAAACTTGTGTAAATTTAATACAAAAGCACCACTAATAAGAGTCAAAAAGAAAAGTAAATTAACGATTTTGATTAATATCAAAAATTATTTCTGCCTAAAATAAATGGTCATTGGCACTCCCGAAAAATTGTAAATCTCACGCATTTTGTTTTCAACAAATCGTTTGTAAGGATCTTTTACATATTGTGGTAAGTTACAGAAAAACACAAACTGTGGTGTTGGCGTAGGCAATTGCATACAATATTTAATTTTTACATACTTGCCTTTGATGGCTGGAGGTGGAAAGGTTTTTACCAATTCCAACATGGCTTCGTTAAATTTACTTGTAGGAATTTTATTTTTACGATTTTGAAAAACTTCTACAGCAGTTTCAATGGCTTTAAAAATACGTTGCTTTGTCAATGTAGAAATAAAGACAATAGGCACATCTGTAAATGGTGCAATTTGAGTTCTTATCTTAGCCTCAAAGTCTCGCAGTGTGTTGGTTTCTTTTTCCATTAAATCCCATTTGTTGATGAGAATCACAACTCCTTTTCTGTTTTTTTCTGCCAACCAAAAAATATTTTGATCTTGCCCTTCAAAACCACGAGTGGCATCAACAATTAAAATAACAACATCTGCATATTCAATAGTACGAACTGCACGCATCACAGAGTAAAACTCTAAATCGTCTTTTACTTTTGATTTTTTTCTGATTCCTGCAGTATCTACCAAATTGAAATCAAATCCAAAACGATTGTATTTCGTATCAATAGCATCTCTAGTAGTACCGGCGATGTCTGTAACAATGTTTCTTTCTTCACCAATCAACGCATTGATAAAAGATGATTTTCCTGCATTGGGTCTCCCAACCACAGCAAATCTTGGCAATTCTTCTTCTTCAGGATTTGTGACTTCTGGTTCAGACATTTTAGCAGAAATTGCATCCAATAAGTCGCCAGTTCCACTTCCGTTCATAGATGAGATAGTGTGATAATCGCCTAAACCTAAGTTATAAAATTCCAATGCATCTGTCTCGCGCATGGAATTGTCTACCTTATTTACTACAGTAAAAATCGGTTTTTTTACCTTGTGTAACAATTTGGCAACTTCAGCATCCATAGGTGTAATGCCTTCTTCAACATCAACAACAAAAACGATGATGTCAGCTTCGTCAATCGCTAAAGCTACTTGTTTACGGATTTCTTCTTCAAAAATATCATCAGATCCAATCACATAACCTCCAGTATCAATTACTGAAAATTGTTTTCCATTCCAATCAGATTTTCCGTAATGACGATCTCTTGTCACCCCACTTACAGAATCGACAATGGCATCTCTTCTTTGAACCAACCTGTTAAAAAGGGTTGATTTTCCTACATTGGGTCTTCCTACAATGGCAACAATACTATTCATTTTTTACGGATAATTTTTTGCAAAGGTACAATTTACAATACGATTATTTACCGTTAATTTCAACTGTCTTAAATGACTTGGTTTTATAGACTGTGTTATCAATTTTTCATTGAAAAAAGAGTTGTAGTATTTTTTACGTCCTCATTTTTAGATTACTGTCCTTAGGATTTCTTAAAACTGTTTCCGTTTTTCAGAGAATGGTAGAATAGCGAATCAAAAATTGTACAAAAACAATTCCAAGACTCATGATGCAAACGATTTATCCCTATCTCTGATTGTATCCGAATCTTTTTAGCTGATTGCTGTCACTTCGCCAATCTTTATTCACTTTTACATACAATTCAATAAATACTTTTTTTTCAAAAAAGCGTTCTAAATCTTTACGAGCTTCAGCACCAACTCTTTTAATTGCAGTCCCTTTATGACCGATAATGATGCCTTTTTGTGTGTCTCTTTCAACCATAATTACAGATCGAATTCTCACAATGGTTTCCTCTTCAATAAAACTTTCCGTTTCAACTTCTACTGAATAGGGTATTTCCTTTTTGTAGTGGATCAATATTTTTTCGCGAATTTTTTCATTCACAAAAAATCGCTCAGGTTTGTCTGTTAATTGATCTTTTGGATAATAGGGGGGGGCTTCTGGCAATAGTTCTATGATTTTGTAAAAAACGGCATCTACGTTGAACTTTTCTAAGGCAGAAATGATATATACAAATGAATTTGGGACTTTTTCTCGCCAATAAGCAATTTTTTCGGCAACTTCATCTTGAGAAGATTTATCAATTTTATTCAATAATAAAATTACTGGAATTTTACTATTGATGATTTTATTGAAAAAAGCTTCGTTTTTTTGAGCAGTTTCGCCTACTTCAACCATGTAAATCAAAATGTCTGCGTCATCCAAAGCCGATTTCACAAAATCCATCATTGAAGCTTGCAATTCGTAGGCAGGTTTTATGATTCCTGGAGTATCAGAAAATACAATTTGATATTCTTCGTGATTGACAATCCCTAAAATACGATGTCTTGTAGTTTGAGCTTTTGGAGTAATAATAGAGAGTTTTTCACCCACCAAAGCATTCATCAAGGTTGATTTTCCAACATTTGGATTTCCTATAATATTTACAAAACCAGCCTTGTGCATCATAACTGCAAATATAAAGAGTTTTATGAGTAATGAATACGTTTTATTGATGAATAATTGATAAAAGCCTTTTCGGATTTTTGTAAGTTTGTACGCGTTTTAAGCTTCCTTATTTTATGGATGAAAAATTTACCCAAAGAATTGCGTTGAGCACTTTCTTTTTTTTATCAGGATTGACCTTTGCAAGTTGGGCCTCTCGAATTCCCACTATCAAAACTTTTTTTGATTTGAATGAAGCTGAATTAGGCTCGTTGTTGTTAGCTATGCCCCTGAGTTCATTGGCTGGAGTTCCTATTTCGGGTTGGTTAGTAGCCAAATTTAACAGCAGAAAACCATTATTGATTTCGTTTTTATTGTTCAATTTTACATTGATTTGGATTGGATTTGCTACTTCAATAACGTCATTACTTATTGGAATTAGTATGTTTTCATTCTTTATGAGAATTTTAAATATTTCAATCAACACCCAATCCATTGTTTTACAAAACAAGTATCAAAAACCCATCGTTGGTTCGTTTCATGGTCTTTGGAGTTTGGGAGGTTTGATCGGAGTTCTTTTTTCAACATTGATGGTAAAATGGCAAGTGAACATTGGAATTCATTTTACAGGAGTAGGCATTTTAACCAGTATTTTGATTGTAATTGCCTATTTTTTTTCCCTCAAAAATGACAAATCATCCACAGGAAATAAAATTATTTTTGGAAAACCAGATCCATTTCTTTTAACACTTGGACTTATTATTCTCTTAGCAGCTATTTGTGAAGGAGGAATGTTTGATTGGAGTGGTGTGTATTTTAAAGAGGTTATCAAAGAAGATGTTTTTACACTAGGATATCTTTCATTTATGGCTTGCATGGCATTGTCAAGATTTTTTTCAGATAAATTTATTGTAAGATTTGGTGTCAAAAAAACCTATCTTTTTAGTGCAATTACGATTCAAATAGGCATTTTAATTGCTATTTTATTGCCATTTTTCTGGACAGCTTTACTCGGGTTTTGTTTGGTAGGTTTTGGCACAGCAGCCATTTTTCCAATGACATTTGCTTTGGCAGGAACCTCCAAAAAATATTCTCCAGGTATGGCAATTGCTATTATTTCTACGTTTGGTATTGTTGGAATGTTTATTGGTCCACCATTGATTGGTTATTTAGCACATGCCTTTGGTTTGCAAAAAGCTTTCTTGATTTTTGTTGTTGGAGGCTTTTTAATAATTCCAATTTCACGATTATTTTTTAAAATACAAGCACACTAAAACACGCAAATAAAAAACACTAAATAAAATTTGGAGTTTACTTGTGATGTGTTGTATCTTTGCAGTCTAAATCGCGGGATAGAGCAGTAGGTAGCTCGTTGGGCTCATAACCCAAAGGTCACTGGTTCGAGTCCAGTTCCCGCTACTAAACAAGACTCAAGTACATTTTGTACTTGAGTCTTTTCTTCTTCAAGGCTATAATTGTCTCTAAATGAGTTAGTTAGCTCAAAAATCATATTGACTTTACTGGTTCGACATTCCTTATTTTTCAATGAAAATTTAAATCCTTCTGGATATAAGATATTTTGGAAAATTCTTTTGTCATTGTAGTTTAAAGATTCATAGAATTTACTGGGGTTTTCAGCGATTTCAAAGAATTTTTTTAACACTTTTTGGTGGTTCGACTTTTTTGAGGGCAAGTTTGAAAGTTGTTTCGTTTTAACATCAATTTGAGTTTTTATTTTCGATCCGTGTTTTCCGAAAATATCATCAGATATTTTGCCTACCGCAAATCGATACTCCATATCTTCATAATTTTTTTGTAAATCTGTAATTTCATTTTTCAGCATACGTTTTTTTTCGCTTAACCCTGACATTTCATTTTCGATAATTTTTTCCAATTGCTTAGAAAATAGATCGTGAAATGATTTAGAAAATTTAAACGTATTTAAAGAATTTTTAAACTGTTGATTTAATCCATAATTAAGAGATTTGTTTTTTGTATCAGCATTAATTGTCTTATTACATTCACCACATTTATAGTAGTATATATCTTTTCTTTTATTATGATATGAAGTCATGTTGTTATTGCAATCATCGCAAATAAGAAATTTCGGAACCAAGGGTGTACTAGGCTTGCCATTAATTTTCGGGATACCAATTTGGTCAGAATTAGACAATTTTATTTGTAATAGTTTAAATTCTTTCCGAGAAATAATTGGTTCCCAGTGACCTTTTATTTCAATTCCTGGAACTAAGTTATTTGTAAAGTATCCGGTATAAAATACTTTACTCCACATAGCGTTTAGGCTTTGTTTAGGTATGTTCAATCCCTCTAAACTAAGCCATTCCAAGATTTCTTTATCGGTATTATTTTTGTAAAGTTTTCGCCTAAAAGCTTCTTTTAGTAAAATCCCATCAGGATTTAGCTTAATTTCCTGTTTTGCTTGCATTTTTAGAGGATCCGTTACCCTTGGTCCAAAATGATCATAACCTCTTGGAGCGCGGCCTAAAAAAGTTCCTTTTTCTATGGCATCTTTCATACCAGGAATGATAACATCTTGACGGCTAAAATTCTCTTTTTGTGCATGAAGCAGCTGCAAAGAAAATTCATTTTCGTTACGTTCAGTAAAGGTGTTATGACCTGTACTAACAGAATATAGAAACACATTGTATTTTCTTCTTAAACTAACAAACAACTCAATATGTTCAGCACCTGCTCTTCCAAATCTGCTTGGAGACCATATTAAAATAATTTTAGGACGCTTATTTGCAGGAGTATTTTTAATTGCATCTATAAGTTCGTTTAATGTTTTTTGAGTGTTTACTCTCTTGGAACTTTCGTATTCAGCATCAAACTCTTTAGATATGATCAGGCGATATTCATTTGAAAAAGATTTTATACGTTTTACTTGAGAGGTTATACTTCCATTATTCATGAATTGCTCTTTAGAAGAAACTCTCGTATAAGACCATACAATATTATCTTTGAAATCTAAAATGGTGTAATCTTTTCTTTTCATTTTTTAATTATTTTGTATTATCGTAAATTAGTTTTGTAAATTGGTATAAGTTGAAAGCAAATTCTTCAACTTTATTTTTTTGAGAAGGGTTCAATGAATCTGATAAGTAATCTAATAACTCTGAATTACTTAATAATTGAGATTCTTGAAGTTCCTGAAATGATTTTCGGCCCATATCGATATAGAATAATATCGGGCTGTGTTTTCAGGAACCGCATGAGTGCTACAAAATTTATCATGTTTACTTAATTAAAGTTAATTTATAATTATCCTGAGAACGGATATCAATCAAAAGCTTAGAACCTTTGGCTATTTTGTTTTCCAAAATGTATCTAGCAAGTTCCTCCTGGCTTTTATGTTGCTCAGTAATTGTAATAGGTTTTATATGCTGATCTTGAAAAGCAATTTCAATCAATTTGGGTCTTTTAAAAATAACAATATCCCTGATCTGCTTTTCAATATCACTAAGATAAGTCAAGTCTTTTTTTTCATTACCAAAATCAACAGCAAGTACCTTAGATATGATAGGAGCAAGAGGTAAACAAATCATAGGGTTTTGAAGATAAACGCTGCTTAAACCTAAAGTTAATTCAGTACCACCAGTAATAAATTCATAATCATTCGTCTGAGGTACATACAACATAGAATGGGGAAGTGTTTCTCTGTTAATAGCAGACTTGATCATATCTGTAAAGGGATTTATGATAGTTCTGTAATGATGGTCCATAAAATCTTCATCTGCTAAAAAAAAATTTAATGAATTAATAGTTTCTGCCGATAATTTGCTCATTTTATCATTAATGTGAAATTTGAAAACAGTATCAGCATATTTATCTTCCCTCGGCTTTTGCCAAACAGACTTAGCAAGTTTAGCTAATTGCTCAACAGAAACTCCAAAGGATAGTAAATCCTTAACAATACAAACCCAAACAGCTTGAGACAGATTCAACCGAATCCACTTCGTTTTGGTGTCATTCTTTCCTGCAATCAGGGGATCCATTTTATTTAAGACTTCCTCCTTAGGTTGTTGTTTTTCAACAAAGGGCACTAAAGCCTTATCTATCCAGTAATTGATTTGTCTTGAAGTTACGCCAAGTTGCGCTGGGCTAATTTCACGATCATCATAAACCAAGTTGCCTAATTCTATATAATCTGATTCTCTCATAGGTATGAATTTAAAGCGCTAAGATAGGATAAATTTTTTAAATAAAAAATAATGTATTATATTTGTATAAAATATGCCACATAAATACATAAATTAATACATAAATTAATACATAAATGACTAAATAAATGAATACATAAATTTAAATTAAAAAGAATAATTATAAAATGAAAAAAATATGAAATCAGAAATTAAAGAAAAATTCAAAATATTGAATCTAGCTGAAAATGCACCACCACCAAGCCCCATTTCACCTAAAGTATGTGGTTGTGGCTGTGGAATTGTCTTTCAGCCTCAAAGAAGAGACCAAATATATTTAAACAAGCAACACGCTGATTTTGGATATAACCATAAAACAAGAAAGGTAAAACATCAAAATCGCAAAAAAGTTGAAAAAATATTAAGAACTAACGACAGTATTTTGGAAAAGTATTATCAAACTCATAAACTTGAGAATTGTGCAACTTGTTATTTAGATGCATTAAAAGCTGATGGTTTCAATTTTGCCTATATTATTGGTAAAAATGAGAAAGAAGGATATGAAACCTTTTATTCTTATAATTACCTCTATAAAACTTATGTTACTAAAAATATTAAAATGATAAAAATTTATAAGAGATGAATTCACCAACACCTATAGATGAGTTGCCAAGTTTTATGGAAAAAAACTACAACACGATACAACCAGTTAACGACCCATTGCTAAAATACATATTTGTTGGAGGGGTAATTATGTTAGCCATAGTAATCTCCGCAGCAATTGTAGGAAACAACCGCCAAAAAACTATTATTATAAAACCCGAAGAAAATGACAACTGATAAAAAAGAATCCTCAGAACTACCTATTGGTAATATTATTTACACAACCATAGGCGCCTTAATTATTGTTGCAGGAGCTACTGCAATCTTAAGGTTAAGTAAGGTAATGATTGGAGACATCAAAGAGATGGGCTTTTAAAATTACTGAATATTATAGATTAATACTAAAGAAAGAGGGAGCTAATGTTGCTCCCTTTTTTTATTTTTAAAAATAATTTTTTTAATATATTTTTTTTGAATTATTCTTTTTAAAATTTTTTTAAAAACTCTGAAAAACCCGTAATAAATAATAAAACGTCGTTGAACGTCGTAATACCTTTTGAAACGACGTAATTCCTCGTTATTCATCTTTTAATTAAATGCTGTATTTCTTCAAATTAATGTTGATTTTATCGGAAAAAAGTATTTAGTTCATAAGTGAAATTGAAGCAAACTTAAAAAACTTGCCAAGTTCTTATCTAAATAGTACCCTTTAGTTTGAAGACATACAGTATATTATTAGGTATATTCATTATATTAATTATAGGTTTGTTTTTATTTTACTATCATGGTACCAAAAAAGCTAAAGTAAAGGAATAATAGAGTTGTAACAATTGATTCTAATCAATCTAAAATTCACAAATATTAAACGTGTAAAATCCTCAGTTTTTATTTGATATTTTATCAATTTAAAAGCACTTCGTTATAGGTTACTCAGTTGAACTTACTTTATCATCTAAGATAAAGTAAGTTTTTTATGCCCTCACTTTTATATTTTATAAATTTACTTACAGAATTTAAGGGCAACATTTCATTCAATAAAAATTCTATAAACACCAATTACATATTTTATCATTGTACAATCACAAAAAGAAAATGGGAATTAACAATGATTATACATTCTCATTAATTTATTCAAATGAGTTTACAAATATTATTTTAAAAAATAATGATTTGCTACATAGACTTATTGAAAATTTAATTTTTTAAGAACGAACAAACAAACATCGTAAAAACCATTTTATAATCTATTTTCAGCGATCTTATTATGGTTGTAATTGTATTATTTATAATACAACAAATAGTTAATATCACACTAACATATTTTAATTTTCAGTTAAATAATAACTATACTTATTTTTAATATTTAATTTGTTAATTTTGTTCTAATATAATTCTCAAAAATTA
>Ga0102821_1000345_pt1 | contig 18416 bp, 10 predicted proteins | sample ColrivemetaGS715_FD_78194 | JGI IMG/M metagenome (GOLD analysis project Ga0102821, IMG submission 78194) | Estuarine microbial communities from the Columbia River estuary - Ebb tide non-ETM metaG S.715 | ecosystem: Environmental > Aquatic > Marine > Intertidal zone > Estuary | place: USA... | reverse complement strand
CTAATCCTTGTGAATTACTCACATTGTAACCAGATTCTGGATCTATATTTTCTACACTATTAGATAAGAAAAATAAGTTTCTACCTATCAATGAAATAGAGGCGTTTTTTATAAAAGTGTTTTCTAACATAGCTCTTGGAATAGTATAACCAATACTCATTTGTCTCAATCTCAAATAATCAGCATCGTACACAGATTCCTCTGCAATTTCATAGGTACGTCTCCAGTAATCTTCAATCCTATCTGGAGCAATAGTCGTTGTAAAAGCAGCGCCACTGGCATCTACACCTGATACGGTGAATCCATTTTCACGTCCATCTGCATCTATAGTGGCTTTGTGAGCGCCAAAATACTTAGACATTGCATTTGTACCTGAGTACATTTGCCCTCCGTATTTACCCTCTACTAATACACTCATATTAAAGTTCTTATAACGGAAGTTATTGCTAATACCAATAGAAGTTGGAGAAACTCCGAAACCTAATATTTTTCTGGCGCCTACTTGTGGTATTGGCGTTCCGTCTGGATCAAGATCGTGAATAATTCTTCCTTGAGCATCTCTGTTATAAGAAGTACCGTAAAGTGCTCCATAAGTCTCTCCAACTATATGAGTGACGTTCAAATTTCTTGAACGAGGCTCGTCCATTGTGATGTTCGTATTTTCATCATTGGTAGAAACAATTTTTGAATCGTTATAAGAATAATTTAAAGTAATGTCCCAAGCAAAATTATCAGTTCTAATAGGGGAACCACTTAAAAGTATTTCATAACCTGTATTAGATACCTCTCCAAGGTTGGCCAAAGCACTGCCATATCCAGAAGTTGGTGAAGCACTAACTCCAACAATGTCTCCTACTGTTGCGTTGTCGTAATAAGTGAAATCTATAGAAGCCCTGTTATCGAACATTCTCAAATCAAAACCAAGTTCAATTTCATTTTTTTCAAATGGTGTAATGTTTGGATTTGGAATGGATCCATTAGAAATGGTTCCCAATGAAGCACCTTGGTGTCCTTGTCCATAAATTCCGTAGGTTAAATTCAATGAGTAAGGCCCGTCTGCTCCACCAGCTACTTGAGAATAACCTGCTCTTAGTTTAGCAAAAGATATTACCTCTGGTAATTTAAACATATCTGAAAGCACTAATGAAAAACTTGCAGAAGTATACAAATCATTGTTAGGCGCTTCTTTTCCTGGTAAAGATAAAGTAGAGAACCAGTCATTTCTTGCTGTAAGAGTTAAGAACATAGCGTCTTTATATCCAAATTCAGCAGATCCGTAGGCTGAATTAATTTGTTTTTCATTAAAACCATAACCAGCAGATTGGTTTTGTGTGTTACCTACAGTATATAAATAAGGTACAATAAAATTACCTCCACTAGCCGTTACTGACTCAGCATTCTGGTAATTTTTACCTACACCTACAAAAGCAGTAACAGATAAGTCCTCTTGAATTTTTAAATTGTCTGTTCCCAAGAATAAATCTGCATCTCTTTGAACATTGGTGAGTTTATACTCACTCATTCCTCCCAAAGGAGAAAAAGCTGTTCCATAAGGCGTAATATCTCTTCTACTATAATCAAATCTATCTTGACCAAAACGTCCTGATAAATATAAAAAGTCTGTCATATTCCATCTTAAATTAGCAGAAGCAATAACACGCTCTTTTACAGAATTATTAATAAACTGATAGGCTGCAAACCAAGGGTTTTGAGAAAATGTATTGTCTGAAGTTCTAAATTCAGAACCGTCTTCATTGGTTCCAAGACCACCAGCTCCTAGCATATCGTTCACATCAATATTTGGTGCAAACAAGCGAATTCCAAAGTTGGCGTTACCAGGTGAATCAGACAATCTAGGCGCTCCAACAGCGTCATCTTGAATATATTTAATATTAATGTCTGCTACAAAGTTTCTAAATTTCTGAGAAGCATTAATACCTAGTGTGTTTCTATTTAAAGTAGAATTGGGTATTATATCAGTGTTGTCTAAGTTAGAATAAGATACACGTACATTAGACTTCTCTGTTGCAGAAGAAATGGCTACAGTATTGATAAATGTCTGACCACCATCATAAAATTTCTTTAAATTATTGCCTTTGTAAGTATATGGTCTAGAAACACCATCCCATTGTTCTACAGAAGAACCATTTAATTTTGGTCCCCAGTTGGCATAGGTGTCTAAGTTGTCAGAGGTAGTAGAAAAATCTCTACCCTGTCCATATGTTGTCTGAGGATCATAAGGATCATTGTTAATATCATCAAACTGAATAGAACTACTAATATCTACTGACATTCCATCTGATTCAGCTCCAGTCTTAGTGGTGATGATAATTACCCCATTAGATGCTCTTGAACCATATAAGGCTGCAGCAGCACCCCCTTTTAATACAGAGATAGACTCAACTTCATCTGGGTTTAATGCTGAAATTCCATCACCGGAATCGGCTCCACCCCAAACTCCAGCAGAACCAAGGTTTGAATTATTAATTGTAATCCCGTCTATCACATAAAGTGGTTGGTTATTACCAGTTAAAGAACTATTACCCCTTATAATAACACGGGTAGATCCTTTAGCTCCGGCAGCATTACCTGAGATTTGAACCCCAGCAATCTTTCCTTGAAGTGAATTGATTGCATTAGTTTGCTTTACTGTGTTCATTTCTTCACCCTTAACTTGTGTTACAGAGTAACCCAAGGCTTTAGTGTTTCTTTTTACACCCAAAGCGGTTACAACTACTTCTCCAAGTTGCTCTGCGTCTTCACTCATAGAAACATTCAGAGTAGATTGGTTTCCTGCAGGCACTTCTTTGGTTGTATATCCTAAAGAGGTGAATACTAGAATGGCATTACTGCCGCTCACTGAAATGGTAAAATTACCGTCAAAATCTGTAGAGGTACCATTATTGGTTCCTTTTTCTACCACATTTACACCCGGTAATGGGACACCAGATTCCGACTCGGTTACCGTACCGGAAATGGTTTTGTTCTGTCCATACATGCTGTTCATACAGAGTACGGCAAAGAACATTAATAAATAATGAATTTTTCTGTTCATACTAATTTAGTTTAGTTAGTTACTTATTAGTGTTTTAAATTAACACTTGGTTAGCATAGTAAATATGTCACTATTGTACGAATTTCAAAAAAAAATTCGACATATAACAACAATTAAACGGCAAAAAACAGAAAAACTCAAACGTTTTCGAAAAAAAAATAGCGGAAAACGCGCTTATTTAAAGATATAACGACGTAAAACGGCAAAAAAAAGCAAGTTGCTATAAAAATAATGTTTTTCGACTAACTACAAAAATAAGGGCACAAACAACACTTTGATCCTGTAAAAAACTATTTTGAGTTGATGGCTTTTAAAAGAAAAATCAACTCTTTGCTGTTTACCAGATCTTCATGGGAGATAAAAAAGCGGCTTAAAGAACTTCCATCCAATGACACACTATCTATAAAAGTATTGTCTTCAGGCATATTAGAGCGAATGGTAAGCGTTTCATTTGGATAGTATCTGGGATCTAAGCGAATTTCTATTTCGCTAAAACTTGGTGAAGTAACTGCATAAACCGGCAAAGATGGTGTTACAGGATACAATCCCATCATGGAAAATACTGCCCAAGCACTCATAGTGCCTGTGTCGTCATTACCAGGAAGGCCGTCTGGACTGTTTTTAAAGTAGGTGTCTAACAGCTCCCTTACCCGCTTTTGGGTTTTCCATTCTGCTCCTTTCACAAAATTGTAGAGAAAAGGATAGGCAATATCTGGCTCATTGGCCATGTCAAACTGATTGTTGTTAAAAACTTTATCTAATTGACGCACAAAAGACTGCCCTCCACCCATTAAATCAATGAGCCCTTTAATATCGTGAGGCACCATAAAGGTGTATTGCCATGCATTTCCTTCAATATAACCAGGGTTTTTTACAAAATTAGCCCCTGTATCTGGATTAAACGGACGGAGCCAAGATCCATCTGAATTTTTTGGCCTAAGCAAATTATATGATGGATCGAATAATTTTCTGTAAGACTTAGATCTTTCAAGAAAAAGCGCATGAGATTCGGTATCGCCCAAAGTTTTGGACAAGGCTGCAATAGCAAAGTCTGCTAGGTTGTACTCCTGAACAATAGACACAGAACCACTTTCATATAGCTCTGCTCCTAAATAGCCCTTTTCAATATAAGTACCTAATTCAGGGCGTAATGGATTGTTATAAATCTGACTAGCACTTTTTTTCATGGCTTCTAATCCCAAGGCAACGTCAAAATCACGAATTCCCCTGTGATAAGTATCTGCAATAACAATACCAGCTGGGTCTCCTACCATTGTGGTGGTTTCAGTGGCGTTTAATTCCCATTTGGGGAGCCAGCCACTCTCCTTATAAATCTCCAACATACTTTTCACCATATTGGACTGTTGTTGGGGATAAAGCAGACTCATTAATGGGTGTAAATTTCTATGGGTATCCCACAAAGAAAACACCGTATATCTGGTGTCTTTGGTACTCAAAGTTTCTCTTGAACCCATAGCAGGGTAAGAACCGTCTACATCATTAAGCACATTGGGGTGAATTTGTGTGTGGTACAAAGCCGTATAAAAAATTTCTTTTGCATTTGGTTTTCCTCCTTTTACACGAACCACAGAAAGTACCTCTTCCCAAAGTGCCGTGGTATTTGCCCTAATTTGATCAAAAGATTGCCCACCTACCTCTGATATTAAGTTGGCTCGGGCATTTTCAATGCTTACATAAGATACCCCAATTTGCAAGACCACTTCGGTGGGCTTTTCAAACTGGTAAGTAAAATAAGCGCCAATACTGTCTCCAACAACTGTTTGCCTGAAACCTTTCATTAGTCTGGTTTTGCCATTGTATCCCATCCACTGCGCTTCTTCTCCATGGTATTTAGTGGGTCTTTTCCAAAACCCTTGTACTTGGGTAGGCTTAGAAACCCTTGCCACAAAATAGACAGGATAAGCTTCTTCTGGTTTGTAGTAGCAAAAACTGCCTACTTGTCTCATCCCTTCAATTTCAGTATCAGACACTCTTTTTAAACTAGCCCCCTGCTCATTAGTCAGACCCAAGCCTAGGTTTAATAAAATATTGGCCTGACCAGCTGGAAAGGTATAGCGACTCACTCCTACTCTTGTGCTTGCTGTAGTGGCTACCTTAATCCCATATCGGTCCAGCTCATTCTCATAATATCCCACGGAAGCTTTTTCGTTGCTATAAGTAGTACCATATTCAGATGGACTCGTTTCTAAAGCGCCTGCTGTTGGCATTGCAATAATTACACCCAGTTCTGGACAGCCAACACCAGATAAATTAACATGGCTAAAACCAGTTAAAAATTTATTTTCGTTTACATAGGGCGTAGAAAGCCAACGGCTGTCTTTTTCCATAGGAAAATTTTGAATTCCAGCCACATTGAAGGGGCTCACACTTACCATCCCTCTAGGGGCAATAGGCCCTGGATTTGTAGTGCCAAAATTTGAGCTTCCAATAAAAGGATTTACAAAATCTACTAAGCTACTGCTTTGTTCTGCTGCTGTGGGTGTTTTTAAATCAGTTGCATCTTGGCAAGAATAAAAAGACAAACTCACAAATAGCAGCGCAGTGTAATATGTTTTTTTAAAAGGGTTCATGAGCAAACATTATTATTTCTGTGTATTCTTAGATGCTTTAATCACTTCCCATTGGGCTGCTGTTATGGCATTTCCGTCAAAAAAAGAAACACCGTTGGCCCCATTGTTTTGGGCCTCACTGATAGCTAAACCTACCTCTTCAGCACTCATAGGGGGTACGTACACCCCTGTGTGCAAACCTACCCCTTTGCCCTTTAAATCATTTACTCCTTGGGCGGTAGCAAAACCAATCCAATCTACCCCTTCGTTATAAAAACTGTTATAAATCATAGGCAAGACCGCATCTATATTCCATTTGTCCCACCTTTGGCGCACCATATGGTCTGCCATCTCTGGATAAGGAAACACGGCAGCAGTGAGCATTTTATTGTTTTTATGGGCAATGTCATAAGCAGCGTCTACAATACTTTTTACTTTATTTAACCTAAACTGCTTCCATTCTATATCAATTTCAGGATGCGCCATTTCTAAAGGATTTCTGTGGTGCTTCTCTTGGAACTCCGCCACACAAACCTCGCAATAACAAAAGTCAAATTCTGGCAGTTCCGTATCTTGAACCAAGTTGTATTTTGGCAAAAGTCCCACGGGTAAATAAATGTCTGAATACCTAATATAATCTAAGTGAACACTTGCCACCCCGCTAACTTTAGCCAAACCAGCTACAAGAAAAAGCACATGGTCTCTGGATTCTTTTCTAGTGGGACACATCCATTTGTAATAACCCACATAGGGTGGCTGGTCAAAGCAAGATTTACCGTCCCTACTCACTGCATACCACTCTGGGTGCTTTTCTGCCTCCTTATCTCCAGGCCTATTAATCGCCATAATCCAAGCGTGCACTTCCAATCCTGCTTTTTCAGCTATGGGCACCAAACGCGCTAGAAGACTAGGGTCTGTGTTGGTATTTATCAACACTGCATCTATGCCATTTTGGGCATATTTTTCAAACTCAGCCACATAAGAGGCATCTGTCCTTTCCGGGTTAGCTGTAGTCCAAGTCCAATATTTAAATGGCGCTTTAACAGGCGTTTCCGCCAAAGTCTTTGGCTTGTTTTGACAGGCACTCAAAAATACGAGGGCCAAAAGCCCAAAAATCATAGGGCGTTTAAGGGTGGTTAGTTTCATAACGTATAAATTTACCATAGGGGTTTATTTCTAAAGTTTCAGGACCAAAAGGACTGTCGCAAAGCAGGCTAAAACCTGTGGCGTGAAGGGCTATATTTAAAACTACTTCAGTACCTTTCCACACTACATTACTTTGTATGAGGGATTTATTTAAAGGCAGCCCCGCTTTATGTGCCGCCAATAATTTTCTGTATTCCTGGTACATGAACCATTTTAAATGCTCTTGTTCAGGGGGCGTAAATTCTTCCGTTTCACCAGGAGATCTAGCACTGAAATACACATATCCCCACTTTTCTGGTTCGTGCATATTCACCACCATTTGAGGAGACCACACCCAATTGTATTCAGGCAAATAGGATCCGTTGGGGTCTTTTTTACGGCTGTAACGGCCCTCTTTTAACTCAAATTCCCAATTGACCCTAGAAAAACCCATACGCCAGAAAGTTCCAGCTACAGTGGCATTCATTTGAGTCACTTCATTAAAAACAGTCCATGGTATGGCTACTTCTAAAGACCAGCCTTGGTCTGAGTCAGAAGCATCGTTTATGGTACCCGCTACATGGACTGCAGACAAAACCCCCTTCATGTCCCATTGATTTAATACTTTAGGATTGTTTCTATAAGGTGCAGTCAAAAACAAATCCCAAACCGTATTGAGCACATTCATTTCAAATTCTACATAATTATGGGTATCTCCGTCTGGATCAATGAAAATTTCGAAATCATTGTTGTAAAAAATAACCGTATCCCGCTGCTTTAATGTACCCCAAACATGTGGCTCTTCAAGTCTAGCCATGAAGTACAAATATTTCTCATCCCATAACATTTTCATTTGGGTATTGTATTTTGGCTTTTTTAACCCTTCAATATCAACAAATGGAGCTGTCCATGGCGTGCTGTCCCAAACAGATTCCTCCGCCATACCATCTATTAAAATAGTCTCAGACGTCCTGTAAGCTACATAAGAATGCGGTATGGGCGTATTGGATTCAAATGGAAGTGATTGCCCTGAAGAATAGGCCACAAAGAAGAAACTCAGACTAAAAAAAAGGCAATTTTTTAAAATTATTTTCATGAATAATACCTAGTAAATGTTATTCTAAAATTACAAATTGTATTCTTATAGCAGAATTTAAACTAAATTTCACCCCACAAGGTATACTTATAATCTGATCCAATTTTGTTAATTTTAAAAGAATTTTAAAAGAATTTAGACCAATGACAATGCATTTAAGGCATACAACATCCTTATTAAAACAATAAAAACTTCCTAAATTCATTTTTTTGATAGCACCGCTTAAATAACCTCCATGATTGCAGATAATCAAATAGACGCCCTACTTAACCAACCTTCTTATTCGAAGAAATATCAAATTACAAAAAGGCATCATGTGATCTTTTGGACTATTTACATCTTATTTAACACCATTAGATGGGGGAGTTATTTTGACGATTATAGCTACTCTTTAAAAACAAATTTACTGGGCTTTCCCATTCATATGACTTTGGCTTACCTTAATGTTTATTACCTCATGCCAAAGTTTGTATACAAAAAAAAATACTGGAGTTACGCTGGACTAGTGGTGCTGTCTTTATTTTTAATGCTGATTTTAAAATACTACCTCACCTATTATTTGGTGAGCACCACCAATGTATGGCCCGAAGGACCCGAAGAACCCAATGGTTTAAGTTTCAATTACGCCCTTCAAATGATGCTGGGCGAATTTTACGTAGTAGCCTTTGTCACGGCCATTAAAGTGACCATTGACTGGCTGGGAGAAAACAATCGATTTAACGATTTAGAAAAAAGACAATTGGCTACTGAGTTGCGTTTTTTAAGGTCCCAAGTGTCTCCCCATTTTTTCTTTAATACCCTCAATAATATTTATGGCCTCACCCTAGAAAAGTCAGACAAAGCACCTGAAGTGGTTCTTAAGCTCTCCGAGCTGATGCGCTATTTATTATACGCCACCAAAAAAAGAAAACAAGATTTAGTGAGCGAACTCCACTGCATTCAAAATTACATAGACCTAGAACGCATTCGATTTAGTGATCACTTAAAAGTAACGGTGGATATTAAAGGAGATTTAGAAGGCAAAAAAATTGCACCCATGCTACTGATTCCACTTATTGAAAATAGTTTTAAACACGGTGCAAATCAAAATTTAGGCGCGGTGAAAATTTCTCTAAGTGCTCAAGTAACGGGAGATTTTTTGTACTTTGAAGTTTGTAATAATTTACCCGTAAACACGCAAGACGCCAAATCGCTAATCCATGCAAACAAAAACAGCAGTGGTATTGGCTTGGCCAATGTGAAAAAAAGACTAGAACTGGGTTACAAGCCCCAAGAGTATCATTTAGAAATAAACCAAACCGACCAACACTTTACCGTAAAACTCAAATTAAAAGTATGAGTCTGAAAACCATCATTATAGACGACGAACCCTTAGCAGTAAGCATTCTGGAAAAATACTGCAAAGAAATTAATGACATTGAACTTGTGGCTAGTTTTAATAATGCAGTAACAGCAGCAAGTTTTGTTCAAGATAATCCTTTAGACCTTATTTTTTTAGACATTAACATGCCTGTACTAGATGGCTTGTCTTTTCTAAAAAGTTTGGAGGTAAAACCCATGGTCATTATGACCACCGCCCATGAAACCCATGCCCTAGAAAGCTTTGAACTTCAAGCCATTGACTATCTGGTCAAGCCCATCCCATTTCCGAGGTTTTTAAAATCTGTTCAAAGAGTCATACAGCTAAGAAAACCCCGAGAAGTTCTAGACCATTCAACTACTGAAACGAAGAGTATTTTTGTGAAAATTGACAAAAAGAAATTGCAAAAAATTGAACTGAACAAAATAGTCCTTATTGAAAGCCTAAAAGACTACATCAGAATCAAAACAGATTTAGGAAAATACATTATCCACAAAACATTGAGCAGCTTTACAGATGAGCTTCCTCCAGATAAATTTATCAGAATACACCGGTCTTTTACAGTAGCCATAGACCGTATAGAATCTGTAGAAGGAAATAGTATAGAAATACAAGGAGAACGGTTTACAATAGGCAGAAGTTATATTACGGAAGTAAAGTCTAAAATTCTTCAAGACCTTATTAGTTAAGGCGTGGCCAAATGGCTAAGGTGTTTGTCTTGTAGTACAATCTATTAAGCCACAGGGCATTGTCGTTTGTCTAAATTAATTGCACAAAGGGTTTTTTATTTAGACCTTAAGTAAGTTAAACAAGAAATGCCATGCGCCTACTTTATTACTTAAGTAAAACACAAGCAGCTACTGCAAAATTAGGGGTGTTATTTTCTATAATACTGTTATTTGTTGTGGTGGCATGCCAAACCAAAGGGCCCAAAATAAAAGACGTCAATACTGGAATGCTTTTAGAAAAGGTGCCAGATTCCGTAGACTTTACTTTTCACGTGAAGCCCATACTTTCAGACAGGTGCTTTAAATGCCATGGGCCAGATAAAAATGCCCTTCAGGGCGGTCTTTCGCTTCATACTGCAGCGGGGGCCTATATGGCCCTTGGCAAAGCCAAAGACCGCCAAGCCGTAGTCCCATTCAAACCAGAGGCAAGTGAACTAGTGGTGCGCATACACAGCACAGACCCAATCACCCAAATGCCACCTCCAGAATCCAATCTAAGCCTTAGTGAATACGAGAAAGAGGTCCTGGAAAAATGGATTACCCAAGGAGGTAATTACCAAGAACATTGGGCATTTAGCCCTCCAACAGCAGAAAAAGTTCCAAACCTAAACCCCAGTTGGGGAGCCAACGAAATAGATGCTTTTGTCTACAAAAAACTCCTTGAAAAAGGCCTAGACCCCTCTGAAGCAGCATCCAAAGAAGTGCTTTTAAGAAGGGTATTTTTGGACCTTACAGGATTGCCGCCTAGCCCAGAAACTGTAAAAGCATTTGTGTCCAATACAGACCCTAACGCATATGACAAAATAGTAGATAGTTTACTTAGCACCGCAGATTACGCGGAACACATGGCCTCTGAATGGTTGGCTATTTCAAGGTATGCAGACACCCACGGCTATCAGGATGATTTTGAGAGAACCATGTGGCCGTGGAGGGATTGGGTTATTCACGCTTTTAAAGAAAACATGCCTTACAATACTTTTGTGACCTATCAGTTGGCTGGAGACCTATTGCCCAACCCTACCAAAGAGCAAATTTTGGCAACAGGATTTAATAGAAACCATAAAATTACTTTCGAAGGGGGTGTTATACCAGAGGAATACCGAGTAGAATACGTAGAAGACAGGGCAAATACATTTGGCACTGCTTTTCTGGGTATGACTATGGAGTGTGCCCGTTGCCACGACCACAAATACGATCCTATCTCTCAAAAAAATCACTTTGAACTCTTTAGTTTCTTTAACAATCTAGATGAAAAAGGATTGGTTTCTGACCGCAATGAAGTCCCGGCGCCCACCATGAGAATTACACCAGAAGACCAAAAAGGAGTGCTAGCCTTTTTAAACTTACAAGAGCGCCAAAAAATGCCTGACAACAATGGTATAGACAAGGGCATGGAAATTATGGTCATGCAAGACATGCCCATTGCCAGAAAAACATTCATATTAAACCGTGGGGCTTATGACCAACCCACCACAGAGGTCTTTCCTAATACCCCAGAAAAAATATTGCCTTTCCCAGAACATTTTCCAAAAAATAGGTTGGGGCTTTCTCAGTGGTTGTTTGCAGAGGAGCATCCGCTAACAGCGAGGGTAGCCGTCAATAGAATATGGCAGCGCTTTTTTGGTCAGGGATTGGTAGCCAGCAGCTATGATTTTGGTAACCAAGGGTCACTTCCTACCCATCCTGAATTACTGGATTTTATGGCCCTTAAGTTTAAAGATGGGGGGTGGGATTTACATAAAATCATGCGATTCATTGTACAATCAGACACCTACAAACAAAATAGTGCCGTAAGCGAAAAAGCCCTTCAATTAGACCCAGAAAATAAATGGCTGGCCAGGGCACCAAGATTGAGATTGTCTGCAGAGAGCATTAGAGACCAAGCCTTAGCGATTAGCGGCTTATTGGTCAGAAAAATTGGTGGCCCGAGCGTAAAACCGTATCAACCAGAAGGCTTGTGGAAAGAAACCACCGGCGGAGGCGGCGGAAGTACAGCCAACTATGTGCCAGACACTGGTGCTTCTCTCTAGAGAAAAAGTATGTACACCTTTTGGAAAAGAACCGTTCCTCCGCCGAGCATGCTCACCTTTGATGCCTCTAATAGAGATTTATGCAGTGTAAAAAGCCAACAAACCAATACCCCACTTCAGGCCTTGGTATTATTAAATGACCCACAAATCATAGAAGCATCTCGGGTATTGGCAGAAAAAGCTACTAAAAAAGAAACCAAAGTAGCCGCCCAGTTGGCCTATATATACTTGGCAGCTACTGGCCAATTTACCACTGAAAAAGTAGCCGAACAATTACTAGCGCTTTACCACGACATGGAGCAACAGGTATTAGAAGAAGGTGTTTTACCTGAAGCGTATTTAGGCATTGGAGAAAAAGAAAGGTCTTTTAAAGAAAAAGATACTGCATTTACCGCCCTGTCCCTAACAGCTCACACCATTTTAAATTTAGACCTAACCATTACCCGCAGCTAATCATGAGTGAAAAAAAGATTATAGAAGAACGCTCCCTACAACTCAACAGAAGGGCCTTTCTAGGTAAAACTGCTCTTGGCATTGGTGGGATTGGCTTGGCCTCATTATTAGGTACGCCATATTTTAACACCACTAAAAACGGCGTAATTACTTCTGCTACACCAAATGCAGGTGTTAAGGGATCCCTAGGAGGGCTCCACCATCCTGCCAAAATAAAAAGGGTCATTTATTTGTTTCAAAGTGGTGGCCCCTCACAATTAGAATTATTTGACTACAAGCCCATGCTCAATAAAAGGCGTGGAGAAGATTTACCAGAATCTATTAGAAACGGACAAAGGCTTACCGGAATGACCTCTGGACAAGATAAATTTCCACTAGTAGGTTCCCAATTTAATTTTAAACAATACGGCAACAACCCTGCTTGGATCAGCGATCTTTTGCCTTATACCGCAAAAGTAGCAGACGACATTTGTGTGATAAACTCCATGTATACAGAGGCTATTAACCACGATCCTGCAGTCACTTTTTTCCAAACAGGCTCCCAACAACCCGGGCGTCCAAGTATTGGGTCTTGGTTGAGTTATGGCTTAGGCAGTGAAAATGACAACCTTCCTGCTTTTACCGTTTTACTTTCTAGGGGAACAGGAAGGCCCAATGGTCAACCTTTGTATACCAGGCTTTGGGGGAATGGGTTTTTACATTCCCTACACCAAGGGGTGCAGTTTAGGGCAGCCAAAGATCCTGTCTTGTATTTAAATGATCCAGACGGCATGAATAAGGCTACTAAAAGAAACATGCTAGACCACTTGGCAGCATTAAATGACGCTGGTTATGAAGACTACGGAGATCCAGAGATTAAGAGTAGGATTGCCCAATATGAAATGGCTTATAGGATGCAAACCTCTGTGCCAGATGTAATTAGCACAGAAAAAGAGCCAGACTATATTTATAAAATGTACGGAGCAGACGCTAAAATCCCCGGTACATTTGCTGCCAACTGCTTGTTAGCTAGAAGATTGGCGGAAAAAGATGTGCGTTTTATACAACTGTATCATATGGGATGGGACCAACATGAAAACCTTCCTGGTGCCATTACCAAACAAGCCAAAGATGTAGATCAGGCTTCTGCTGCACTCATTATGGACCTCAAACAGAGGGGTTTATTAGAAGACACCTTAGTGGTTTGGGGTGGAGAGTTTGGAAGAACCAATTACTCACAGGGACTACTCACAGATACCAATTACGGAAGAGACCACCACCCAAGATCCTTTAGCATGTATCTGGCTGGAGGCGGAATAAAACCAGGATTGTACGGAAAAACAGATGATTTTGGATACAATATTGTAGAAAACCCCGTACATGTTCATGATTTTCAAGCAACCATGTTACATTTATTGGGTATAGACCATGAAAAATTCACTTACAAACATCAGGGAAGAAGATTCAGACTTACAGATGTAGAAGGAAAAATTGTCAGAGATATTTTAAGTTAGCATGAAAAGAAAAGAATTTATAGCTACATCTGGTCTCGGATTTCTAGGCTTGGGGCTCTTTGGATGGGACACACTTGGGGTTAATGTCCTAAAAGATGCCGTTATAGGACATGGGAGCCACCAATACAAAATAGACTTAAACTGGGGCGCATTGAATCCCAATTTCTATCCTGTAAATGACTGCCATGAAATGGTACAGGACCGCAAAGGACTCTTGTACCTATTGACCAACCACACTGCCAATAATGTGTTGGTTTACAACACTTCTGGCGCCTTAGTAAACAGCTGGGGAAACGAATATCCAGGCGCACACGGACTGAGTATTCACGATGAAAACGGCACAGAATTCTTGTATATTTCAGACAACAACAGGCATGAGGTGATCAAAACAACCCTAGATGGAAAAGTGGTTCAAATTTTTCCCTTTCCTGTAGAAAGTGAGAAGTATCTTAGCCCCTCTGAGTATATTCCTACGGAAACTTGTGTGGCCGCAAACGGCGATGTCTTCGTGGCAGACGGCTATGGCGCACAATACATCCTTCACTACAATGCCAAAGGCGAACTTTTAAACGTATTTGGCGGAAAAGGGACGGAAAAACACCAGTTTTTAAATGCCCATGGCATTTGTATTGACACTAGAAGCAAAAACCCCAGCCTGCTCATTACTGAAAGACAGGGAAACGAACTAAAACGTTTTGACCTCAACGGGAATTTTTTAAGCACTACCCATTTACCAGGGGCATATATATGCAGGCCAGTCATTCACGAGCAAGAAGTGTATCTGGCCACTATTTGGTCTGGTGATGGGGCCGCCAATAGTGGTTTTATAGCTATTTTAGATCGAGACAATAAACTTACTTCTGCTCCTGGTGGTATAGCACCTTCTTACAATGAAGCGGGTGAGCTGCAAAAAATGCGCCAAGGTTTAAAAGTTTTTAAACACCCCCATGATGTTTGTGTAGACAAAGACCACAATGTTTATGTAACCCAATGGAATGCCGGAAAAACATATCCTATTAAACTCATAAGGATATGAGAAGTCTCTGTCTAATAAGGGAAAAACACTTTGTCTTAGTAGGGTGTATTGTGGTTGGTTTGCTGGGTTGCTTAGTGGGTTGTAAACAAGCGACTGACCAGTCAGTGACACTTAGCAGCTCCAAGACTTTTCAACTCTCTAATCCCCTGATTATAACAAAAAAAAAACTCTTTAAAGACAGTACAACAGTCCGGCTGGAGCGCCCTTATCCTGGCGCTATTTTATGGTTTCAATCAGAAGGAATAAATACCCAACTTAACAGTACACCAAAGGCGTATTCCTCCCCTATTATACTTAGTGAAAACACTAAATTACTTGCCTACGCCACGCATCCAGACTATAAAACCAGCGATACCGTGGCTTTAGAGGTATACAAAATAAAGCAACCTTTGAATCAAGCACAAATAAGTGTTTTTCCTCCGGCAAACGACGCTTATCCTGGAAAAGGAGCAGCCACCCTAATCAATAGTACTAAAGGGCCGCTGTCTTTTAGAAATAGTGAAGAATGGTTGGGCTTTAACCAACCGGTTGTAAGGATAGATTTGGTGTTTGAAAAAGCCATTGTCATGAATAAGGTGTATATCAGTAGCTTGATTGATCAAGATGCATGGATTTTTCCACCCACAAACATTATTGTAAAACACAATAATACCGCTATTGGAACACTTTATAATAAGGAAGCAGGTCAACCATTGATGGCCCAATTAAAAACTTTTATAGTAGATATTCCAATTAAAAGCTACACCCAACTCTCTATTGAAATAGCAGCCTTAAATAATATTCCTGAATGGCATCCTGGAAAGGGAACACAATCTTGGCTTTTTATAGATCAAATACTCGTAGAATAATATGTTTTTAATATTTCAACAAGTCAACATCTTTGGGGTTTTTCAACTGTTAAGCGTCCATTTTTTAGCCCTTTGTGGCAACTTTCAATTATTGAATTTCAACCTTTGGCAAATGATGGGAAATTTTCACCCACTTTTGGTGCATTTACCCATTGGTATTTTTCTATTTGGTTTTGCGTTGGAGTGTTTTAGTAGGTTTAAGAAAATACCGTTACCACAACAAATTAGCGCATTTACCTTAGCTACTGCAGCAGGTTTTGCACTCTTCTCTGTTATCTCAGGTTTACTTTTAGCCCAGGATGGGGCTTACAACCAAGATAACTTGTCCTTACATAGAAACATGGGAATAGCCTTTACCCTAGGGGCATTTGGCTTGCTTTTCATACAACAATATAAAGCTGTTTGGACCACTAAAGCATTCCTTCCCCTCTATGCTATATTGGTGCTTTTATTGAGTATTACTGGGCATTACGGCGGAAACATGACCCATGGTGAAGGCTTCTTATTTGGGCAAAATGATTCCAGCTCAAGCCTTTCCATTGCCTCATTGGAAAATACCATGGTTTATAACGATTTGGTGAAGCCTGTGTTGGACCTTAAATGTGTGGCCTGTCACAACGAAAAAAAAACAGAGGGTGGTCTATTGATGACATCGCCAGAATGGCTGCTAAAAGGTGGGGAACATGGTCCCATTTTTCCAACAAATAAAGATACTTTAGGTACCCTTCTTACCAGAGTACATTTACCCTTAGAGGAAAAAGAGCATATGCCACCAAAATCCAAAAAGCAACTCAGCAGTCAGGAAATAGTCCTGTTAGAATGGTGGATTCAAAACAAAGCCTGTTTTGACTGCAGTACAGCTAATTTAGAAGCCAATGAAAAAGTGGCGTTGGCATTGCAATCCTTTCTAGAAGACAACAGTCCTATTAAACAATGGGAGAAAACCATAGATCCTGTGCCACAAGATTGGATCCTCGCATTAGCCTCCAAAGGAATTACGGCCTATCCAATTACTTTTGGACACCCTATGGTAATAGTCAACGCAAGAGGGAAACAAAATCTGACTAAAAAAGACTTTAAACTCCTGAAAAAATACCAAGAAAATATTGTAGAAATAAACTTGGGTGCTAGCAATATGAATGACACTTTAGCGGTGTTTTTGAAAAACTTTGAGCATCTTTTGAAATTGCAAATTCCACAAACCCCAATTACAGACAAAGGGATGGAATACGTGAAATCTCTAGACCATCTGTTGACCATAAATGCTTTTGCCACCAATGTGACCAGCAAATCATTAGATATCATTAGTGAAATAAATACCTTAGAAAACGCCTACCTCACAGACACGCAAATCAATAAAAATACAATGGAGGCCTTTGTGGCTAAAAACGGAAAGCTACGCTTGCATTATATCTCTGAAGACACTTTTGCCCAAACCGCATTAGACCCGCCTACTATTTTATCCAAAACAGATTTTTTTAGAGATTCTCTAGCCATAGAAATGGCCTATGTGTTTGAAAATGCAAGTCTCTTTTACACCCTGGATGGAAGTACTCCTGACTCGACTAGTATAAAATACAACCGTCCTTTTTCCATAGACAAGACTACCGTTCTAAAAGCGGTTACTTATATGGAGGGATGGGGACTAAGTGCCGTGGCAGAGGCAGATTTTAAAAAGTCTAATATAGATTATTCAAAGGTGGAGCTTTTGGAAATACCCAATGAAAAATACACCGCTAATGGAGGGAAATCACTGGTGGATTTAAAAAGAGGTTCTACCAATTTTGTAGACGGCATGTGGCTTGGATTTGAAGGGAAAAACAGCGAGGCAATACTCACATTAAGCAAAAGTGAAAAAGTGAATTCAATGGCAGTTGGAACCTTGTCTGCTCCTGCAAGTTGGATTTTTTACCCTATTGGTCTAGAAATCTTCAGCAGTAACAATGGGATTGATTATAAAAAAATAGCCCAACAAAGTTATACTCCTGAGGAGCCAAACAACGACGTTAAAAAGAAATTTTTGGAAATCTCTTTTCCTGAAGTTGCCGCCACCCACCTAAAGGTAGTGGTGAAAAGCCCCCTTAAAAATCCTGAATGGCACCCCAACCCAGGAGGCAAAAGCTGGATTTTTATAGATGAAATTATTGTAGACTAGTGTTTGCAATTGACTAAATTATAGTATGTGGCATTTTTTTTACTGAAAAGTTTAATGTTAATTATAATCTAGCTCATATTATTATATGGTATCGGATATCTAATAATTATCATAACTTGATTGTATTAAATTTTTAGAGCTATTCATAAATCTCCAATAATATCTCTTTGGTAACAGATGTTACAAAGCAGCCATCATATTTTCCTTACTTTTGACAAAAATATTTAAATGGATTTTATTTTAGACCCTTGGCCGTGGTATGTATCCGGCCCTCTTTTTGCTTTAGTCATGCTTAGCCTTACTGTCTTTGGAAAGAACTTTGGCATGTCTTCTAACCTCAGAACACTCTGTGCCATTGGTGGTGCAGGGAAATGGGCTTCCTTCTTTAAATTTGACATTAAATCCCAAAAATGGAACTTAGTCGTGGTATTAGGTGCCGTTATTGGTGGGTATCTCGGAAGTCATTT
>Ga0102821_1000263_pt1 | contig 21591 bp, 20 predicted proteins | sample ColrivemetaGS715_FD_78194 | JGI IMG/M metagenome (GOLD analysis project Ga0102821, IMG submission 78194) | Estuarine microbial communities from the Columbia River estuary - Ebb tide non-ETM metaG S.715 | ecosystem: Environmental > Aquatic > Marine > Intertidal zone > Estuary | place: USA... | reverse complement strand
TTTGACGCGTGGAATCACGATTTCAATGATATCTTTTTTGATTTTAGCCAACATTTCTGCTTCTGGAGCGAAGTCGTCGTGTTGGGTAGAAACAACAATAGTGTCAATGAGTTGTGGCACGTTGTCATCGGAATATTCGATGGTAACTTGCGATTTGGCATCTGGGCGCAAGTAAGGAATAAGTGCAGACTCGTTGTTGCGAATCGCAGACATTTCCTCTAAAATTTTGTGCGCGAGGTCTAGTGCCAATGGCATGTAGTTGTCGGTTTCTTTGGTCGCGTAACCGAACATCATGCCTTGGTCGCCAGCGCCTTGGTCTTCTGGATTGCTGCGCTCTACACCTTGATTGATATCCGAAGACTGCTCGTGAATAGCAGACAAGATGCCGCAAGAGTTGGCATCGAACATATATTCAGACTTCGTGTAGCCAATCTGACGAATGGTTTCGCGGGCAATTTTTTGAACATCGAGGTAAACGGTAGACTTCACTTCGCCTGCTAAAACAACCTGACCGGTAGTTACGAGGGTTTCGCAAGCTACTTTTGAACTCGGGTCAAAAGCCATAAAGTTGTCGATGAGTGCGTCTGAAATTTGATCAGAGACTTTATCTGGGTGCCCTTCTGAAACGGACTCGGAGGTAAATAGGTATGCCATTAACTTGAAATATTAGGTTGCAAAGTTACAAAATAAATTTGCTTTGCTCGCGTGCTTTTCTGCGCAGCAAAGGATTGGGTCTGTAGCGGTCTTCGCCGTATTCGGCAAACAATGATTCAAGTCGCTCGAGTACCCAGCCTGCACCGAGTTCGTCTGCCCAAGCCAATAAGCCTTTTGGGTAGTTGACTCCTTTGGTCATGGCGAGGTCTACGGCAGCCGGGCTAGCTACCTGCATGAATACTGCATCGGCAGCTTCATTGATCAGGAGCACTAAAATACGTTCAAAAATTTGTTGGCCTAGAGCCTCATTGCGGTTAGGAGCTGGTGCTACACTTCCTTCTTGATAATTGTAAAAACCTCGGCCAGTTTTTCTTCCTAAGAAACCAGCTTCCATGTGTCGTTTTTGCGTAAAGGACGGCTTGAAGCGCGGGTCATAGTAAAATGCGGCAAATACGGTTTCTGTGACGGTATAATTGATGTCGTTGCCAATATAGTCCATCAGCGTGAATGGGCCCATCTTGAATCCGCCAATGGTGGTCATGGCCCAGTCAATGGTTGCGAAGTCTGCCAAGCCTTCTTCATAGATGCGCAGTGCTTCGCCATAAAATGGACGCGCCACTCGATTGACAATAAAACCAGGCGTGTCTTTACACACCACTACGGTTTTATGCCAACTGGTAATCAATTCTTCAATGCGTTGGGTATTTTCGCTAGATGTCGCAACGCCGGGAATCACTTCAACTAGCGGCATGAGCGTTGCAGGGTTAAAGAAGTGAATACCCAAAAACCGACTCGGGTCTTGGAGGCAAGATCCGATAGATGCGATTGATAAAGACGAGGTATTGCTCGCTAGAATACAGGTCGGAGAAACAACTTGTTCAAGTTGTGTAAAAACTTGGTGCTTGACCGCTAAGTTTTCGACGATGGCTTCTATCACCAGCGCGGCCTCGTGGTGCTCGCTGAGTTGGGTAGAATAGGCCATGTTATTTTTGATTTCTTCCGCTTCTTCGGAGCTGAATTTCCCTTTTTCTGTCAATTTCAATAAACTGGAAGAGATTTGTTGCTCCGCTTTTTTGAGTTGCTCGGGGTTGGTGTCGGTCAATACCACACGATGACCCGCTTGTGCAGCCACCTGAGCAATGCCTGCTCCCATGGTTCCTGCACCTACTACACCTATTTTTACTTTCATCTTAATTTCCATTGAATATGGGGTTTCTCTTTTCTAAGAATGCACTGACGCCTTCTTTGAAATCATGCGTTTGTCCGGCCTCTGTTTGCAAGATTTCTTCCATTTTTAACTGGTTATCCAAGGAATTATACAAACTCATATTCATCGCTCTTTTGGTGAGACCTAAACCTTTCGTAGGCATTTGAGCAAGTTGAATAGCGTATTTTTCAATGGTTGCTTCGAAATCAGCATCGGCAACAGCTTTGTAAATCATGTTCATCTTTTCTGCCTCTACCGCATTTACTTTTTCACCGGTCATCATGAGGGCCATTGCTTTTTGAACGCCTACTAAACGCGGAAGCATAAAGGTTCCGCCCGAATCTGGAATGAGTCCGATTTTAGAAAATGCCTGTATAAATGAGGCGCTTTCTTTGGCCAGAACGATATCGCAAGCCAGGGCAATGTTGGCACCTGCGCCAGCAGCTACACCATTAACGGCAGCTATCACAGGCTTCTCGAGAGCGCGTATTTTCAGGATGATAGGGTTATAGTGTTCGGCAACAATTTGCTGCAAGGCAGGTCCGTTCGGATCAGTGGCTTCAGAGAGGTCTTGTCCGGCACAAAAAGCTTTCCCTTCTCCGGTCAGGACAACCGCACGAATGTTTTCGTCGCTAGCCGCTCGATCGAGTTCTGCTTGTAATTGCAAAGCCATGGAACGATTGAATGAATTGAAAACATTTGGTCGGTTCAACGTGAGGCGAAGCACCCCATTTTCTTGTGTCGATGCGATTTCGTTCATTTGTTAAGATTGATAATGTTTGAGTAAGGATTGCGCTCTTTCTTTGAGGGTTTGACGTAAACTAGCAGGTTCGATCACCTCGACTTCACCCGCATAGCCTAATAAATTTCGGATAAATTCTTCGGTAATTAAAATGCGAAGTTCAAAAATGCTAAATGTTGGCTGTTTTTCAACTAATTTTTGAGATGCATGAAAAGCTTGTGTTTCAATGTAGCGCGCGGCAACTGGTTCTGCTTTGATGATGATTTTGACGGCTTCTCCTTTAAATGCGGTAATGCCAACTGCATCTCGAAAGTAGTCGGAGGCGTTGAAGTCTGCGGGGATCTGAGCGGCTTCGTCCAGGAGCTGCAATTCGGTCATGCGGTCGAGGGCAAAGGTGCTGATGTCCTTTTTTTGAAGGTCATAGGAGATGAGGTACCAGCGGTTGCGGTATTCCTTCAAGAACAACGGACTTACTTTTCTGGGTTTGGATTGTTGTTGTTGAAAACTGGTGTACATAAACCACACCCGCTTCTTGGCCTGTATGCCCTCCAAAAGTGTGGGTAGGTATTCATTGCCACCTGCAGAAACAGCGGCTTCAAACTGAATGAATTCGGAGAGTTCTTGACTTTGATCCCCAACGGCAACACGGTCTACGATTTTGTCGATGGCCAAACCAAATTGCTGAAAGAAAGGCACTTCTCTAAATTGCTGCAGTGTAGAAACCGCAAAGCGAATGGAAGAAAGTTCGTCTTCGGAAAGCGGAACGTCATTGATGCTGAAATCCGGATCTTCGTAAAAATAACCCCCGTTTTTTTTGCTGTAACGGATCGGAGCATCGTGTTCCATTTTCATCGTAAAGAGGTCTTTTTCGATGGTGGATGCACAAATATGAGCGCCAGATTCCGATCCAAATAAAGCATCCTCACATGCTGATCGCAGCGCCTCTTTTGACGGAAAGGGCTTGTATTTATTGCGCAGCATCCGGTCGATGATGCGGTAGCGAATCAGCGCATTTTTAATGTGGGGCATTAGTGTTTTTCCAATTTTTGCTGATAGCCAAAGAGCTCGAAAAATTTGATGGCTTTTACTACTTCATACGGAACGTCGTCTTCCCAACTGTGCGCATTGGCTTTGATTTTGCTGAGTACGTCGTCGGATAAAATATGGAGCAGACTTGGGTCGTATTCTTGTAGTGCCGTGATTTTATCGTTGGCTTGCATGTAATTGAGCAGCCCGATCATGTTTTCTGGCAGTTTAATATTGCCAAGATGGTACAAACTACCGTCTTCCACATTGATTGCCGGATAAATATATAGTTTCACGTTGTGTCCGAAACCGCGTCCAAAAGCTTCTAATAGACCGCCTGGCAAATTGTCGTAATATTTCTCATCAAAAATGATGTGAAGGTTATAGATACCCATAATGACCCCAACGAGATTTCCTCTAGCAATAGAGGAGAGGTACTCGAGCATTTTGTAGTGCTTGAGGTAGTTCGACACCATCACTGTATAACCCAGTGAGCCAAGTAATTCGGCGCGGTCGAGGAAGTCTTTGTCCGAGATTTTGCCATCGGCGGTGAGGTCTTTGAGGGTGAGTTCAAAGACAACCTCTAGCTGCTCTGGCTTGACGCGCTTTTCTTTGGCAAAAGCTGCACGCGCGCGCTCGATCATGTCGATGTGCACTTTGGTGACCGGTCTGAATCGGCCCCTCATGAGCAATATGTTTTTCTTGTAGAGCGCAGTGGAGGGTTGTAATACATTTTTTGCTAAATCGAACATGGTGGCATTGGTGATACCGCGGCGCACTAAATTGAGTGCGATGATGCGGTTATCCATGTCCTCGAAATCTGGACCTGAAATGCGGAGCATGTCAATCTCCATGCGGTCTGGAGGCAAGCGGTGTACGATTCCATCTATGAAATCGTTTATATTGCCCGATTGAAAATAACAAGCGTAAATCAGGTTGACTCCGAGAATTCCCAAAGCTTCTTGTTGGGCTTTGTGGCTGTTGTCATGCATTTTAATGTGCAAAATGACATCGTTGGGCTTTTTATCGAGGCCTAATTGAAAACGAAGCCCGACCCAACCTTGACCTTGGTTGGTTTTGTGGTAATTGAGTGCTTCTACCGTATTGCAAAACGCAAAGAAACGAGCCTCTCTGTTCTTGACAGGCAAGATATCTTGCAAGTGCTTGAATTCGGTTTGGAGCATAGTAAGCAAGCGCTCTTCACAGACGTATCGGACGGTTTCCCCGTACATGGAGTCCGATACCTTCATGTCGTAGGCAGATTGCGTGTAGGCTATAGTACCGGAGCTTCCGCCGGCTTTAAAGAAATTAGCCGCCACCTCTTGGCCAGCGCCAATTTCGGCGAAACAACCGTAGATATCTTGAGTCAGGTTGATTTTTAAGGCTTTGTCTTCGGTTGTTAAACGACTTGCGCTCATGTTAGTGTGGGTCTTTGAAATTCGGATTGGAAATAAAGGAGGTGTCGGTAAGGGTCAGTAAGAATTTTTTGAGCAAATATTTTTCTTGGGCATTGAGTTGCACACCTCCCTGATTGGCAAATTCGATAAGTGGGTCGATGGTCGGGGAGACGTGCACGCCGCTCGAATAGTGCTCAATGACTTCGTCGAGTGTCTGAAAACGTCCGTCGTGCATGTAGGGTGCACTCAAGGCGATATTGCGCAGGGTAGGCACTTTAAATTTGCCGTAATCTTCTGGGTTGCCCGTTACACCACCGCGGCCCAGATCAGTGAAATTGGCATCTAGCCCGTTGTTGGAGTATTTTTTGACCCGCATGAGCGGACCGTTGTGACAATGAAAGCAATCGGCGCCATTTAAACTTTTAAAGAGGTCATATCCAGCCCATTCTTCGACGTCCACAGTTTGAAGTATGTTTTGTTCTTGGGAGGTTAAGGACATGCCATTTTCGTATTTGTACATGACGTCAAATTTGGACGACGCGGAAATCATGGTGCGGATAAATTGCGCGATGGCTTTGGTTACCTTGATGGAGTCGATGCCGGGTTCGCCAAATGCGCGGTAAAACTTGTTGCGGTAGTTGATATCGAGATTGAGTTTGTAGACGGCGTTGGTCCAAGTTTGATGCATTTCAATGGGGTTCGGAATAGGTTCGAGAATTTGTTGTTCTAGTGTGGCAGCGCGGCCATCCCAGAAAAAGAAATTGTCCCAACCGAGGTTGATGAGTGCCATGGAGTTGCGCGTGCCTGCAATCCCGTCGATACCAGTAGAATACTTGTTTGGATCAGAAAAACTGCTCTGCGACAAATGGCAGGAGGCACAGCTCATGGAGTCATTGCCAGAGAGTCTTTTTTCGTAAAATAACCAGCGTCCGAGTTCTACGCCTTCCTGTGTCATGGGGTTGTCTGAAGGAATAAGCATGTCGGGAAAATGACTCGGGATTTCCAAAGCATAGGGGGTGGGTCGAAAGGTGGTTTTATCCTTTCTACACGCACTCAAAAAGAGTAATAGGCTTAAGAAAATCAAGATTCTAAACATTAGTAAGGGCTAATGGCGTTTTTGAAATTATCGATTACTTTTTGCGTGAGTGCTTCTTGACCCGCCGCGGTATGGGTAAGGTATTCTGTACTGAGGTTGATGCTATTTACCCCTTGGCCCAAGAAAGCCAATAGGTCGAGTTTGAGTTTGAACTGGCGCGTGTTGTTGCCGATGTCGGTCCAGTTGATGTTGTTGAACTGCAGATTTTGCAGATATGGATCGGTGCCGATATGGAAACTGAAAGACAGATCTGTATTGGTGGTTGCATCGATGATGGTGTCCACTTTGCCTTCGATATTCATGAAGATGTAACCTGGGTTCCAGCCCCAGTGCATCGGCCCCGCATTGCTGATGTTGAGCGGGCTTTCGTTAGGAAAAGCGCTTGGATCGAGGTGGTTGAGTGTTGAATCAACACCAAGAACAGCGCTTAGGTTGGTGAATTTGGTGTAGTCACCTTCCTTTTTGAATAAGAGGCTACCCGTTTCTCGGTAGTCAAGAAGTGCGGCTTGGTGCAGCGCGGTGCTGCCATTGCCAAAGAGCGTAAAGTAGCACTTGAGTTCTGTAAATTTGATTTTGTATCCCTCTGGTGTTGTATAGATGCTGTCCATGTAAAATGGGAGGGCGCCAAAAACAGGTTGCATGGCTACCTGGAGCTGAGCTTTTGGGGCCTCGGGTTTATCTTTGTCGCAGGCCACTACAAGCAGCAGCAGCGGGAGGCAGAAAAATATTGTTTTCATCTAACAAAAATACGTCAAAACGCTCAAATTGTTCTTAATTTTAGGAAAAGTTCAGCCCAAATTCAACGAATGCCCCAAACCACCTCTCAAGCCCTCCGCGTTTATGCCGCATCTGCGGGCAGCGGTAAGACCCATCGGCTTGTTTTAGAGTATCTTAAGATCCTGCTCTCAGACGCCAATTACCGCCAAAAGTTCCGTCATATCGTCGCCATGACCTTCACCAATAAGGCGGCCAATGAAATGAAGGAGCGCATCCTTCAAACATTGAGTGGTTTGGCCTATCCAGCAAGTGCCAGCCCAAAAACACAGGCGCTTCAAGCAGATTTGCTCAAAGAAACCACCCTGACAGCAGTTCAGCTTCAGCAGCGCGCGGCAGGTGCCTTACAAGGCATCTTGCATCACTACGAAGATTTCAATATTTCTACCATAGACAAATTCAATTTGCGCCTGATTCGCTCTTTTAGCCGAGATTTGGATTTGCCCTCAGACTTTGAGGTGGTACTCAACGAAAAACTCGTCCTAGACGAAGTCCTCGACCTCTTGATTGCCCGCTTAGGTCAGCCCGACGCCGAAGAACTGACCAGTTGGATGCTCGCCTATGCCCGAACCAAAGTTGCGGAAGGCGAATCCTGGGATTTCAAAAGGTCCTTGCTCCAATTTTCAGAAGTATTGGGCAAAGAGCGCAATGCCAAAGAAGTGGCCCTTCTTCTCGAGAGCACCTACACCCCAGATGCCTACCAGGCTTACCAAGACCAAGCAAAACAAATCAAAGATGACTTTTTGACGCGTTGCGCCGGGGTTCATGCGTTGGCTGCTCCCTTCAAAGGCACTGTCTTCAAAACCGCCACCGACCAAAAACGCATCGATGCCTTTATCGAAGATCCAAATTGGGGCTTGGGTAAAAAGGAGGGCTCGTTTTATGCCCCCACCTTCAAAGAAAAACTCGAACAAGGCCAATTTGATCTTCCGAGCCAAGTTTCAGCCGCACTTTTGAGCTTAGAAGAGGCCTACGAAGCTGCTTTGGGCGCTCATAAACTCATCGAAACACAAAGAAAGAACTTCTACAATATGGCCTTGTTGCAGTACGTCGCGCAACAAATAAAAGTGCTCATGACTGCTCAGCAGCAAATCCGCATATCGGAATTCAACCAATTGATTAGTCAGCTTGTTCAAGGGGAGCAAGCTCCCTATATCTACGAAAGGTTGGGCATCCGTTACGAACATTTCCTTCTCGATGAATTCCAAGATACCTCTCGTTTGCAGTGGGTCAACATGATTCCACTCCTACTGGAGGCAATTGCCTACGAGCGTCCGAATCTCATCGTGGGCGATGCCAAGCAAAGTATTTACCGTTTCAACAACGGCTTGGCCGAACAATTCGTCGCGCTCCCGAGCTTGTACAACCCGGAAAACGACCCCCAAATGGCACGCACGAGTGCGCGCTTCGAGGCCAGCGGTTTCAAGCAGAGTTTGCTCGACAACTACCGTTCGGCTCCTGAAATCATTGCCTTTAACAACTCGCTTTTCGAGCAATTTGCCCAATCATTACCGCCTCAGCACCAAGACTTTTACGCCTCATTAAGGCAGTCTCCGAAATCCGCGAAAACTGGCTATGTGCGCATCGAGAGTTTGGTCAATGACCTGCCCGACGAACTTCTTTTCGAGAAACTCATCGACACCATTCGCGAAGTTTTACAAGATCATTTCAGGCCTTGTGACATCTGTATTTTAACCGAGACCAATAAAAAAGGAAATGCAATCGCGCTTGCTTTGACCCAAGCGGGCATGCAGGTGGTATCCCAAGATTCACTCTTGATTCACGCGCATCCACTCGTTCAATTGTTCTTGCTTTATCTGAAAAAACGAGCAAAACCATCCAATCCAACACTCGGCAAACGCCTCGCAGAGGCTTATTTGAGGGTGAAAGGAAAATTCGATGTAGCCACTTATCTTTCTTACTTCAAAACCTACGAAAAAGAAGGCCGTCAAATCCGTTACTTCGATGAACAAGCTTTTTACATTGCCGAATTCGGCTCGGCAGAAGCGCTCTTCATGCCCTACGAACACTTATTTGATTTGCTGCAAAAAGTCGCTACATGCTTTGACATCAACGATACGCAAGAACCTTACGTACATCATTTTTTTGACATCGCATTTCAGTACCAACTCAATCGAAATGCAGAGCTATTGCCCTTTCTAGAGTTTATCGAGCAGAATGAAGAGAAGTTGGCCTTGCAAATGCCAGAATCTACTGAGGCTATTCGCATCATGACCATCCATAAGGCCAAAGGCCTAGAGTTTCCGGTAGTCCTCATGCCGAGCCTTGACTTCAACATCATTATTTTTGGCCATTCCAAATTTTTAATGCCTGCGGGCGCTGGTTTGGCCTATTCTTTTCCATCGGATATCATCCCTGAGTTCAAGGCCTTCAAAAATCGAGAACTCGCTGCCATTTTCTTAGATAAACTCAACCTGCTCTATGTTGCGCTCACCCGACCAGAGCGCAGGCTCTATATCTGGAATCACCATAAAGCAAAGGGTTTTGGAGCTCAATTTCATAGCCAACTGAGTCAAATACCGCACCTGACCTTTCAAGAAGAGCATGTTTTTGTCGCTGGTGCAGCGCTAGCAGATGAACTGACCGAGGCAGAAAAACAAAAGCGTCTAAATGCGCACACTTCATTTTATCATCCCTATGCCTCACCAGATCAATTGTGGTACCCATCTTTAGTATTCAGAACTCCCGATACCGAGATGGCACCAGATCAATTATTCGGTATTTCATTTCACAGACTCATGGCACTCTGTGCTGCTCCTGAACAACTACAGGCGGCCATAGCAACTGCCTTACAAGATGGTGTAATTGCCCTAGACGAACTGCCTGAGCTCAAAAAGGCTGCTGAGCATTTTTGGACGCATGTCAGTGCTCAAAACCTTCATTTGGATATCATAGAAGAATACAACGAGCAGCGCATCATTGCCGAGGTCAATCAAATCAAGCAACCCGACAAAGTTTGGCTCAAAGCCAATGAAGTTATTGTCATTGATTTCAAAACGGGACTCAGACAAGACACCCACATGAAGCAAATCATTGCTTATGCAACGCTGCTTGAAAACATTTTTAGTTTACCCGTGCGACCTTTTCTCTATTATACCCAACTCGATTTATTCTTGGAGCTGTGAGTCAAGGCCGGCTGTTTCTGCGGCTAGTTTGAGAAAAGTATAAACTAACGGATGCGGCAGGTCTCGGGTAGATGAGATTTGCGGACAAAAACTTGTGGCTAAAAAGAAAGGATGTGATTTGAGCGTAATGATCTCGGGGTCGTCGAATTGGTTTACGGCTTCGATGTCTATAAATTGCCCAATTAATTGTTCCAAGAGTTGTGGATACATGCTGTAGCGCGTTGCGCTTAGCTCCACGGAAGAACAGTTTTCATAAAGCCGTTCCATTGTGAGCGTGCGCGGCAGTACTTCTATGCGCTCGAAGTGCGCACTATTGACCAAATTTTCTGAGATGAGTTTCTCCCCGTACGGATTCATGTTATTGGCCGTAATGAGGTAATCAATAAATATACGAAAGCATTCTCCCGTAGCAAAAACAGGTGTTTGTAGGTCGACGAGATTGCGAAAAACACCATTCAAAAAGAAAGGATTGAGGTAGGGCCCTGGTGCAACCCAAATGCCGTCGTATTGTTCGAGGGTTGGTTTCTTGAATTGTAGGGCCTCGTTGATCTTGATCCAGTAGTAATTGATTTCAAGATCGAGGAACTCGGCAGCGTGGTCCAAGGAAAGGTTTGTCGCGTGGTGCGAGTTGTAGGTGAAGTTGTAGTCGCCTATGATTGCTATTTTGAGTGCTTCACTCATTCAGGCGTTTTGGTTCAACTTGGGTTAGCGTTTGAACCAACCGCGCAGCTTAGCGTTGTTGATCTGAATAGACTCCTCGGCACTGGTTTGAGGATCTACGTACCACACTTTACAGCTGAAGGTTACTTCAAATAAAGAGTAGTCGCCGTTACCGTCAGAGGCTTGTTTTAGGATGGTAAAGTTTGCAGTTTGACCTGGGTCTGTTTCGCGAGAAATCCAAAATTTACCCGTATTGTCTGTGTAAGAAACTTGCACACCATTGATAGAGTTAGTGGCTAGGGTAGCGACATCTTTGAACGGAACTGGATTGCCCGAGTTGGTCATGTGGAAGTCGTTGAACATAGGAAGGGTTGGGGTTGCGCTTCCCGTTGCGTCCCATTCCAGAGAGCCAAAAGACAATGAAATATTTTGAGGATTTGCTGTAGATGCCATTCCGAAGGAATAGATGACCTTAGACATCACCGGAGCTACATTGACGATTTGAGTATCCAATGCGAAACCGAGGTAGTTATTGACATTTTGCGTGAGTTCAACTTGGGTACCATTGATATAGCCCACAAAACTTGCGTTGAGGTCCACTTTATTGCTTGGTGGTGGAATCACTTCGTGTTCGATACAAGCTGAAGAAATCAGTAGAAGTAGGGTAGCTAGAAAGGCAAAGCGCGTCAGTTTCATGCGTTTGTGTTTAGGTGATAATGTCTCAAATTTAGTTCTATAAACGCAATTGTCCAAAAAAAGATGCTTTCTCGATGAAAAAATAAACATCATTTTGCATTCAAATACTGCAGGAATTCCTGAAGTGCGCTTTGATGAAGTGGCATCGCGCCTTTGGAAATGAGCGTAAATACCTCACTCGACTTGTGTTCAGAACTTTTTTTTGATCCGCTGTGAAGGGTTAAATTTTGCCAATTATCATGAAGTAATTTGACGAAATTTTGCGCTGTGACTTGCCCGATTTCTGCTTGTTTTGTCAGTTGGAAATGATATAGTTGCCATGGGTTTTGTCGGAGGTCAAATACACTCACAAAGTTGTCGCCAATTTGAAGTAGCCCTGGCATATGACTGTAGGCTTTTTCCAAAACGATATTTGAAAATAGGTCGATAAAGCCCTGAGCCTTAGCAGGGTCTTGACTCGCGAGCGAGCGCCATTCGGCGTCGTAAAGTTCGTTGAGAATAAGAAATTGCTTGAACTCGGTTTCGAGTTCGGCAAGTTCTTGAGCAGTAAGTGACCTGAATTTGAGCATTATTCTGCTTCGCTGAACTGAACTTCGAGACTGATATCGAGCACTTCTGTGACGCTTTTTTCCGTGATGGCTTGTTCGAGCTCAAATTGATATTTGCCTTTGAAGGGAACCTTGCGCCGCTTGAAAATGAGTTGGTGCTCTACCACTGTACCCGACTTTTTACCGATCCAGTTGCCGTTTGGATCTGCCATTTTGATTTCATATGGTTCGCGCGCACTCTTGCCAAAGGGCGGTGTGGTGCGCAAGAAAATCCAGAGGTTGTTGAAAGGGTAATCGGTGGTGGTGCGGAGTGTAAATATGAAGTCGTAAAGCTTCGTGGTGTCTTGGATGTCTACACTGAATTTGGGCTTAACGGCTTGTGTCCATTGTTCATTTTTAAAACGATAGGCTTTGGTGTAGATGGCGTTTTTGGTGCAACTCACCAAAAGAAAGCCCACTAAGAAAAGTACACTAATTAGCTTTTTCATTTTTTGGCCCTCCGGGGTTCGGTTTGCGTGGTTTGCGATTGGGTCTTCTTTTTTTATTGTTGTTGCTGAAAGACTTCTCAAAGCGCGTGAGGCTGTCTTGACCCACTACATTTTGGTAGCCAATTTCCTCTACCTTTTCTTTGACTTGTGCAAAATCTGCGAGGTCTTTGGGCTTGACACCTTCTTTGTTGAGTTTTTTGATTTCGGCCACGCGCTCGGGTGAGAGGGCTACCATGCCGGTTTCGCCTTTGTAAGCATACCAAATAATGCGCTTGAAGACATCCGTTTTCATGTGAATGGCATCGCCTTTTTCGGTATGGAGTTTGCCGTCGGCCTTTGGCATCGATTTAATGGCATCTAAATACATGTCGAGCTCGTAATTGAGACAGCATTTGAGTTTGCCACATTGACCAGCCAATTTTTGTGGGTTCAGGGAAAGTTGTTGGTAGCGGGCTGCTGAGGTAGAAACAGATCTGAAGTCAGTGAGCCAGGTGCTGCAGCAAAGTTCTCTGCCGCAAGAGCCAATGCCACCTAAACGAGAAGCTTCTTGACGCGAGCCAATTTGACGCATTTCTACACGTACTTTGAAGCGATCTGCCATGTCTTTGATGAGTTGGCGAAAATCAATGCGCCCCTCGGCAGTGTAATAAAAAGTCGCTTTGCTGAGGTCGGCTTGATATTCGACATCTGAGATTTTCATGTCGAGGCGCAAGTTTTGGGCAAAAGTGCGCGATTGGGTGAGCAAATCGCGTTCAAGTGAACGTCCTTTGATCCATTTATCGATTTCTTCTTGATTGGCGATGTGCAAAATCTTTTTGCACTCCATTGTTTTGAGATTGGGTGCTTTTTTCTTGACTTGGATTCTGGCGAGTTCGCCCAAGGCGGATACCACACCGATGTCCCAACCTGGGCTGGTGTCTACGGCAACAACGTCACCGGTTTGTAAAGAAAGGTGATCGGCGTTGCGATAAAATGCTTTTCGGGCATTTTTGAACCTGACTTCCACGAGTTCGAAAGTACTTTGTCCTTCAGGTAAAGTGATATTGGCAAGCCAATCAAAAACCTCTAATTTATTGCATCCGCCGCTGCTGCATGTGCCGTTGTTTTTACAACCTTTTGGTGTTCCTCCACCGCTACTACATGACGCACAACCCATTTGATTTTTTTGTTGTAAAGTTAATAAATAAAGTTGTTTGAACTACGCCTGGTGGATGTAGCGCATCGTTTGAAAACAAAGTTGCGTAAATAAGATGCGGGCATTGGCATTGCGGTCTATTTGATAATAGGCAGCATCGAAGGTACTGATGAATTCTCGGATGTTATTGCCCGATATGAATGGGGCGAATTTTTCTAAAAATGCGGCTTCTTCATCTGAAACTTTGGTCAGTACATCGCCCATGTAGTTCGTCAAGAGGCTTTGGCGCATTATGTGCAGTGCGTATTGAATAAAAAGTTTCTGGCGCTCCTTACCGATACCCGATATGTCGTCGGCCCAATTCATCATGGCGAGGACCTCTTTTTTGTAACAGACGCGCATCAGCTGAATGAATTGCTCGCGCTGTTGGTCTTGGTCTTCGGAGGTTTCGAGATAAGCCATAGCGGCAAGAACAGAGCCGTCTGCAAAAGCAGCCACGGCATCTGCGTTGGTGCGGCTTTGGCTTTTGGCTTGTTGTAGGTAGGCGCTGAGGTCTTCGGTCTTGATTTTAGGAACTCGAATGAGCTGAGTTCTGGATTGAATGGTGATCATGAGCTTGCTGGCATCTTCGCTCACGAGTAAAAAAAGGGTACGTGCGGGTGGTTCTTCTAAGATTTTGAGCAGTTTATTGGCGCAGTCTGTATTCATTTCTTCTGGCTGCCAAATGATCATTACTTTATAGCCGCCTTCATAGCCTTTGAGGCTCAGTTTGCGAATGATATCCTTGCTTTCTTCAGTCCCGATGATTGGTTTGCGCAATTTGTTGTCGATGCGCTCGGTCCATTGAAAAAGGTCAAAATAAGGTGCTTCATCGATTTGTGTACGCCAATCAGCTAAAAAGAGATCGGAAGTTTTGCCAATACTCTGAACTACGGGATAAACAAAGTGGAGATCGGGGTGCTGAAGTTGTTGTACTTTGAGACAAGCCGCGCAAAGACCACAGCTATCTTCGGGTTGGCGCGCTGTACAAAAAAGGTATTGACTAAAGGCGAGCGCCAAGGGCAGACCACCGTAGCCGGCAGGTCCCTGCAGTAATTGGGCATGCGCAATTTTGTCCGAATTGATGGCGCGGATGAGTTCTTGCTTGAGCTGGGTTTGGCCGATGATTTGCTGAAATTGCACCTTCAAAAATAGCGAAAAAGCCGCAATTATTCGGTGTTTCCCTTCAAGAGCAAGACGATTTCGCCTTTTGCCTCATTCTGTGAGAAATAAGCCTGAAGTTCGGCTAATGTACCGCGGTGATATGTTTCAAATTTTTTGCTGATTTCCCGCACCACACAGGCTTCGCGCTGTGGGTCTAGCCATTCGCACATTTGACTAAGTGTTTTAGCGATGCGATGAGGAGATTCATACAAGACAACCGTTCTGTTCTCAAGTGCCAATGCCTGGATGCGGGTTTGGCGTCCTTTTTTGTGTGGAAGAAAACCTTCGAAAACAAATTTATCGCAAGGAAATCCGGAGGCAACTAAAGCGGGCACAAATGCTGTTGGGCCAGGCAGACATTCAACCTCAATCCCTGCCTGAATGCACGCACGCACTAATAAGAAACCTGGGTCTGAAATACCTGGAGTGCCGGCGTCGGATACCAACACACAAAATTCGTTTTGAACGATGAGTTCAATGGTCTTTTCTAAAAAGCGATGTTCGTTGTGGGCGTGAAAGGCCAAGACCTTCTTTTTGATTTCAAAATGATTCAAAAGTTTGTTGGTCACGCGGGTGTCTTCGGCAAAGATGAGGGGCGTTTCTTGTAAGATGCGCAAGGACCGAAGCGTGATGTCTTCTAAGTTGCCAATTGGGGTCGGGACGAGGATCAGTCTGGGCATAGTCTAAGCAAAAACCGCGCGCACCACTTCTTCGATTTTGGTGCAGGGGATGATTTCTATTTGGTGTTTGTGTCCTTTGATGCCTTTGGAGTATTTGGATACAATGATTTTTTTGTAACCGAGTTTTTCGAGTTCACCTAGGCGTTGCTCTAAGCGGTTCACCGGACGGAGTTCGCCGCTCAGGCCAATTTCGGCAGCAAAAGAAATGGTTTTGTCGATGGCGAGGTCGGCGTTGGATGATAAAATGGCCATGGCTACAGCGAGGTCAATAGCTGGGTCGTCTACTTTGATGCCCCCAGCAATATTCAAGAAAACGTCTTTGGCAGCCAAGCGAAAACCGCAGCGTTTTTCTAGTACTGCTAATAACATATTGAGCCGCTTGACGTCAAAACCAGTAGATGAGCGCTGTGGGGTGCCGTATGCCGCTGAAGAAACCAGCGCCTGCACTTCGATTAACAGCGGCCGAATACCATCTACCATAGAGGCGACTGCAACGCCACTGAGGGCTTCTGAACCGATAGAAACAAGTACTTCTGAAGGGTTGGCCACTGGCAAGAGGCCATTGCCTTGCATGCTGTAAATTCCGAGTTCGTTGGTAGAACCAAAACGGTTTTTGATGCTGCGCAGCAAGCGGTAAATATGGTGGCGGTCTCCTTCGAATTGCAAGACGGAGTCTACCATGTGTTCGAGCACTTTTGGCCCTGCAATGGTACCGTCTTTGGTGATGTGGCCAATTAAGAAAATAGGGATATCGGTTTGTTTGGCAAAGCGCAATAAATTAGCCGTGCATTCTCGGACCTGTACAACAGACCCTGGCGAACTCTCCACACTATCGGTATAGAGGGTTTGGATGGAGTCGATGATCAATAGCTGGGGCCTGACTTCTTCAGCTTGTAGCAGTACCTGCTGCAGGTTGGTTTCGGTAAGTAGGTAGCAATTGGGGTTGTCAAGACCGAGTCTTTCGGCGCGCATCCGGATTTGTTGTTCGCTTTCTTCCCCTGAAACGTAAAGCACTTTGAGTTGTTCTTTGATTGCTAACTGGAGTAGAAGCGTCGATTTACCGATGCCTGGGTCGCCGCCTAGGAGGTTGATGGAGCCCGGAACAATGCCACCACCGAGTACGCGATTGAGCTCAAAGTCATGCAGCGCAATGCGACTTTCCTCACTTTTTTGAACTTCTTGAATCAGAACCGCCTGTTGGGCCTGCGAGGATCTAGAAAAACTAACTACATGTTTGGGTGTTTTTTCTGTGCGCTCTTCCACAAAAGTATTCCACTCTTTGCAGCTAGGGCATTTGCCAAGCCACTTTGGAGTTTCATGGCCGCAGTTTTGACAAAAAAAGGCACTTTTTGCTTTTGACATGGAATCTTTGGGTTTTGACAAAGGTATTTAAAAAAGTGTGTCTGATGCTGGCTTTTAAGTACTTAATCCGGAAGATTACGGAAAAGAAAAATATTTTTTTCAAGAATTTGAGGTGAGTTGTTTGCCACAATATCAAAAAATATAATTTTGCCGTGTAAACAGTTGTCAATCCTATGTCAAAAAGAAGAGCAATCATCAGTTACGACAAGCTAACCATCGAGCAGAAGAAGCAAATCCTCCGCGATTTTCCAGATGGCTATATCAACCACCTGACCACCATCAAAACGCCAACTGGCGAGGTGCTTGATGCCCTTGTTTGGGAAACCGACGAAGTGATTTACTTGGTTAAAATCACCAAAGTACAGCCTAAAGCTAAGCCTGTGGTCGAAGACGACGACTTTGACGACGACTTTGACAAACCAGACGATCTCAAAGACGACGACCTCGACGACGACGACGACCAATCAGACGACGACGATTTTGCCGACGACGAGCCCGCTGACGACGAAGACGAGGATTAAATCCTGAGTGCCCAAGTTTTTTTTAACTTTGGGTCATGCTATCGCCTCGCAACAATCCAGATTTATTATCCTTACTTGCCAAATCACCAGCAATTGATCAAACTGGCTCAATTGAACGCGTTGCGCGCATTCAAACGAGGAGTCTAAAGGGCGCTGCGAAACTACGAGGTTTACGCATGGCCCTTTCCATGATTGACCTCACCACCTTAGAAGGAAAAGATACCCCGGGAAAAGTGCGGCAACTTTGTTTTAAGGCGCAGCATTTACACGATCAAACCTCGGATTTACCCAAAGTAGCAGCCGTTTGCGTTTATCCCTCCATGGTAGGTATTGCCAAAAAAGCACTTGGCGACTCCGGGATTAAAGTGGCGAGTGTCTCCACCGCTTTTCCTTCGGGTCAGGCGCCTTTTTCAGTGAAGAAAGACGACACCCTTTTTGCCCTAGAAAATGGTGCGGATGAAATCGATATGGTGATTTCCAGAGGTCGTTTTTTGGCAGGTGATTACCAATTTGTTTTTGACGAAATTGCCGCCATTAAAGAATTGTGCACAAGCGCAAGGCTCAAAGTTATTTTTGAAACAGGTGAGCTAGATTCACTTGATCAAGTTCGTAAAATATCCGATCTCGCCATTGCGGCAGGGGCCGATTTCATCAAAACTTCTACAGGTAAAATACAACCAGCAGCCACTTTTCCTGTCGTGCTCACTATGTTGGGTGCGATTAAAGATCATTTCGACAAAACAGGTCGAATGATTGGCATGAAGCCAGCGGGTGGCATTTCATCCGCAAAATTGGCACTACAACACTTGTTATTGGTCAAGGAAGTACTCGGTGAAGCCTGGCTGACAAACGAATGGTACCGCTTTGGCGCTAGCAGCCTCGCCAACGATTTACTGCTCCAATATCAAAAACATCTGACGGGTAAGTACCAGTCAGCAGCTTATTTTTCAATCGATTAATAATGAGTAATACAACCTGGAATCTCGATCCTTCACTGGAGTCTACTGCACTTGTTCAAATCAAGCCGCAATACGAGCTCTTTATCGATGGAAAGTGGCAAGCTCCCTTGTCAAAGACCTATTTTGACTCCATCAATCCTGCAGATGAAACCCATCTTGCCAAAATTGCTTGGGCCAACCAAGCCGATGTCGATTTAGCGGTGCGTGCCGCACGTACAGCCTATACCAATGTCTGGTCTCAACTCAGTGGTGCGGAGCGCGGTAAATACCTCTTTCGCATTGCGCGCCTCATGCAAGAAAAAGCCAGAGAACTCGCTGTTTTAGAAACTTTAGACGGCGGAAAGCCAATTAGAGAAGCAAGAGATGTAGATGTACCACTCGCTTGCAATCATTTCTTTTATTACGCGGGTTGGGCCGACAAACTTCTAGAAGCTTTTCCTGGTCAAAATCCTGTTGCGCTCGGTGTGGCTGGTCAAATCACTCCTTGGAATTTTCCGCTACTCATGCTCGCCTGGAAAATTGCTCCAGCGCTTGCTTGCGGCAATACTGTGGTACTCAAGCCAGCTGAAACGACATCCTTGACAGCTCTTAAGTTTGCCGAAATTTGCCAAGAAGCTGGTTTGCCTCCGGGGGTTGTCAATATTGTAACTGGCTACGGCGATACAGGTGCCGCCCTTGTTGCGCACCCAGACCTCGATAAAATTGCTTTCACAGGAAGTACCGCCGTGGGTAAACAAATTCAAAAAGCTTGCATCGGAACCACTAAAAAACTTACGCTTGAACTTGGTGGCAAATCAGCAAATATCATCCTTGAAGACGCGCCTATCGATCAGGCAGTTGAGGGTGTCATCAACGCCATCTTCTTCAATCAAGGTCATGTTTGCTGTGCGGGTTCTCGTCTTTTTGTACAAGAATCAATCGCCACTCAAGTACTGGACAAATTGAAATTTCGTTTGCAAAGTATTTATGTCGGCAACCCACTCGACAAAAACACAGATATTGGCGCCATCAACTCTAAAAAACAACTCCAGACCATTGAACGTTATATTCAACTTGGTTTAGAAGAAGGAGCCGAAATCTATCAACCAACTTGTGAGCTTCCAAGTGCTGGCTATTATTGTAAACCCACACTCTTCACGGATGTTGCGCAAAGCGCGCGCATTGCGCAGGAAGAGATTTTTGGGCCAGTTTTGACCATTCAAACTTTTCGGACCATAGAAGAAGTGGTGCAAAAGGCCAACAATACACCTTATGGTTTGGCTGCTGGTATCTGGACAGACAAAGGCGCGCGCATATTTGGAGTAAGCCAGCAACTGCAGGCCGGAGTGGTTTGGGCCAATACCTACAACAAATTTGATCCTGCCTCTCCTTTTGGCGGCTACAAAGAAAGTGGCTTTGGCCGCGAGGGAGGCCTACACGGCCTTCGTGCTTATCTCAAATTCCCGAACTAATGGAAGTACTTAAAACATACAAACTATATATTGGCGGCCAATTTCCGCGCACGGAGAGTGGTCGTTCTTACGCTGTGCTTTCGCAAAGTGGTCAGCATATTGCCAATGCTTGCCAGGGCTCCAAAAAAGACGTGCGCAATGCAGTGCAAGCTGCCCGAAAAGCCCAAGCCTCCTGGGCTGCGAAGACCGCTTTTAACCGCAGTCAGGTTATTTACCGCATTGCTGAAATGTTGGAGGCAAGAAAAGGTCAGTTTCTGGAAGAGCTTCAAGCCCTTGGTTCCGATCTCAAAAGTGCAACGCAAGAAGTTGAAACCAGTATTGACCGCTGCGTTTATTATGCTGGTTGGGCCGATAAATACCAAGCCTTACTCGGGACTGTGAATCCTGTTGCTTCTTCACACTTTAATTTTTCGGTTCCTGAAGCCATGGGTGTAGTAGGGGTGGTTGCTTGTCAGCAAACGGCACTACTCGGATTCATTTCACAAGTATTACCTGCCCTCATCGGAGGAAATTCTGTGGTCGTTATCGCCAACCAAAAATTGCCTTTATGTGCAATTACTTTTGCAGAAGTTTTAGCCACCTCAGATGTGCCAGGCGGTGTTGTCAATATCCTAACGGGTAGTGTCGAAGAAATGCTTCCAACGCTCAGTGGCCACATGGATGTCAATGCATTGAGCCTTGCTCAACTAGATTCAGCTATCTTAGAAAAGGCGCAAACCGAGGCTGTAGAAAACCTCAAGCGCGTCATGAGTTATAGTATCGATTTTTCGCACACAACGGCCCAAGGGTTGTCCTATATCTCAGACTTTCAAGAGATCAAAACCACTTGGCACCCCATAGAGCAAATTTCAGGTGGCGCTGGTGGGTATTAGGTCTGTAGACCAGCTAATTTCCTAGAAATAGAGCTTAAATCAACTCCCCCAATAACTGCGTCGCAGCCGAAATATAATGTCTCGATTCAGAGGGGTTAAATGTAGAGAGGACCCATTGGTCATTTTCTTTTACCAACGTATTCATGCGTGCAAAAAAATCAATACCTAACTCGGCCCCCATTTGGCGTACTAAATGATTGATTTTATCCATGGAGCAGCCAGAGGCTTGAACACCTTCTTCATTGGCGACCATGACGAGTGCATACTTTTCAAATACGAAACCTGTTGCATTCATAGCTTTTCCGTGTGTTTGCCATGTATTTGTGAAGGCAAGGAGTTGCTCGTTGACCCAAGTGGCTTCTGTGGCGTCTAGGGCTCTAGCGCCAATGAAAACCCACACGCGGCAGTTAGGCCCGAAATGAGCAGGGATGTTATAGGTCTGCAGCATTGGCAATGAGTTCGGCGATGTCCATTACTTTGACGTCTTCTTCTTTTTCGAAGTGCTTGACGCCATCGGTCATCATGGTGTTGCAAAAAGGGCAGCCAGTTGCAATAATATTGGCACTGGTTTGAAGTGCATCTTCGGTGCGTTCCACGTTGATTTCTTTGTTGCCTTTTTCGGCCTCCTTGAACATTTGAGCACCGCCCGCTCCACAGCACAAACCATTGGTTTTGCAACGTTTCATTTCTACTAATGCGGCATCTAGTTTTTCGATGAGTTCGCGTGGCGCCTCATAGACGTCGTTGGCGCGCCCGAGGTAGCAAGGGTCGTGAAAGGTGATTTTCTTGCCTTTGAAAGTACCGTTGTCGGCGAGGGTGAGTTTACCAGTATTGATGAGGTCTTGAATGAGCTGTGTGTGATGAATGACTTCATAGGTGCCGCCCAAACCAGGATATTCATTTTTTAGTGTATTGAAACAATGCGGACAAGCGGTTACGATTTTTTTGACTTCATAGCCATTGAGCAACTCGAT
>Ga0102821_1000208_pt1 | contig 24467 bp, 19 predicted proteins | sample ColrivemetaGS715_FD_78194 | JGI IMG/M metagenome (GOLD analysis project Ga0102821, IMG submission 78194) | Estuarine microbial communities from the Columbia River estuary - Ebb tide non-ETM metaG S.715 | ecosystem: Environmental > Aquatic > Marine > Intertidal zone > Estuary | place: USA... | reverse complement strand
TTGATACGTATATAAATCGTAATACCTGCCTTGCAAAGCAATCAATTCATCGTGCGTACCTCGCTCCACAATATTGCCTGCCTCAACCACCAAAATTTGGTCGGCTTTTTTAATGGTACTCAGTCTGTGAGCAATAACAATGGTGGTGCGGTTTTTAATCAATTCGCCCAAACTTTTTTGAATCAGCGCCTCACTCTCGGTATCTAAACTAGATGTCGCCTCATCTAAAATAATAATTTTAGGATTCGCCAAAATAGCACGTGCAATCGCCAAACGTTGGCGCTGACCACCAGATAGTTTTACACCTCGCTCACCAATTAAGGTATCCAAACCATCTTCAAAACGATCAGTAAATTCGTTTACATAGGCAGCCGTTACTGCATTTTGTAATTCCGTTTCACTCGCATTTGGTTTGGGAAATAGAATGTTTTCGCGAATAGTACCTTCAAATAAAAATTCATCTTGCAGCACCACGCCCAAATATTGGCGATAGCTAGGCAACACCACTTTCGATAAATCTTGGTCATCAATAAATACAGTACCTGAACTAGGGGATAAAAAGGTAGCGGACAAGCCTGCAATAGTTGATTTTCCCGAGCCCGAGCTGCCTACCAAGGCAACTACAGAGCCTGCTGTGGCTGTAAAACTAATGTTGTGCAATACCTCTTTACCTGCTTCATACGAAAAACTAACATTATCGAAAGTTAGGTCGCCTTTTAAGTCGGTTAACTGTATGGTGCGTTCGTGGTCATCGTCTTCAGATGACAGATTTATCAATTCTTCAGTTCGGTCCAAACCGGCTAAAGCTTCTGTCAATTGACTACCAATATTGCTCATCTGTACAATGGGCGCAATCATAAACCCCAAAATAAGGGTAAAAAATAAGAATTCACCTGTACTCATTGTTCCTTGAATCATATAATAGCCTCCAATCCCCATGATGCCGGTGGTGGCAACTCCAATTAAAAAGGTAGAAGCACTCGTCATAAACGCAGTGGCTGTTAAACTTTTTTTCACATTTTCATACAGTTTGTGCACGCCTTTTTCAAAAACCAACTGTTCTTGCACTTCTGCATTAAAGGCTTTGATCACACGAACTCCTGCCAAGGTTTCGGTCAACCTACCAGTTACTTCGGCATTGATTTTACCACGAGTCCTAAAAATAGGACGAATGTATTTGAAAGCTTTCAAGGCTACAACACCAAAAACTGACAAGGGTACAAAGACAAACAAGGTCATCCAAGGATTCAATTTAATTAAAATCACCAACGATACAATAGCAGTAAAACTCCCGCCCACCAATTGTACTAGGCCTGTACCAATCAGGTTTCGGACCCCCTCTACATCTGTCATAATCCGTGAAACCAAGGCACCCGATTTGGTATTGTCAAAAAAACGAATGGGCAATGATAAGACCTTTTTTTGTACTTGTGCACGCAATTCACTGATCAAATATTGCGCTTGCACACTTAAAATCCGAGTCAATAAAAACGAAGAAACGGCTTGTACCAAAATGGCAATCAACACAATTCCAATGAGTTGGTAGAGTTGTGCAGTGTTTTTATTAGGGATAACCTCATCCAGTAACACTTTACTTTGCCAAGGCAATATCAAACCTGACAAGCTTTTAATCACAATCAATACCAAGCCAATGAACACCAAATTGCGTCGTGGCCAAATGATGGTGGTAAAGGCTTTCGCCATCGTTACTTTGGGAGTAGTTTTATCTTTTTTTGGAGCAGCGTCTTGTAACTGTTTCATGCGATGGATGGTTTCCTTGTTTTGAGATGTAAAATTAACCATTTTAATGGGTTGATGTGTAAAAATACCGTACTTAAAAAAACTACCCGGAATGAGTGGTTTTATGTTGATAAAAATTTAACGATCTCTAGATTAGCTATATTATTAAACATGAGCCAAAATGATTTATCGAAGATTGTCAATAAAAGCTATTCCAATTATAATTTTTGGGTAAATGAAATGAGAGTTCAATATAGTATTCATCTGATAAAAGACGGTTTTTTAAAAAATTACTCGGTAGAGGCTTTGGCTGAAAAATCAGGATTTAAATCAAAGAATACTTTTTATAGATCTTTCAAAAACTACACGAATACAACTCCGATAATTTTTGAAAAAGAATTAAATTTTTTATGATTATTTATCAGAAAAAAGAAATACTGAAAATGTTTTAAAAAATAAAGAAAGCATTTAGGGTGTTGCACTCAAGACAAATTTTACTCATAGGAATTGTAAAATAGATAAATTAAGTAATATCAAAAATTATTCTTTTACCTATTTTGATACGAATTTCAATATATCACTTCGAGTGATTCCCTCTTTTTTGTCGGAATTGTATCGAGAAGCTTTAGTTTACACCCTTACATGTCCATCACCAAAGATATAATATTTGTTCGTAACCAATTGTTTCAATCCCAACGGTCCTCTGTGATGTAATTTATCTGTACTGATTGCCAATTCTGCACCAACACCCATTTGCCCTCCATCCGTAAAACGTGTAGAGGCATTGTGATATACAGCTGCACTGTCAACTTGTTGCATAAATGCTAGGGCAGTATCTTTACTTTCTGTGATAATGGCTGCTGAGTGTCCGCCAGAATAGCGATTTATTTTTTGTATTGCTTCCTCTACACCACTCGTTTTTGCCACAACAATTTTCATTGCCAAAAACTCTTCATACCATATGGCTTTTGAAGAAATTGTTGGTACATCAGTCAGAATTTTTGAGGTTGATTCATCAGTCAAAATGGCTACCTGATGCCTATCAAGTAAGGCTTTGAGTGCTTTGAGTTTTTGAGGGAATTGATCAATACGTTCATGAATCAATACTTTATCCAATGCATTACATCCTGAAATTTTATCTGTTTTTGCATTGAGAATTACCTTCAAGGCTTTTTCCCAATCAGCATCCTCATGTACATACAAAAAATTGTTTCCTCTGCCGCTAATCAATACGGCACAGGTAGCATGTTCTTTTACAAACTGAATCAAACGTTCGCCACCACGTGGTACAATTAAATCTATTTTCTCAGGCGGATTTTTTAAAAACGACTGAGTTTCTATTCGATTTAAATGCAACAAACGTATCCAATCTTTCGATAATCCATTTGTTTCTAAAGCTTCGTGCCAACACTGCTCTAAAATATGATTGCTATGGTAGGCTTCTTTTCCTCCTTTTAAAAGAATTTTATTATTTGCCTTGAATGCCAAAACCGCAGCTTCGATAGTTACATCGGGTCTGGATTCATAAATGATCATTATGGTTCCAAAAGGAGCTGTTTTGTTGATGATATTCAGGCCATTATCCAACGTAATATTCGAGATGTTTTTGCCAACAGGATCTTCCTGCGCTTGGACTTCTTTGATGGCTTTGATCATTTCATCCACTTTTTTTGAATCTACCACCAATCGGTCATAAAGCGCCTTGTCTTCTTGGTCAAAAGCGGCTAAATCCTTTTTATTTTCTGTTATAATTTCAACTCTTTTGCGATCTAAAAGATGCATCATTGTCTCAAGTACGTTATTTTTTAGTTGACTATTTACTAGTTTCATATGGTGTTTTTTAAGATTAGGAAATTGTAAAATAGGGCTTATAAAATAAACTTTGTCCCTATTTGTTTGTGATCGATAATGTCTACAATTACGTTGTGGTTTTTACCATTAGCGATATAAGTAGGAATGTTTTTTAGGGCAGTTTTTTTTGCAATCTTTAATTTAGATGCCATTCCACCTCGACCTTCACCTTCTTTTTTATCTGATGATTGCACGTAATGTTCTACTTTTTGATCGACAGTTACCACAGTGATGATTTCAGAGTCTTCATCATCAGGATGACCCGTAAACAAGCCATCTGTATCTGATAAAATGAGTAGGCAATCTGCATCTAATAACTCAGCAATCAAACTTGCCAATTCATCATTATCAGAAAACATCGAGGTGGTTAAAGAAACAGTATCATCTTCATTGGCAATAGGGATAACTCCCTCCGAAAGCAGCCCTTCATAACAGTTGATCATGTTTTCGCGATACTTACCTGGATCAAAATCTCGTTTGGTAGTCAATACTTGCCCACATCGCATTCCGAAATCTTGAAAAAGGCTATAATAACGACGCATGATTCGGGGTTGACCAACGGAAGAATACACCTGTCTTCTTTGTGATTTGTCTTTTATTTTGGTAGCTCCTAAGATTTCAATTCCAGCAATGGCAGAGCCCGATGAAACTAAAATTACTTGGATATCTCGTTCGTACAACACGGCTATTTGTCGAACCAATTCTCTCAAAATAGGTCCTTGAATTCTATTGTCCTTGTTGGTCAATACATTGGTTCCTACTTTTACTACGATTCGTTTGATATTTTCTTCCATGATTATGATTTTTTTCCAAGTTCTACAGCCCTATCGAATGCAGCATATGCTGCATCTTGTATGAGTTGTTTTACATTATTATCGTCCATAGAATCAATGGCTGCTTGCGTAGTACCTCCTTTTGAGGCCACTAAACGAATCCAACTTTCTGGTGACAAATCCGATTGTGTAAATAATTCTATGGCGCCTTCAAAAGTATTGCTGACCAAAATTTTAGAGTCGTATTCAGAGAACCCCATTTTTTGAGCTGCTTCTAACATAGATTGCATAAAATAAAAGATATATGCAGGGCCACTTCCTGAAATTCCTGTAGAGGCATCAATAAAGTTTTCATTTGAAACATGGATAGAAGTACCAGTAGTATCTAAAAAATAACGAATACTCGTCAATTCCACCCTTGAAACTTCTTTAGATGCGGTGTAAGAAGTAACTCCTTTGCCCACTTTTGCAGGTAAATTAGGCATGGTTCGTACTACTTTTTTGATACCCAAACTGTCTTGAATGGTTTCAATACTAACACCCGCCATCAAAGAAACTACAATTTGCTCTTGATGTATGTGTGGTTTCATGTTTTCAAAAAGAGCGTCACTATGATAAGGTTTTACTGCGATAAAAACAATGTCTGCTTTAGGCAAACAATCTTTCAACTCGGTAAAAACTTCAAAATGCTTTTCTTTTTTTAGCGTAGCAATCTTGTTGGGATCAGTATCGTAAATTTGAAGTCTTTTACTCCCTAATAAGGTTGATTTGGACATACTTTCGGCGTAGGTGAGTCCCATGTTTCCAGCGCCAATTACTAATAGTTTCATTTGATCTATTGTTTTAATATACACTAATATTGCTGCAAGGACTGTGCGATAGTTCCAAAAAAATAAAAAAAATTCAGGAATTAAGAGATTGCAACCAAATACGGAGTTTCATTACGAACTTGAACGTATAAGTGTGCTACAGTTATCATATCGAAAAATGAAACCTTTTATTTGGTGACACGCTGTCAGTGACAAATGTGGGGAAAACAGCTTTTATCTTAAAAGCAAGTTTTAAAATAGTATTTTGTTGATTATGAACTGCTTATCATTTGAATATTAAAAAGTAGCGAACAAAAAAAAGACTGTTTGTACAAACAGTCTTTTTAAAATATATATGAGCGTTGAAGATTAGTCTCTTCTTGGCTCTCTAGGTTTGCGATCATCACGTGAGTCACGTCCACGATTGTCACGCCCACGATTGTCTCTGTTATCACGCCCACCACGATCGTTGTTGTCTCTTGGTGGTCTTGCTACATACCCTTCTGGTTTTGGTAAAATCGCTTTTCTTGAAACTTTCTCTTTGCGAGTTTTAGGATCAATTCCGAAGTATTTTACTTCAAAAACATCGCCCATGTTTACAACATCAGTAACGTTTTCTGTGCGTTCCCAAGCCAATTCGCTAACATGTAATAATACCTCATTTCCAGGAGCATCTATATATTCAACAACAGCACCAAAGTCAAGCATTTTAATTACTTTTACTTCATATACATTGCCAATTTCTGGTTTGAATAGCATTGATTCTAAACGTCTCAATACCGCCTCAACACCTTCTGGTTTGGTTCCTAAAATTTCGATAATTCCCTCTCCAGTTGTTGGATCTTCATTGATAACGATAGTCGTTGAAGTTTCTTTTTGCAATTCTTGGATGTGTTTTCCACCTGGACCAATAAATGCGCCAATCAGACTATTTGGAATTGTTCTCGTAATAATTTTTGGAGCATGTGCTTTTACCTCAGCATTTGGTTGTGCGATGGTTTCGGTTAATTTTCCTAAGATATGCAACCTTCCTTCACGAGCTTGTTTTAAGGCATTTACTAAAATCTCGTAACTCAATCCTTTGATTTTAATATCCATTTGGCAAGCAGTAATTCCGTCAGCAGTTCCTGTTACTTTAAAGTCCATATCACCTAAATGATCTTCGTCCCCTAAAATATCAGACAATACTGCATAACGATCACCATCAGAAATCAACCCCATTGCAATTCCAGATACTGGTTTTACCATTTGAATTCCTGCATCCATCAACGCCATTGTTCCAGCACAAACAGTTGCCATAGAAGACGAACCGTTTGATTCTAATACTTCGGATACAACTCTAACTGTATATGGACACTCATCAGGAATCATTCTTTTTAATGCTCTTTGTGCCAAGTTACCATGACCTACTTCTCTACGAGACGTTCCTCTCAAAGGACGTGCTTCACCTGTTGAAAAAGGAGGGAAGTTGTAGTGTAAATAAAACTTTTCTTCACCTTCAAACGACGGCATATCAATTTGATTTGCTTCTCTTGAAGTTCCTAAAGTTACTGTAGCCAACGCTTGAGTTTCCCCACGTGTAAAGATGGATGAACCGTGTGTAGAAGGTAAATAATCTACCTCACACCAAATTGGTCTGATATCGGTAGTTTTACGACCATCTAAACGCAATCCTTCATTTAAGGTTAAGTCTCTGATGGCAGTTTTTTCTGCTTTGTAGAAATATTTAGATACTAAATCGCCATAATCAGCCAATTCTTCTTCAGTAAAACTTGCTTTTACTTCTTGTTTGATTTCATCAAAAGCAGCACTACGTTCGTGTTTTGCGGATGCTTTTCTAGCAACTGCATATACTTTATCATAGGTTAAATCGTGTACTTTTTTAGCCAATGCTTCATCTTCTCTTTCTACTTCGTATTCACGCGTTTCTTTTTTACCAAAAGCAGTTGCTAAAGCAACTTGAGCAGCACATTGTACTTTAATTGCTTCGTGAGCAAATTTAATTGCATCTGCCATTTCTTCTTCAGAAATTTCAGACATTTCGCCTTCAACCATCATTACGGAATCAGCACTTGCGCCAATTACCATATCAATATCCGAAATAGCTAACTGTGCAAATGAAGGATTGATGATAAATTCACCATTGATACGACCTACACGTACTTCAGATATAGGAGTTTCAAATGGAACATCAGATAGTTGGATAGCAGCAGAAGCAGCCAAACCAGCCAAAGCATCTGGCATCACATCATCATCATGAGACATCATTTGAATCATTACCTGAGTTTCTGCATGGTAATCTTTTGGGAATAATGGACGCAATACACGGTCCACCAAACGCATAGTTAATACTTCGCCATCACTTGGGCGTGCTTCTCTTTTGAAAAAACCACCTGGATAACGACCTGCAGCCGCAAATTTTTCGCGATAATCTACCGTTAATGGTAAAAAATCAACAGCCGATTGTTGGTAATTTGATACTACTGTACATAACAACATACATTTTCCTGATTGAACAACAACTGAACCGTGCGCTTGTTTCGCCAATTTACCGGTTTCTAATGAGATGGTTCTTCCATCTCCAAGGTCAATGACCTCTCTAAATACTTTTGGAATCATAAATGTTTACTAATAAATTTTTTAATTTGTTTGTTGTTGTGTTGTGTTGTTGTTTGCAATGGAAAATCAAAAATGCTGTTACTATTTTTGAAGTTTTCTTATACTATTTATACTGTTTTATTTTAAAAGCTCTAAGGTATTGAAAAAAACAGATTGAAGTGATAGAGGAAGTGTTTTTTTGATAAAAAAAGAGGCACAATTTCTGTGCCTCTTCTGTAGACATTATTTTCTAATGTTTAATTCTTTGATAATTGCACGGTATCTTTCGATATCTTTTTTCTTTAGATAATCTAATAAACTTCTACGTTTACCTACCATCATTACTAACGAACGCTCTGTGTTAAAATCTTTACGATTTATTTTTAAGTGTCCAGTTAAATGGTTGATTCTGTGCGTAAACAACGCAATTTGACCTTCTGCTGTTCCAGTATCGTTTTTTCCTTTACCGTGTTTTTCGAAGATGCTTTCTTTTACTTCTTTTGTTAAGTACATGCCAATATTATTTAAATGATTTTTATGTATTCAATGAATTTTTTCCACTGAGGCTGCAAATATAGGATTTATTTTTTGTTTTGTAATACTTTTTAGCATTAAAAACAAAGTCAAAGAATTGACTATCAAGTATACTGATTCTGTACCAAGGATTGCAAATCAGTAGAGTCTTGAATTTTAATACAAATGAGTTGCGAATTTTTACTACCTACCAAATTCTTCCCCTTGGGGAGTTAGAGGGCTTTTATTTTCTAACTGGTAAATTCTGAATCAAATCAATATACAAGTTTACTTGCTTTTTCAAATCTTTGCGCTCGTAAATGGCATCTAAAAATCCGTGCTCTAATACAAATTCTGAGCGTTGAAATCCTTCTGGCAATTCTTTTCCAGTAGTGTCTTTTACTACTCTAGGCCCTGCAAATGCAATCAAAGCATTAGGTTCAGCAATATTGATATCTCCTAACATGGCATAAGAAGCAGTGGTTCCACCAGTTGTTGGGTCAGTACACAAAGAAATATAGGGTATTTTAGCATCCGCCAATTGTGCTAATTTCGCAGAGGTTTTTACCAATTGCATCAACGAAAGTGAGGCTTCCATCATTCTAGCTCCTCCAGATTTTGAAATCATCAAAAACGGAATTTTATGCTCAATAGAATAATTAATCGCTCTCGCAATTTTTTCTCCCACTACTGAACCCATAGAACCCCCAATAAATGCAAAATCCATCGCAGCAACTACCAGGTCTTTTCCTAATGATTTTCCAACGGCAGTTCTTACAGCATCTTTTAATTTTGTTTTTGCTTGTGCTTCTTTTAAACGATCAGGATATTTTTGGGTATCTTCAAATTTTAATGGGTCTTTTGAAGTCAAGTTTTCGTTTAATTCTGTGAACGTATTGTTGTCAAAAAACAATTCAAAATATTCTTTACTGCCAATTCGAACGTGATATCCGTCTTCTGGACTTACGTATAAATTCTTTTTTAATTCTTCTGTATCAATAATTTTACCACTAGGTGTTTTGTACCAAAGACCTTTGGGTGTGTCTTTTTTATCCTCAGTAGCCGTTTGAATTCCTTTATCTGTTCTTTTAAACCAAGCAGTCATATGATTCTTTATTTAAAGTTGTTATTTGTATTTCAAAAGTACTTTCAACTTTTCTGAACAGCAAATGTAAAAGATTTTTTGTAGACGGTTAAAATTTCCTCCATAAAAAAAGCATCTTTCAGAAATGAAAGATGCTTTTTAGATATTTATGAAATGAATTTTTATAAGGTATTCACATTATTCAAGTCTTGGAATGCTTGTTTTAAACGCGCTTTGAAAGTGTCCTCGCCCAAACGCAACCATTTTCTTGGATCGTAATGTTTTTTGTTAGGTTGGTCTGCTCCTTCAGGATTCCCAATTTGATTTGCTAGATAAGGAGCCATTTTTTGCATATAATCTCTGATGCCCTCTGTAAAAGCGAATTGTAAATCGGTATCAATATTCATTTTGATAACACCATATCCGATGGCTTCTCTGATTTCTTCAACAGTAGAACCTGAACCTCCATGAAATACAAAATCAATGGTATTGTGAGGTACATTGTAAGTTTTTGAAATGTATTCTTGTGAATTGCGTAAGATTTTTGGTGTTAATTTTACGTTTCCTGGTTTGTATACTCCATGCACATTTCCAAAAGCTGCAGCAATCGTAAACTGTGGAGAAACTTTTAACAACTCTTCATAAGCATAGGCAACTTCTTCTGGTTGTGTATATAATTTTGAGGAATCAACATCTGAATTGTCAACACCATCTTCCTCACCACCTGTAATTCCCAATTCGATTTCTAAGGTCATGCCCATTTTGCTCATTCTTGCCAAATATTCTTTACAGATTTCGATGTTTTCGTGCAAAGGCTCTTCAGATAAATCAATCATGTGCGAACTGTACAAAGGTTTTCCAGTTTCTGCAAAATGTTTTTCTGATGCATCTAACAAACCATCAATCCAAGGCAATAAATTTTTGGCACAATGGTCTGTGTGTAAAATTACAGTAACTCCATAAGCTTCTGCCAATTCATGAATGTGTTTTGCACCCGCAATTCCACCAGCAATAGCCGCTTTTTGGTTTTCGTTAGATAGTCCTTTTCCTGCATTGAATTGTGCTCCACCATTAGAAAATTGAATGATTACTGGGGCATTTAAGTCTTTGGCAGTTTCTAAAACGCCATTGATAGTACTAGACCCAATCACGTTTACAGCAGGGATTGCAAATCCTTTTTCTTTAGCAAGTTGAAATATTGCTTGAACTTCGTTTCCTGTGGCTACTCCAGGTTTTATTGTATGACTCATGTTTGATATATTGATATTATTCTTCAAAAGTACTAAAACGATGGCTTTTTTTAATCGAAAATTGACTTTAAAATAACGAAAACGATGTATTTTTTAAAATGGATAGTTGATTCCGATGTTATACACAGCATTCGAAAAATTATAGTTGCGAAACCATTTATTACCTTCTAAATAAGGTTCGTAGGTCTTAAATCCGATATCAAAACGCAAGATTAAAAAGTTAAAATCTAAACGCGTTCCAAATCCCGAGCCTACCGCAATATTTTTTAAAGAAGATAGGTTTTTGAATCTTGCATCATCATCTACAAATTCAGAGCCTGTAATATCCCAAATGTTTCCTGCATCCATAAAAAACGCTCCTTTTAATTTACTAAACAAATCAAAACGATATTCAGCACTTGTTAAAAATTTAAAACTACCAGTATTGAACTCAAGACCTGCTCTTCTGCGACCAGGACCTAATTCATAAGTTTGCCAAGCTCTAATATCGTTAGAGCCTCCTGCAAAATAACTTTTGATAAAAGGAATGTCGGAATTGTCATAAGTAATAATGGCGCCAATCAAAGTTCTGAATGCAAAAACGGAATTGTTTCCTGTATCCCAAAATTTCTTATATTCAATATCAGCTTTAAAATATTGTGCTAATGGAATATTTAAAAATGTTTTTTTGTTATTACTATTTCTGTCTTTGGATAAAAGACCTAAAATATTCCCAGAATTGGCAACTCTAATTTTTAAAAAAGAAAAATTATTATCGTTTATATCTGATTGATTGTTATAGGTAAATGAATACCCAATTAAAGGAATCAAGAAATCGGATGTTACAATATTGAAACGATTTCGGATGTTTAAAACCGAATTATATTCAATGGGATTTGTTGCTTGAAAACCTGCGTCTGCAGCTACATCAGCCATGAATTTAACAGTTTCATCATATTTGGTTGCATCTGTAGGTAAATTTCCTCCTACACCAGGGAATATTTGTGCAATTTGATTTAGTCTTGTAAACTCTGAGCTGTAAATATCAAAAAAACTAGTAACATTCAGATTTTTAACATATTGTGTATTTAAAATTTCTAATTGGATACTCTTTTTTGTGTTGAATTGCCACTTAAAATCAGTCATAAATGTAAAGGTTTGCCTATCCAAACCAATATTTTTTTGAAAACTAGTACCAAGAGAAATGTAGGTTCTTGGAGACATTTCTTTAGGAACAAATCTACTGAGTCTAAAAGGTGCTAAAAAACGGGGCACTTCCACAGAAATATCAGCACCCAATTCCCAACCTGGACCGTTATTGGAATTAAACCAAGATCCCAAAACAGACATTTTTAGCAATTCTGCACCTCTAAAAGCATTTCTATTGGTGATGGAAAACTTAGCAGATGTTCCAATATTTCGAATGTTGGAATGGGTAATTTCGGTCTCCAATCCTAAGTTGTATTTTTCCATGGGTGTTAAAAAAACATCCATGCGTAAATCACCAGAATCTTCAGAAAGTGGCGTAAACTTTAAAGTTGTAGATTTAAAATTTTGCAAGGATTTTAAGTGATTCCTTGTTAAATTTCGCAAAGTATCTTTATAGATTTCCCCAGGTTTTAAGAAGATAGATTGTGATAAATATTTTGGATTGAACTTGATTTTGTCATTCGTTAAGAATGAAATTCCGTTATAAGAAATGGTATCTCTTAGAATGGAATCTTTTTTGGCAAAAGAGTAATCTGTATGAACAGAAACCTCTTTGACTTTATGAATTTTGTAGGGTTTCTCAATGTAATTGCCATCCTCTTCTGTCAATCTGCTAGATGAAATTAAAAACTCAACATTGGTTTTGTAATCGGCTCTTGTAGAATCTACATAAAAACCCAAGGCAGCTTCAGTGAAATGAAATACGCCACTATTTCTAAAAAGTTTTACGACACTACTAGCTTCGTTTCTGAAATCTTGGTCTTTGTATTGATTGCCACTTTTTAAGTAACTTTCACGTTTTGCATTTCTGAAAATAGAATCCAATTCTGTAGAAGGAATTTTTATGATAATGCTATCTAAGAGTGTTGGTTTTCCTTTGGTGATATGATATTCAATAAGGGCTTTTTTATCATTATTTCTTTTGATGACGGTATCAACACTCGATTTAAAATATCCCTGTGTTTTGTAAAATGCCCATAAATTATCAGCAGTTTTTTTAATTTTATTCTCGTTTACAATAACAGGAGCATCATTTTTTAAATACCAATTATTCAAATTAATGAATGAATTTGCATACGCAATACTTTGTTTTTCGGAAAAAATATTTTTTATGAATTGATACGATTTTGGGTTTTTAACTGCCCATTCTTTGGGTATTTTTGGTTTATCAGGATTTCCTAAATTATAAAAATACAGCCCGAAAGGAAGGCCTAACAGGCGATTGTTTGGTTTTTGAAGAATATATTTTTCTAAATCGCCGCTTTTTGATTTTATACTATCAATAAAAAGTATATTTTCTCTGAGTAGGTGTTTACCCTCTGCAACTCTTTTGGTAGCATCACAAGATGCAAAAAAGACTGTTAATAAAAAATAGAAAGCAAGTTTTTTCATTATTTTAGCAACGGTAATAATGCCAAAAATAGTATTTTTCATCGGTATATTTTTATTTACAATCAATTAATGAGCATCTCTAAAAATCAATTAAAACTCATCCAGAGTTTAACTCAAAAAAAATACCGATCAAAGCATCAATTATTTATTGCTGAGGGCGTAAAAGTAGTCAATGAATTGTTGCAATCTTCTTTTGAAATCTTCCAATTATTTGCAACAGATAATTTTAGTTGTGAAAATTATCAAGATAAAAAAACACTTGTTTCTGAAGCAGAGTTAAAGAAAATAAGTCAGTTAAAAACACCCAATGAAGTTATAGGATTGTTTAAAATTCCCTTAAAAAATCCACTAAAAAAATCCGGTTTGACAGTAGTTTTGGATAGTATCAACGATCCTGGAAATTTAGGGACTATCATCAGATTGTGCGATTGGTTTGGAATTTCGCAACTGGTATGCTCTGAAGATACTGTAGATTGTTACAACCCGAAAGTAGTGCAAGCGAGTATGGGTTCATTGCCAAGAATTGCTATTCATTATACTGATTTAAAAACATATTTAAAGCAAAGCAAATTGCCCATTTTTATCGCAGATATGGATGGCGAAAATGTGTATAAAAAAAAATTGCCACAAGAAGCTATTTTGATAATGGGAAATGAAGCGAATGGCGTTTCAGAGACTATAAAAGAATTGGCAAACCAAATAATCTCCATTCCAAGATTTGGAGAAATGCAACAAACCGAAAGTTTGAATGTAGCTACTGCAACTGCTATTTTGTTGAGTGAATTTAAAAGAGGAAACGAATTATTTAAATAGCAAATTACTCAAAAGCAAACGTTAAGAAAACTCCGCGAGTACCCATATAATTGATAGGAGCAGTCCATCGACTATTAGGATCGTCATCATATTTTACTTCATTATTGATGGCAAAAACACCACGAATAGAAGGTGAAAATTTAAAAAAATACAAATAAATATCAATTCCAATACCAACTTCATACATAAAATTGTGCGTTTTCATTCGGAATTCTCCAGCGGAATTATCATCTTGGTTGGCTTCATTACTCGAAAAGTTATGATCGTAAGAAATACCTCCCAATACATAAGGCCGAATATTTTTATAACGATCTGTACTAAATTTCAATAACAATGGGACGTGTAAATAGGTTGAGCCTACTTCGCGAATACTATCTCTAGGAATTGCCAAATGATTGAAATAAATTTTCTTTGAATTGCTAACCAAACCAGGTTCAAAACGAAGATTTAGATTTTTGTGCAAACGCAAATCTGCAATCAAACCCACATTAAAACCTCCTGTGGGTGACACTGTAATATCGGCATTTGCAATCGAACTATTTCTTAAATTGAGCTTAAAATCATTTTGATTTACTCCTAAATAAAACCCATAATGTAATTTTCGTTCATCAAAAGTTGGGAGTTTTTCTATGCGTTCTGATTGCCCAAAAGCTACCAAAGAAATCAAAAAGAAGAGTCCAATAAAAAACGTTTTTTTAATCATTTTATTTTCGGGCGGTATAAATAGTTGCTACTCCAAAAGTAACAGGATGATGTGTTACATCACTAAACCCATTTTTACGCAAAATATTGTTAAATACCTCTCCAAAAGGAAAAGAATTTGCAGATTCTGAGAGATAGGTATAAGCAACTTTGTCTTTAGAAAACAATTTTCCAACCAATGGCAATATGAAATTCGTATAGAATTTATAACCTTGTTTGAAAGGAAATTTCGTTGGATTGGAGGTTTCTAAAATCACTAAAACACCAGTTGGTTTTAAAACTCGCGCAATTTCTTTGATGCCTTTTTCAAGATTTGCAAAATTTCGAACACCAAAAGAAACCGTAATGGCATCAAAAGCATCATTCTCGAAAGGCATTTCTTCAGAATCACCCACAATCATGTCTATCTTTCTAGACAGATTTGCTTTGTTGATTTTTTGTTTGCCAACTTCGAGCATTCCTGCTGAAATGTCCAATCCTATGATTTTGTCAGGATTCAAATTTGCCATCATCATTACCAAATCTCCAGTACCAGTGGCAATATCTAGAATTTGTTTTGGATGGTTTTCCCCAACAAATTTTACAACTTTTTTTCGCCATTTTACATCAATTCCCAGAGAAATTACTCGGTTTAACCCATCATAATTAGTTGAAATGGCATCAAACATTTGTGTGACTTGTTCTTTTTTTCCAAGTTCAGAATCTTTGTATGGTTTAATATTTTCAGACATTTACAGCATTTTTATCCATTAATGGCAACAACACCATTGATTTGATTTGGCAACATTTCTTTCAATAAATTTTCGATACCATTTTTTAAGGTTGCAGTAGAGGATGGACAACCGCTGCAAGCTCCTTGCAACACAACACTTACAATTTTGTTGGATGCATCATACGAACGAAATGCGATGTTTCCACCATCACCAGCCACAGCAGGTTTGATATATTCTTCTAAAATATCCACAATTTGTCCGGCAATTCCATCTAGTTTTACTTCAGGAATTACTGTTGATGATGTTGATTTTTGCTGAGAAGGGAATTCAGAAAAAACAGTTTTTCCTGCCACTAAATATTCTCTTATAAAACTGCGAACTTCTGCAAAAATCTCATTCCATTCTACCATATTGTATTTGGTGATGGAAATATAATTATCAGAGATAAACACCTCTTTTACAAATGGAAATGAAAATATGGCTTTTGCTAATGGCGAAATTTTACTGGCTTCTTCAATGTTTTTAAACTCAACATCAGTTTGAGTTAACACTTTGTTAGTGCCAAATTTCATTACTGATGGATTGGGAGTTACTTCAGCATACACTTCAATAGCTTCTTTTTTGGAAGCAGTAGTTTCTTCATTAACAACTACATTGCCTTCGTTAAGATAGTTTTCAATTTGCTCACGAACTTCGTCTTGTACATCCTGCCAAGAAACAATATCATAGCGCTGAATAGCAATGAAATTGGGTGTTATAAATATTTTTTTCACAAACGGCAGGTAAAATAATTGCTGCGCTAATGGTGATTTTTTTGCTTCATCAATATTTGTATATTCATAACTTCCTGCATTGATTAATGGAGTATTGCTATTGAATTTTAAAATAGTTTCGTTGGATGAATTTTGTATGATAATTTTAGTCTCTTGCATGATTTTCAAATAAAAAGCAAAATTACGGCAAAAAAATCATTTTTAATAAGAAAGACCTTGCATGTTTTTGATGCAAGGTCTTTTATGATGTGTTAAAATTCCTATAAATTTATAGAAACTGACGCTGTAAATATGCGATTGTCCAATGTTAAATTTGCTGGATTTACATTGAATCCTGAATAGAAATTGTAGGCTGTAGTTCGGTTATTGGTTCTGTAGGCAAAATCCAATTTAAAATTTCCGAAGTTGTATCCCGCTCCAAAAGAATATTCGTTCAAATCGTCCGAATTTAAGGCAAAAGCATCTGGACTTTGCTCAAAACGATAGCCACCTCTGATGCTAAATTTATCAAAACGCCATTCTGTCCCGATTGAAAAGTTGTGTGTGTTTACAAAATCATTTTGAAAAGCTTGATTTTCTTGCATAAAATTAGCACCTGAAAGTTTTGTTCTAGTGTAATTCATGTTGGAATAATCAACACTCAATAATCCCATTTTTCCAAAAACAAAAGCAGTACTCGCAGTTAATCTGCTTGGAGTTTTTAGTCTGTAAATAAGAGATTGTGTTGGGAAAAATCCTCCAGCTGTATTATCATACACAATATTATTATTGCTAACTGCAATTTCTGTATCTCCGAAATAACCATCATTATCAACAATATTACTGTCTTCTAAAATTTCTGAAAACCAAGTTGGGGTTTGGTATGACAATCCAAAACGAAAACTGTTGTTTACTTTATAAATAAATCCAGCATTCAAAGAAAAACCTGTTCCTGTGGTAAAGATTTCTTGAAATATATTGGCATCTAGCTCATTACCATTTACATCGCTATTGAACTCTGTTAAATTAGAGCGCTGCGTAAAATTTAAGTCGTAAAAATTTAGCGACATACCAACATGTAATTTTTCTTGATAAACAGAAGAAAATCCAACATTGAACTCGCTTAAATCACCAATATAAGAATTGTTAAAAGTTTGTTCGTCAGCAATATCATACACAAATGGATTTGTATTAGTGTCTAAAGGGAAGTCAATAAAAGTTGCAACATTACTATTTCCTTGAGCAATGAATCCATCTGTAAAATCTTTAGTAATTCTGTAATTAAATCCCATTGCAAATTTACCCCAATTACTTCCATAAGCAGTATCAAAAACCAATACACCTCCTGCTTGAGAAAGGTTTATGAATTGGTCTTGAGTAGTAAGTCTGTTTCCATAATAATCAGCCATAATGTCTGAACTTCTGGTGTTAAAGCTTCCAGAAAAAACACTGTTATTGAAAACAGATAATCCTGCAGGATTGATATTAATACTTGATATATCTCCTCCAAGAGCACCAAAAGCACCACCCATTGCTGTAAAGCGGGCAGTTCCGTTATTGTCATTTTGAGAGAAAAGGATTCCCAAATCTTGATATCCTAAAGATTGAGCATTAGTAGCAGCCACAGTTGCCAATAAAATTGCTGATGCGATAATTTTTTTCATTCTAAAACCTTTTGTAACTTAAAGTGATGATTTAATTCCCTCCTCTTCTTCCTCTTCCAGAAGATGATTCTCTACTAGAATTGGTGGTATTTCCACTGCTTCTTGTTGTAGTTGATGATCTTCTTGTTGATGAATTAGTATTGTTAATATTGTTGTTTGTATCAGAATTATTTCTTGATGAATAATTTGAGTTTCGGTTATTAGAGTCATATCCTCTAATTGTTGAACTTCTTCTTACAGGAGTGCCTATAGAGCTTCTTCTTGAATTAATTGAATTTTGATTGTAGTCAAAATAGTTTCTTCTGTTCGATATAGAGTTGTTTCTAATAATTCCATTGGAATTTCTTCTTCCGTAAGTATTATTTGAATCTCTTCTTCCATAAGTGTTGTTTCTGTAAAATCTGTTGTTTTGCCATTGATTTCCATAGCGGTAAGAATTGTAAAGTCCTCCAGTCCAGCCCCAATTATTCCATCTATTCCAACCCCATCCTCCATTCCAGTTATTCCAGCCCCAATTATTCCATCTATTCCAACCCCATCCTCCATTCCAGTTATTCCAGCCCCAATCATTCCAACCCCACATTCCAAAACCATTTCCATACCAAAAAGGATCATTCATCAAATTTACATTGACAACCACATTGTCATTTTGATATCCCCAAGGTTCATTTTGATTATAATTTATATTGTTATCAGAAAAGTTAGGATTTGAACTATACGAATCAACGTCTGTAAATATCTCATGGTCAGAAATTCTTTCCAAACTATCCAATTTTTTGGTGAAATAGTTTTCTTCAAAATTATTGTTGTTATTTCTTTCAACAATTACAATTTGTGGTTTTTCTCTTTTTTCTGGAGAACTATAAATACCATCTTCATAATACGCAGTTTGGTAAGTTCCGCATGAAACCAAAACCAAATTAGCGGTTGCAAAAATTATAAATGATTGAATGCTGAATAGATTATTTTGTAGTTTCATGATCATATGTTTTTATAAAAGTACTGAATTAATTATAAAATTTGTGTTAAAAAGACTTATTTATAGTAGTTTTGTAACCGTTTTAAAAAAGCATTAACACGAAATTAATAGTTAAAAAAATAACAATATTTGTGCCAAAGTAAAGAAACATGAGCAAGAGTTTAACAAAAAGAGAAGAAGATTACTCAAAATGGTATAATGAGTTGGTTGTAAAGGCTGATTTGGCAGAAAATTCAGCGGTAAGGGGATGTATGGTTATCAAACCTTACGGATATGCAATTTGGGAAAAAATGCAGGCAGAATTAGATAGAATGTTTAAAGAGACCGGACATCAAAATGCGTATTTTCCATTATTTGTTCCTAAAAGCTTGTTTGAAGCAGAAGAAAAAAATGCAGAAGGATTTGCCAAAGAATGTGCAGTAGTTACCCATTATCGATTGCAAAACGACCCTGATAATCCCGGGAAATTACGAGTTGACCCTGAAGCAAAATTAGAAGAAGAATTGGTGGTTAGACCAACATCCGAAGCTATAATTTGGAGTACGTATAAAGGATGGATTCAATCCTACAGAGATTTACCTTTATTGATTAATCAGTGGGCAAATGTAGTAAGATGGGAAATGAGAACTCGATTGTTTTTAAGAACTTCAGAGTTTTTGTGGCAAGAAGGTCACACAGCCCATGCTAGCAAAAGTGAAGCGATTGCTGAAGCGCAACAAATGCAACAAGTGTATGCAACATTTGCTGAAGAATTTATGGCAATGCCTGTTGTAAAAGGAGTGAAATCCGATAGTGAGCGTTTTGCAGGAGCTGAAGATACGTATACAATTGAAGCATTAATGCAAGATGGAAAAGCATTACAAGCAGGAACAAGTCATTTTTTAGGACAAAATTTTGCAGAAGCATTTGATGTTAAATTTACTAATAAAGAAGGAAAACAAGAATATGTTTGGGCTACTTCTTGGGGAGTTTCTACACGTTTAATTGGGGGATTGATCATGACACACTCTGATGATTTTGGGTTGGTTTTACCTCCAAAATTAGCGCCAATTCAAGTAGTTTTTGTGCCTATATATAAAGGAGAAGATCAATTGCTAATGATTTCTGAAAAAATTCAAAATTATGTAAATGCTTTCAAAAAAATTGGCATTTCTGTAAAGTATGATGATAGAGATACGTTAAGACCTGGCGCAAAATTTGCAGAATATGAACTAAAAGGAGTTCCTGTTAGAATCGCTATGGGCAGTCGTGATTTGGAAAACAATACAGTCGATATTGCAAGAAGAGATATGTTGACTAAAGAGAGTATTTCACAAGACAATCTTGTGGAGTATGTTTTAGAGTTGTTAGAAAAAATTCAAGCTAATTTATTTGATAGTGCTTTACAATTTAGAAATAATCACATAACTCACGTAAATTCATTTGAGGAATTCAAAGATGTAATTGAAAATAAAGGTGGATTTGTTGCTGCACATTGGGATGGAACTGAAGAAACAGAAGAAAAAATAAAAGAATTGACAAAAGCAACCATCAGATGTATTCCAAATGATGCAATTGAAGAGGCAGGAAACTGTGTTTTTACTGGGAAATCTTCCTCAAAAAAAGTGCTTTTTGCGAAAGCATATTAATTTTTTAAAATTTTTTTAAAAAAAATTGTAGGATTTTAAAAACGTTGTATATTTGCATCCGCAATTGAGGATATACAAAATTGTAATGGTCCGTTCGTCTAGGGGTTAGGACGCCAGGTTTTCATCCTGGTAACACGGGTTCGATTCCCGTACGGACTACAAAGTTTTAATTAAAAACGAAGAAAATAATATTATGGCAAATCATAAGTCAGCATTAAAGAGAATCAGAAGTAACGAAGCAAAAAAGTTACGTAACAAATACCAACACAAAACAGCCAGAAATGCTGTAAGAGATTTACGTGTTTTAGAAGATAAAGCTGAAGCTGAAGGAAAATTAATAAACGTTATTTCTATGTTGGATAAATTGGCAAAAAAGAATATTATACACAAAAATAAAGCTGCAAACTTAAAATCTAAATTAACAAAGCACGTTGCGGCATTGTAAGATTTAATGTTTTTATAAATATAAAAGCTCTGAAAATTCAGAGCTTTTTTTATGTCCTAATATTATTAGGATTATAAAATTTTTACATTTATGTTGTTGCTATCTAAGATAGTATTATACTACCAATCGTATTTTTTATGAGCGTCTAATCGGATAAAAATAAATAGTAAGATAGTAAAACCCCACAAGGAAGAACCTCCATAACTGAAAAAGGGTAGGGGTATTCCAACTGTAGGCAGCAATCCAATCACCATTCCGATATTTACAGTTACATGGAAAAAAAGTATAGATGCTACACCATATCCATAAATTCTTCCAAATTTATTGGTATGTGTTTCTGATAAATAGATGATTCTTGCGATCATCAACATGAATAGAATTATTACTAAAGAACTTCCTAAAAACCCCCATTCTTCACCAACTGTACTAAAAATATAATCTGTATGTTGTTCGGGAACAAAATTACCTTTGGTAATATCTCCATTCAAAAAACCTTTTCCAGTCAAACCTCCAGAACTGATAGTCAATTCTGATTGATAAGAATTATAACCAATATCCTTCGTGTCAACTTTTAATCCTAACAATACTTCAAATCGATCTCTGTGATGTTGTTTGAAAACATTTTCATACACAAATCCAGTTCCGTAGATAAACATTCCTATACCAAAATAGGAGATTAAAATTTTATGCCAGCTAAAGCGTAGTAACCTTTTTCCACCTTTATAAATTAGGTATAATACAATAACTGTAATGAGTGAGAACAAACAAATAAATATGGTGTGTGTTCCCCAAAAAATTGTCGATATAAATAATGTAATTGAAGCTGCCCCAAAAATTATATAATTCAACGTTAATCCCTCTCTATTTAATACTAAAAAGAAAGCTAAATAAATTAATGCAGAACCAGGATCAGGCTGTAAAACTATCAAAATTGCAGGTAAAAAAATAACTGTAAATGCTTTTATTTGATTTTTTATTAGTGAAAGATTGTATTGACGATCACTTACTAATTTTGCAATCGCAAGAGCTGTAAACGCTTTTACAAATTCCGCAGGTTGCAAACTCATTGACCCAAAACTAAACCAAGCTTTGGCTCCATTAATTTCTTTTCCAAGTGGAAAAATTAATACCAATGAAAAGATTGCAATCAAATAGAAAATACTTGCAAATCGCTCATAAAATTTTGAATTAAAAAATAAAACAAAAATCATTATGGGATAGCATAATAATATCCACAGTAGTTGTTTGCCGTATTTCGTGTTAAAGTCAAAAATATCTATGTATTCATCATTTTGAGAGGCTGCTAGAATATTTAGCCAGCCAAAGCCAACTAAAATTAGGTAGAAAAAAACAAGAATCCAATCAATTCCTGCAAAAATATTATTCTTTTCTTGACGCAACTTCCCTGTTTTTTGGTCTGTAATAATTGTAAATATTTTGCAGACTTAGGTTTAACATATTACTTTCTCTTAGTTTGTTTTCCTCAGAAATATATCTGTTCAAATATTTTTCAATCATCAAACTAGTGATGGGGGCTGCAATTGTAGATCCAAATCCCCCATTTTCAACAAAAACTGCCAAGGCAATTTTTGGATTTTCTTTGGGAGCAAACGCTACCAAAATGGAATGGTCAGGCAATTGCTGTTTGTAGCCATTTATGCGAATAAAATTTTCTGAAGTTCCTGTTTTCCCACAAATTTCAATGCCTTTAACTTGACTCCATCTTCCTGTACCCGTTTTAAAAACCTCGTGCATCGCTTCAATTACAGGTTCAAAATATTCACGTTTAATAGTAGTCTGCTTTTTGATGGTATAATTTGGATTATTTATAGGTTTTCTTGCTATTTTTTTTACGATATGAGGGGTGTAAAAATAGCCTTTGTTAGCAATTGCAGCTGTAAAATTTGCCAACTGAATAGGTGTTGTTAAAATTTCTCCTTGTCCAATAGCATTTGAAATTGTTGTTGAAGCACTCCATCTATATTTGTAACGACTGTCATAATAGGCGCCATCAGGAATCAATCCTGGAGAACCTGAAGGTAAGTCATAACCAAGATAACTTCCCAGTCCAAAGCTAGTTACATGCTTATTCCAAATATCTAGAGATTCGTTTGCTTTACTCTTTTTTTCAATAATTTTTTTGTAGGTATTTGAAAAATAACTGTTACAAGATCTTGCAATTGCTGTTTTTAATGCGATTGGTGAATCATAAATTCCGCAGTGACAACGCATAAAATCGCTTGCTTTTCCACCATATCTATAACCTCCATAACATCTAAAACTTGTTTCGGTATTGATAGCATTTTCTTGCAAACCAACCAATGCGTTCATCATTTTAAAAGGAGATCCAGGAGGATAAGCTGCTAACAAAGCTCTATCATAAGTAGGCTTTTCTGGATTTTTTGCATCCATTAAGATTAGAGAATTTTTAGAACGATCACGTCCAACCAACATATTTGGATCATAAGAAGGAGAGGTTACCAAAGCTAAAATTTCTCCAGATGATGGTTCAATGGCTACAATTCCACCTCGTTTTCCATTCATCAATTGTTGTGCATAGATCTGCAATTCAATGTCTATAGTTAACGTTAGGTCTTTGCCACTTTCAGGAAGCGTATCCATTTGTCCATTCTTGTAAGAACCTGTAACCTTATTAAATCGGTTTCTATTGTAATATTTTTTACCTTTTCTACCTCTTAAAATTTTTTCGTATTCTCTTTCAACACCTTCTTTTCCCTCTAATTCTCCTTGTTCGTAATCATCGTTTGTACGTACTTTTTCTTCATTTACTTCTCCAATATAACCTAAAACATTGGCTGCTGCATTCAATGGATAATCTCTAATAACCCTTTTTTGAATATAAAATCCACTGAATTTATGCAGCTTTTCTTGAAGAAAGGCAAAATCATCTTTGGCGAGTTGTTTTAAAAAAACAGAAGGCAAATAGGTTGCATAATTTTCTGCTTTTTGGAACCTTTTTATAAAATCTTCTTTATTAATTTTAAGGAGCTTACATAACTCAATAGTATCTATGGATTTCACTTGATTGGGTTGTACCATTACATCGTAGGAGAGTTGATTTGCAACTAAAAGGCGTCCGTTTCGATCATAGATATAACCACGCTCAGGATAGTCATACTCGATTTTTACGGCTGCATTATGCACAGGATCAAAATCAATGCCTTTTAAAATTTGCAATTGAAAAAGCCTTCCAATAAAAAAAATTCCAATGAAGGAAATAAAAAAATAAAGTAAAAAACTTCTTTGCATTATTCGTTTCTTGTGAAAATAGCTGAGCCAATAAAATATAAAAACAGTGTAAAAATACTTGAAAAAAATGTATTACTCAGTACATTAGAAAAATTATGAAAGCTAAAGTTAGCCAAAGAAAAAAATATAAAGTGATGAATGACTGTTAAAGTTACTACATAGTTGAAAATTTTTCCAAAAGATTCTGTTTTTAAACTAAAAAACGGGAAATCTATTTCTAATTTATTGAAATAAACTTTGACAAAGAACAGGCGTATATGTGCAATCACTGTTATTGAAAATGCGTGAATCCCTCCGGTATCT
>Ga0102821_1000156_pt1 | contig 28841 bp, 28 predicted proteins | sample ColrivemetaGS715_FD_78194 | JGI IMG/M metagenome (GOLD analysis project Ga0102821, IMG submission 78194) | Estuarine microbial communities from the Columbia River estuary - Ebb tide non-ETM metaG S.715 | ecosystem: Environmental > Aquatic > Marine > Intertidal zone > Estuary | place: USA... | reverse complement strand
TAAATACTTTCCATGAATTATTGATGGTTAAAGGTACAACATATCCTTCTTTGTTGTATTTGGTAAGTACTTTTAATCCGTTTACAGCGAATTCTTTTGGCTGTCCATTTCTACTTCTTGTGCCTTCAGGAAAAATAACAGCAGACCATTGATTAGTATTTATTTTTTTTGCAAAAGCTGTCAACTCAGCAATGGCTTGTTTGCTATCTTTTCTATTGATCAGGGCAGCACCACCATGTCTTAAATTGAAAGAAATACTTGGAATTCCTTTACCTAATTCTACTTTTGAAACAAACTTTGGATGGTGTTTTCTGAATTTCCAAATGATTGGAGGAATGTCAAACATTCCTTGATGGTTGGCAACAAAAATGAGATTAGTATTCTCTGGTAAATCGTGCTCATTTTCAATTTTTACAGGTACTAAAAGAAATAATAACGATTTCATTAAGACCCAATTCATATAGTCAACAACAAACTTGTGTCCTTTATAACCAAAAAGTTTTAGCCCAAGCCATTGAATTGGATGAAAAATAATTAGTAATGCATAGAAAACCAATGCAAAGATTGGAGAAAGAATGTAACTTACAATCTTCATTAATTAAACCAATTTGACCATGGAATTTTAGACAAGATAAATACCAATCCTAATCCATAAAAAATTACAAACGTTTTAAATTTAGCAGCATCGGTAGATTTCTTTTTGTGTTTAGACCATCCTATCGTGATAAAAACCAGCGCTAAAATCATCATGGTTGGATGTTCTACTGCTAGTAATCTTGTAGCTTTATCACCCATAACTGTTGCTGCATCTTCTTTTAATGCTTGATACCAAGGAGACATAAAATACCATCCAAGACCAATTAATAATTGGATATGAGACACAATTAAAGTGAATAATCCGATCCGCAAATCTTTATCTGTAAATTGTTTTTTTTGAGTAAGTCCAATGACCGCATTGATAACAGCAAAAATTAAAAGCGCCAATACCAAATAAGCCCAATAAGAATGTATGTCTTTCATAATAAAAATATATATTTTGATTGGGTAAAGTTACTAATTTTAAACATAAAAAAACCACCTCAATTGAGGTGGTTTTACTAAAAATTAATAGGATATTTAGAAAGAATATTTCACACCTACTTGCAATCTCCATGTTTGATTAAAATTGTAATTGTAATCATAAGTTTGTGTTAAAAACTCTCCATTTGATTTCGTGAACGAAAAAGTAGGAACATTATTTGCATCTTTCCCTTCGTACTTTAAAATTTTACCGTTGTTAGAAACATTATCATTTTTAACAACACCCCATTTAGAGTTCAGTAAATTTCCAAAATTGATAAAGTCGAAACTAAATTGAAGCGTGTTTTTAGTTTTACCTGCATTTATATATAGCTCTTGTAAAAACCTTAAATCAAAACTATGAACCCAAGGAGCACGTGCTGCATTTGCTTCAGCATATTTACCCCTATTAGCTTTTAAATATTTATCTTGTTCTAGGAAGTTAAAGAATGCATCTTCATCAGCAGAGGTAACAAATTGAATATCACCTTTTGCACTAGGAATATATATCAAATCAGTAGCAATTCCATCACCATTCATGTCATTTGAATAATGAAAACTAGTTCCAAAAGGAGAAAAGCCTGAGTAAAATAAATTGAAGATCGAAGCTGATTGTAATTTTCCAGAACCCCAAGGAATTTTATAGGAAACCGATCCAATTACTTTTGTAGGAACAACATACTGTGATAATTGAAGTTCTGGTAAATGAGGTCCATTAACTCCAAATAGACCTGTATACGCAGATTGTGCATTACTACCTGGCATACCCGAAATTTCTCTTGAGTCTGTGTAAGTGAAGGCAGCCATCAATTTTAAATCTTTGATAGGTTCTGCATTTACAGTTACATTTGATATTGCACCCCATCCTTGGTTTGTATTGCTTAATACATAAGCATCAGTAGTATTAAATTCTACATTTGCAGCTGAAGGGTATATATATCTGTTGTCAGATCCTGAAAAAGTTTCCCAAGATGAAGTTAATCTTTTTATGTTGTAATTTTTAAGCATTACGCCGTTTAAGTTTTGTGTAAAAATACCTTCTACAGAAACAGACAATGGAAAAGAAACTGGAACTTGATAATCAAGTGCTAAAGAGGTTTTCCATACTTGAGGCATTTTAAAATTAGGATCTACTCCATTGATATCTCTTGGCAAAACGCCATCTTCAGGAGTAATTGTATTTGGAGCTCCTAATCTACTGATCATCTCATTTACATCCGTGATTATTGGACCTGCCAATCCAGCTAATCTTGGATCAACAGATCTAACAGAACCGTCAGAATTGTATCTTGTAACTGCTGCTACACTTCCTTGAACCATTCCTGAGTTTGTTGGCATGTTTGTAAAGAATACTAATGGTAATCTACCTGTAAAAATACCTGTTCCTCCTCGTAGTTTCAAACTTTGATCTTCTTTGATATCCCAGCTAAATCCAACTCTTGGAGAAAATAGGATATTTGCCTCTGGCCATTTTCCAGTATCAATATTTCTTCCGCCATAACTAAGATCAAAAATCGCGTTATTTCTTAAAATATTATCTTCATATCTTAAATAGTCTGCACGGATTCCGTAAGATAACTTAAATTTAGAATTTACATCCCAATCATCTTGAATATAAAAACCCAATTGATTGAAAGCTACTTCAGCAGTTGGATTTAATTCTCCATCATACCCATACGTTAAGGCAAAATCTCTTGGTGCAGCTTGATTTAAGAAATCTTCAACACTTGCATATCGATAATAACCTGTACCATTTCTCATGTAAGAGTTATTGGCTAATTGGTGTTCAAAACTAACTCCTCCAGTAATCTTATGATTGTCTAAATAATAGGTCAAGTTATTGGTAACGGTTAAAGTATTGTTATTAACGGCATTATTCCATGTAAACAATTCGTACCCTGCAGATATGTAAGGCTCTGTAATTTGATTCCCGCTGGTATCTAATCCATTCATAATATCAATAAAAGGGAATGGAGACGAATTAGAACCACGCGCATCTTGAATTTTTGAATAAGTAGCTAAAAATTGATTAGAAAGCTTATCAGAAATTCTACTGTTTAAGTCTAAAGAAATTGAATTTACAGTATTGTCCATTGAATAAATGGAATTTGAGAAAGCCATAGAAAATTGAGAAATACGATCCATAGTTCTGTTTCTAAAACCAGCATCTGTTGAGTTACCGTTTGTAGGATTCCAGCCTTGATTTTTTGTGAAATTATATCTCAAACTCAATTTATTTGCAGGATTTATATTCCAATCAATACGCGCAAGTAATTTTTTATTTGTTTCATCAGCAGGATAATCAGAATAAGATCCTGGGTCATAGCCATAATTAGAGATTAAATGCTCTCTAACTCTATCTAAATCAGTAGTACTAGTTCTTGAAATTTGCATATCAAGATCAGCAACTCCATTAGTAGAAGGTCTCCAGTTAACAACTTGTCCTGGCATCACAACTGATTCAGCATTTATGAAAAAGAACAATTTATTTTTGATAATTGGCCCACCAAAAGTAACACCATATGTTGTGGTTGACTCCTCAGGTCGAACTCCAAAATCTGAATCTCCAATTCTATTTCCTCTCATATCTTGGTTATTAAACAAGGTATACGCAGATCCTTTAAAAGTATTTGTACCCGATTTTGTAATTGCATTGATTCCTCCTCCGATGAAGTTAGTTTGACGAACATCAAAAGGAGCTATCACTACTTGAATTTCTTCAATAGCATCAATTGAGATCGGATTTCCTCCTCCAGGCAATCTAGAACTTAATCCAAAATTATTGTTAAAATTCGCACCGTCAATTGTAAAGTTTGTAGAACGGCCATCACCACCAGCAATATTCATTCCATTTGCATATGGCGAAATACGAGTAATATCCGTAATACTTCTATTAATAGTTGGCATTATTGACAACTCTTGATTTGAAATATTCGTTGTTGCACCCGTTTTTTCAGCAGAAAATTTTGATCTTTTTGATGAAATAACAACTTCATCTAAGGATACGTTTTCTTCTGTCAATATCACATTATGGATATAAGGCGCACCTAATCCAATAGTGATATTATTGGTTGTGTTTTTTCCATAACCAATAAAAGTAACCTCTACTTTGTATGGTCCACCAACACGCATTCCAGGCAAATTGTATCGCCCTTCATCATTTGTTGTAGTTCCATAAGTCGTTCCAGAAGGTTGGTGAGTTGCAATCACTGTAGCTCCCATAACTGCTCCCTGATCATCAGTAACTCTTCCAGTCATACTAGAAGTTGTTACTTGAGACATCATTACAGAAGAAAGTAACAATGCCACAGGAACTAATAAAAATTTGGTAATTTTTTTCATTGTTTTGAATTTATTTTTAAGTTAAAAAATGTTCTGCAAAATTCATGCTTTTGCCGTATTGCAATGTTAATTTAATGTTAAGTTTTAACAAGAAATTAAGATAAATAAAGCTAAATAAAAAGTATGTTAATGATTAGTAATCAACATGTTAGTTATAAACAGGTTTATTAACAAATTTTTAGGAATTCATTAAATTTTAAATTCACAATAAAATAAATGGAGATTTATTAGCTTTTTAACAACTTGTTCGCCAATTCTTTCCCTAATTCTACTCCAAATTGGTCATAACTATAAATATTCCATAAAATCCCCTGGGTAAAAATTTTATGTTCGTATAAAGCGACTAATTTGCCCAAAGACTTAGGTGTTAGTTTGTCAAAAAGAAGGGTGTTACTTGGCCTGTTTCCTTCAAAAACTTTAAAAGGTAATAAGGTTGCAATTTTACCTTCACTACCAGAGGATTTTAACTCTAAATGAACCTCTTCTGCAGTTTTACCAAAAGCCAAAGCATCCACTTGACCATAAAAATTAGCCATTAATTTTTTATGATGATCTTTTAATCCATACAAAGATTCTTTATATCCAATAAAATCTGTAGGAATTAATTTCGTTCCTTGATGTACCAATTGCATAAAAGCATGTTGCATATTGGTGCCTGTACTTCCCCAAACAATCGTGCCTGTTTGGTAGTCAATTTTATCGCCATTTCTATCCACACCTTTTCCATTACTCTCCATGATAGCTTGTTGCAAATAAGCAGGCAGTTTTGATAAATATTGTGAATATGGCAACACAGCCTCCGTTTCGGCATTATAAAAATTATTATACCAAATACTAATTAAAGCCAATACAACTGGAATGTTTTGTTCAAAATCCTCGTTTCTGAAATGCAAATCCATTTCTTCTGCACCATCTAAAAGTGCTTTGTAATTTTCAAAACCAACAGACAAGCTGATTGATAACCCCACTGCTGACCATAATGAAAAACGACCTCCAACCCAATCCCACATTGGAAAAACATTTTCTTTTGAAATTCCAAAATTGTCAATTGCCTGTAAATTGGTGGAAACAGCTACAAAATGCTTTGGAATATCAAAAATAGTAGCTGATTTTAAAAACCAATTTTTAATGGTTTCTGCATTTGACAGTGTTTCTTGCGTGGTAAATGTTTTTGAAACAATTACAAATAAGGTGGTTTCTGGATTTAATGATTTAATGATTTCTGAAACATGATCACCATCAACATTCGATACAAAATGCGTATTTAGTTGATTTTTATAATATTTTAAAGATTCTACAATCATATCAGGTCCTAAATCTGATCCACCAATTCCAATATTTACAATATCAGTAATTGATTTTCCTGTGTAGCCTTTCCATTTTCCAGAAATCACTTTATTACTAAAACTTTTGATTTTTCTTAAAGCTGATTGTATTTGAGGTTTGATATTTTTTCCATCAACCAAAATTGGCTCTTCAGAATTGCTACGTAAAGCTGTATGTAAAACTGCTCTATTTTCAGTAACGTTGATAACTTCTCCCGAAAACTGACTTTCAATTGCTTCCTTTAGTCCAACTTCTTTGGCTAAATTAACTAACAATGAAATAGTTTCTTTAGAAATCCTATTTTTTGAAAAATCAACGAATACATCCTGAAATTGAATAGAAAAATCTTGTTTTCTATTTGGGTCTTTATAATATTCTTTGATGGTTGTATGTTGAATATCTTGAAAATGCTCTGTTAGTTTTTGCCAGGCATTAGTGTTAGTTGGATTGCTGTTTTTCATTGAGATTTATTATTTTGTTGCAATTATGTCAGTTTGATTATTTGGTTTTGAAACAGGTCTTTTTTTAGAATCTAATTGCTTTTTTAAAGGGGCAATAAACTCTAAAAATCTTGGTTTTACACTTTGATCTATAGGTTGCGCCATTGGTAATTTTTCTCTCATTGGATCAACTTGTTTTCCAAATTTCCAAAATCGATAACATACATGTGGCCCTGAAGTATTTCCTGTCATACCTACCAAACCAATAACATCTCCTTGTTTTACATATTCCCCAACTTTTACTTTTCGTTGACTCATATGCAAATACTGTGTGGTATATGTGCTGTTGTGTTTTATTTTTACATAATTTCCATTGCCTCCTTTCATCGCAGATTCTATGACTGTACCGCTTGCGGTTGCGATGATTGGAGTGCCATAATTTGCGGCAAAATCAGTCCCTTTGTGAGGTCTTGCAATATTTCCGTACAAAGCAATTTTTCTATTTAAATTGTATCTTGATGAGATTCGATATTGGAATTTGATGGGGGCTTTTAAAAACTGACTTCGCAACATATTACCAAGTTCGTTGTAATATTCTGCAGAACCCTTAGTTGAATCTGCTAAAAAACGAAACGCGTATAATTTTTTTCCATTGTGTTTAAAAAAGGCAGATTTTATTTTTCCATATCCAGCATGTATGGTATCATCAATAAATTTTTCTTCATAAACAATTTTAAATAAATCGCCTTTTTGTAATCTATAAAAATCTAATGTCCAGGCATAAATATCAGCTACTTCCCATGTTAAATTCGGTTTCAATCCTAAACTATCCATGGTCACTGAGAGGTTATAATTGATTACTCCAGTAACTTCTCTTTCGACGGTTTTAACTGGTTTTTTAAAACGAGAGGCTTTTACAATTGAGTCTTTAAAATCTAGAACTGTAGCGTTTATTTTATCGTGCTTGTAAATAAAAACTTGTGCTTTTTGAGTAGAGTCTTTACTTGTTAAAATAGTATATGGCTTACCGGCTTTTACTTTAGTAACATCAAAAACTTCTTTTACGGAAGTAACAATATCATTGATTTGTGGATATAAAATATGGTGTCTATCCAAAATAACTCCAAAACTTTCTCCATTTTTAATGGTGTCTTGAATTACATTGTAATCGTCTAATTTATACCCAAATCGGATTTCAGATTCTTTCTTTTTATGAGTTCTAACCTCTTGTTTTTCTTCTTTTTTACAAGATAAAAATGAAAGAATAAAAACAAGGAAATACAGTATTTTTTTCAAGAATTTGTTACTTTTTTGATAATTTTTCAAAAGTACAAATAAAATCGATTTATAAAAACCAATAGCAGTAAGATGTTGTCATTGATTTGTTAAAGTTTTGAAAGCTATTTTAAAAAAGGATTTGCCAAACCTCTATAATCTTCCAATTCAGCAGTTAAAGAACCTACTCGTAAATCCGCTTTTAGCTTTAAGGGTATTTTATTGGCGTCATTTGATATCCAAATAGTTACGCTTTCTTGTTCTTTAAACACCCTTCCTGAAAGTACATAAGGTCTAAAAACCAGGGTTTCTAGCTTTCCTATATGTGTTTTAAGTGATTGTTTTCCAAGAAATTTCAATCTAAAAGGAAACGTTTCTTCATCAAAAAACATGTCTAATTTTATTTCATCTCCAGGTTTTATTTTTGATACATCTAAACTTCTCAAATAATAAAAAGAAGAAAGCATGTCTTGAGCTTTGTTAAATGCCACTGAAGTGTCTCTTTGAAGTGTAAAATCCTGAACATACGCTTTTTTTAGGTGATGATTAAAACTTGTAATTGTATGCTTTTTGTAACCTCCTTCATAAATTTTTCTTTTAAAAACATACGGTTTGATGTTTTCTTTGTCAAAATACGATTCGTAATAATCATCTACTTCAAAAAACCATTTGATCATTCCTGAGGTCCAACCTGTTCCTTTGGTATGAAATACTTTTTTCCCTTGAAATTCTTTTTCTTCTAACTCTAAGATGGCAGTTCCTGCTCTTATAAAGCCGCTGTAACTCATTTTATACTGAAGCCATTCACCACTTTTAAAAGGAGGTTTTTGTTCTTGACCTTGAGCAGTCAAAAACGAAAGAAATAAAAAAATTGATAGGTACTTTTTCATATAGAAATCAAACATATAAAAAAGGATTGACAAATGTTGTTCCAAAAAAGAAAAAGTACCGAATTGATCATTGATTCGTCTTTTTTTAAAGTTTTATTTACCTCTAGAAAGTTCCCCAGTTTTTTAATTCATCCTCACTCCATAAATACGGGTAAAAAATTCTTCGTTGGTATTTTGGATGCATGTATTTCCGCCAGCTGGTTCCTCCTGTTGCCTCTAAATCTTTGTCATTCCCGCCTAAGTATTTTGATGCTGCGTTGTAATGTGCCATCACCCATTTAACATTTACAGTGTAATCATAATGACGCATTGCTTTGATCAAACTTTGATTTTGCTGAACTTTAACTGGAAGTTGTTTAAATTTCAGCGATAAATTAATGTCATTATAGTCTTCCATAAAATCAATAAAATCTCCCATATATTTTTTTTCAAAAAGAGTTAATAAGGTTGATTTTTGACCTGTGGTGTAATTTTTTCCTGCAGCTTGCCAATACAAATGATTATATGCGTTTTTAAATGAAGAATTTCTATCAATAGTTTCTCTGTAACGCGCATCAATCAAATTAATCAATTCTGTAGACGCGAATTCAATTTTGCGATATTGCGCTGATTGAAATCCACTTGCGGGAGTTAACGTATTTCTGAATTTTAAATATTGCTCAGGTTCCATTCCATCAGCCATCACTGAAAAAGAACTGCATAACATGTCAAAATAACGACTGATTCTTTGCAAATGCATTGTGAATTTATCCGCAGAAATCTCCGTAGATTTTGCTACTTGATCAATTTCCCACAACACCATTTTAAACAATAACTCATTGACTTGATGATACATGATAAATACCATTTCATCTGGTTGTGTGGTTCTTGGTGTTTGCAATCCAAGCAATGCATCTGTTTGGATATAGTCCCAATAAGTAATTGGTGTGCTCCACAACAAACCCTCTAACATCGCATCAACAGGAACGCCTAATTCGGTGTATTTTTCTTCAATAGCTTTTAGAATTTGTTCTCTATTCATTTTTTGAATTGATGATATCTCAGCAAAGATAACAGAAAAGTATAAAGTTAAATAAAGTTGATTGAAAGAGCTTATGTAATTGAATTAGAAAAAAAATTCCTGCAAAATCAAAATGACCTCGCAGGACTAATTTTATCAAAACTAAAAAACTTTGAATTTAAAAGCTAAATTAGCGAATTTTAGAGTGTTCCTCTTTTTGCTTGCTCTCTTTCAATAGACTCGAATAATGCTTTGAAGTTTCCTGCTCCAAAACCTTTTGCTCCCATTCTTTGAATGATTTCAAAAAATAAAGTTGGTCTGTCTTCAACCGGTTTTGTGAAAATTTGTAGTAAATAACCTTCTTCATCTGCATCTATCATGATTCCGAGCGCTTTTAGCTTTTCAATATCTTCTTTCAATTCGTGACTAATAGTCTCTAATCTTCCAGGAACAGCCTTATAATATGCTTCAGGTGGAGTTGATAAAAATTCTACACCATTGGCTCTTAATTGCGAAACTGTTTTTATGATATCGTCAGTTGCGACAGCAATATGCTGCACTCCTGCGCCTTCATAAAAGTCTAAATATTCCTCAATTTGGGAACGTTTTTTACCTTCTGCTGGCTCATTGATTGGAAATTTGATACGACCATTTCCATTAGACATTACTTTACTCATCAAAGCTGAATATTCTGTGTGGATTTGCTTATCGTCAAATGATAAAAAATTTTCAAAACCCATTACCTTTTCATACCATTCCACCCAAACATTCATTTGATTCCAACCCACATTTCCAACCATATGATCAATGAATTTTAATCCTGAAGCCGGTGGATTGTAGTCTGATTCCCATTTTTGGAACCCTGGTAAAAAAGCTCCATTATAATTTTTCCTTTCTACAAAAAGATGCACAGTTTCACCATAAGTATAAATTCCCGAACGAACTACTTCACCAAATTCGTCTTTTTCAACAGTTGGAGTCATATACGATTTTGCACCTCTAGAAACGGTTTCTTTATAAGCTTTTCTAGCGTCTTCTACCCAAAGTGCTATGACTTTTACACCATCGCCATGTTTTGTAATGTGTTCATTAATAGGTGATTTACTGGTCAAAGGTGTTGTTAAAACCAACCTGATTTTATCTTGTTTCAGCACATAACTTACAGATTCTTTTGACCCCGTTTCTAAACCTTTGTATGCATGAGATTGAAAACCAAAAGCAGTTTTGTAAAAATGGGCAGCTTGTTTTGCATTCCCAACATAAAATTCAACATAATCTGTTCCTAATAACGGAAGGAAATCTTGTGCGCCTGAAAATATTTTTTCTAAGCCGTAGTTGACTGATTGTATTTCTTTTGTCATCTTTTTTGTTTTGTGAACTATAGAATAAAGAGATTATAGTTTGTTTTGAAAACCCAAAGTCATTTTCTGAAATTCTTGCCTTTTTTCTTCAATACTTTTTAATTGTGTTTCTAGTATATTATTTCTTTTTTGTGCAATAATCAATTGTGTTTCAAGCTCTAAAGAAGAACCTGAAAAAATATGAAAAAGACTCATCTGTTCTTGATGGACCTCCAGTAATATAAGTTGGAATTGATAAAGAACATCTGGTTATTTGTGATATTTATCTATATTTTAATCTTTAGGAAATTCACTTAATAATTCAAAAACATCATCAACAATATCGATTCTCAATTTCAAAATCTTTAAATTCTTACAATTATGCCTTTTTCTTATTTTCATTTTCTTTTATCTAGCCTCTTTATTCTAACTTCTGATTTTTAAAGCCACGATTGATAATAGGTTTCATCTGCGATTTTCATAGCTTCCTCAGTAAGCATCAAAGGTTTAAATGTATCCACCATTACTGCCAATTCTTCTGTAGAGGTTTTGCCAATACTTCGTTCTGTAGCTCCTGGATGTGGTCCATGAGGAATTCCTGCTGGATGAAGGGAAATATGCCCTGCTTCAATATCATTTCTGCTCATAAAATCGCCATCAACATAATACAAAACCTCATCAGAATCTATATTGCTATGATTGTAAGGTGCAGGTATTGATTGTGGATGATAATCGTACAAACGAGGCACAAAACTGCAAATCACAAAAGCACTTGTTTCAAAAGTTTGATGAACTGGTGGTGGTTGATGAATGCGCCCAGTAATAGGCTCAAAATCGTGAATTGAAAATGCATAAGGATAATTATAGCCATCATAACCAACCACATCAAAGGGGTGAGAAGCATAAACCATTTCTATAATTTCGCCCTGTTTTTTTATCTTAATGATAAAATCCCCTAATTCGTTATTGGTTTCTAACTGATAAGGTCTTCTGATATCTCGTTCACAAAAAGGAGCGTGCTCTAGTAATTGCCCAAACCAATTTCGATAACGTTTTGGCGTATAAACGGGATGATATGATTCTACAATAAAAAGTCGATTATTTTCATCATCAAAATCAAGTTTATAAATAATTCCGCGTGGAATTACCAAATAATCTCCGTATTTAAAATCGATATTTCCTAGATGAGTTCTTAACTTTCCTGATCCTTTATGGATAAAAATGACCTCATCTGCATCCGTATTTTTATAAAAATAGTCTTTGGTGGATTGTTTTGGAGCTGCCAAAATAATATTGCAGTCTGAATTTGTCAGCACTACTTTTCTACTTTCCAAATAATCATTTTCGGGCGAAACTTGAAATCCTCTCAAACGATAAGATTGAATATTATTTGCTTTGGCAATTTTTGGCATTACTGAATATTGATTGCGAATTTCTTTGACCATTGTAGGTCTTTGTTCGTGATAACTATTGGTTGACATTCCGTCAAAACCAATGGTACCAAACAATTGTTCGTAATATAGACTTCCGTCTTTTTTTCGGAATTGGGTGTGTCTTTTTGGTGGAATTCTTCCTAATTGATGGTAAAAAGGCATTTTTTTAAAAATTTATTAAAAGATTAAAAAACTGAACAACTGAAAAATCAATCGATTTCGTAATTTGCACAAAGATAAGAAAAGTAGTTTACTTTTTAATTGAAGAAGAAGCTTTATAACTTATTAACGAACTTGAAATTCTCATAAACGTATCGTCAATTCTCATAAAAGCACCGCTTTTTATCACAAACAAATATAAAACTTTCAATAATGAATCCAAAACGTTGAATATTAAATCCTGGACTTTGAATATCTCTTCTTAATCAATAGATTTAATAACCTGTTTTGGCGCTTCTTTTCTTGTGCCATCAAAACCATCTACACCTCCAACAGTCGTATATTTCATCACATATTTTCTTTCTGGAAAAATACGTTGATACGCACTTTGGCACATCAACGTCGCTTCGTGAAAACCACATAAAATCAACTTTAATTTTCCAGGATAGGTATTTACATCACCAATGGCATAAATCCCAGGAATATTTGTTTGATAATCTAAAGCGTTGTTTACTTTGATGGCATTTTTCTCGATTTCCAATCCCCAATTGGCAATTGGACCCAATTTTGGTGACAATCCAAATAGTGGAATAAAATGGTCTGTCTCCAATTGAAAAGGTGTTTCTCCATCTTTGGTAATGGCAACAGCTTCTAATTTTTGATTTCCAATAATCCCTGTAACTTCTGCAGGCGTAATCAAACGAATTTTACCTAAATTCTTTAATTCTTGTACTTTTTCTACAGAATCCAAAGCACCTCTAAATTCGTTTCGTCTATGAATAAGTGTAACTTCGGAAGCAATATTTGTTAAGAAAATAGCCCAATCCAGGGCAGAATCTCCTCCTCCTGAAATTACCACTTTTTTGTTGCGATACAATTCTGGGTCTCTGATAATATATTCTACACCTTTATCCTCAAAATCAGCAATATTGTCGATCAATGGTTTTCTAGGTTCAAAACTTCCTAATCCACCAGCAATGGCAACAATTTTTGCATGATGTTTGGTGCCTTTATTAGTGGTGACAACAAACGTTTCATCTGCTTGTTTTTCGATAGTTTCTGCACGTTCGCCCAAAGTAAATCCAGGTTGAAATTGTTTGATTTGTTCCATCAATTTATCTGTCAAATCGCCTGCTAGAATTTCTGGATATGCAGGAATATCATAAATCGGTTTCTTAGGATAAATCTCTGAACATTGTCCTCCAGGTTGTGGTAACGCATCAATCAAATGACAGCGTAATTTTAACAATCCTGCTTCAAAAACCGTGAATAATCCTGTTGGACCAGCGCCAATAATTAATATATCTGTAGTAATCATTTTTTTAAAATTCGACTTTAGCTATTGGCTTATCGCAATTAGCTAAAAGCTAACTGCGATAAGTTACACAACATTAATCACTTCTTTGATTTGTGGCACATACTTTTTAATAGTTGCTTCAACACCATTTTTAAGGGTCATTTGGTTTACGGAGCAACCTGTACAAGCACCTTCAAGTTGTACTTTTACAACGAAATCTTTGACAGAAAGTAATTTGATATTTCCTCCATCACTCATTAAAAAAGGACGGATTTCATCCAACGCTTTTTCAACATTGTTGATAATTTCTTCTGTTGTCATATTTACTTTTTTACTGCGCTACAACCACTCATCGTTGTAATTCTTACAATTTCTGTGGGTGGTAAACTTTGATTTCTGATAATTAATTGTGAAAGGATTTCTTTAGTAATTTCCTTGAATGAATTTTCCAAAATGGTTCCTTCTTGCAATGCTACTGGATGTCCAACATCACCTGATTCACGAATACTTTGTACCAAAGGAATTTCTCCTAAAAAAGTGGTATTGATATCTTCAGCTAAGTGTTTTGCGCCATCTTTGCCAAATATATAATATTTATTGTTTGGTAATTCTTCAGGAGTAAAATAAGCCATATTTTCAATAATTCCTAAAACAGGCACATTGATACTTTCTTGTTGAAACATAGCCACTCCTTTTTTAGCATCAGCCAAAGCAATGTTTTGAGGTGTACTTACCACAACAGCGCCTGTAATTGGCAATGATTGCACGATTGACAAATGCACATCTCCTGTTCCCGGAGGTAAATCAATCAATAAAAAATCAAGTTCACCCCAATCTGCATCAAAAATCAATTGCTTCAATGCTTTTGAAGCCATTGGCCCTCTCCAAATTACTGCTTGATCAGGATTTGTAAAAAACCCCAATGACAATAATTTTACACCATAATTTTCAATCGGTTTCATTTTTGAACGTCCATCAACTTCAATAGATAATGGTCTTGCTTTTTCAACATCAAACATCAAATGTTGAGAAGGCCCATACACATCTGCGTCTAAAATACCCACGCTAAATCCCATTTTGGCAAGTGTAATTGCCATATTTGCAGTAATGGTAGATTTTCCTACACCCCCTTTTCCAGAGGCAATTGCAATGATGGTTTTGATATTTGGGATTTCTTTTCCTCGGATTTGATTCGGATTTTCTTGAACCACTGGTTTTTCAACAGCCACATTTACTTTTACATCTATTTTTGGATGCACATGCTGATGAATCGCTTTCATGATTTCAACCTCAACCTTCTTTTTCGCTTGCAGCGATGGATTGCTGATGGCAACATCAACAATTACTTCATCTCCAAAAGCGACAACATTGGTTACATTGTTATTTTCTATCAAACTTTTTCCTTCACCAGGAGCAGTAATCGTTTCTAATGCGTTATAAATATCTTGTTTTTTAAAACTCATATGTTAGCTTTTTGCCCTTAGCTATTGGCCTCTAGGCGTAAAAAATTAATTTTAAATCTTTTCGCAAAGATAGGTGATAGAAATTAGAAAAGAAAGGGTGTAAATTGTGTTTATTTATGGATTTATAGGTGGATTTTATAAAAGTTCTTTTGATGGATTCCAAAAGACATTTTCGAAGTTTTGAATTTGATTTTCAACCACTTCAATCCCTTCATTTTCCAATAATTGCTGCATCAAATTAGTACCCTCAAAATGATGTTTTCCTGTTAAAATTCCTTTTCTATTAACCACTCTATGTGCAGGGATTTCTATTATTTGGTGATGTGAATTGTTCATTGCCCAACCAACCATTCTTGCAGAACGTTTTGCTCCTAAAAATTCAGCTATTGCGCCATAACTAGTCACTTTGCCGAAAGGAATTTGACGCGCTACTTCATACACTTTTTCGAAAAAATTATCATTTTTTTGGTTGGATGCCATAAGATAATGATCTGTTTAGCTCATAAATGTAAGCAATTATTTGATGATTATTTTCTAAGAGAACATTGGTCTGAACTCTCTGATAAAGGTCGCTTTCAAAATCATCAATCAGTTGCCAATTTTTTGATAATTCATCAGAAGAAAATAAATATCCATCAATATTATTTCCTTGTTCCTCTAAAATCACTGCTGGAAAACCTTGTGTTTTATGCCAACCATTTTTATCAAAAAAACCTTTTACTGTGGCTTTTTGCCAAGTTCCAGATAGTTTTTTGAGTACAAAATCATTTATTTGCCCGGGAATTAATGTTCCATAAACAAATAAATGTTGCATTTTTTATAGATAAAATCGTTAAAATTTTAGACGGAATTGAATGTAAGTAATGGGTTTGTCAATTCTCAAATACTGATTTTCATAGAAAGTTTGGGTTTCTATGACTTCTTTAGGAGAACCTTCGTTATGATAAATATTGTGATTTGCATACAATACTTCGTGTCCCTCACCATGCAATAAACCCAATGTGTAGCCATGCATAAATTCACTATCGGTTTTCAGATGAACAATACCATTTTCGTTTAAAATATGGAAATATTTTCTCAAAAAAACAGGATTGGTCATTCTGTGTTTGGTCCGTTTGTATTTGATTTGTGGGTCAGGAAATGTTATCCAAATTTCATCAATTTCATTTTCAACAAAAATAGAATCAATCAACTCTATTTGAGTTCTTACAAATGCAACGTTTGGTAAATTTTCTTCAATGGCAGTTTTGGCTCCTCTCCAAAAACGAGCACCTTTAATATCAATACCTATGTAGTTTTTAGTAGGATTTTTTTTTGCCAATGCAATGCTGTATTCTCCTTTTCCACAACCTAGTTCTACAACAATTGGATTGTTATTCTTAAAAAAAGAATGCCATTTACCTTTATGAGAGAAGTTTTCTAAAACTTCAGCTCTTGTGGGCTGAATGACATTTGAAAAGGTTTCGTTTTCTTGAAACCGTTTGAGTTTATTTTTACTTCCCAAGATGAATTTTTAAGCTCTGTCTTCTGTTCCTTCGTCCAAAAATCTTTTAGACTCTTTCATCCAATAAGCAAAAAGAAGTAAGAGTACTACTAAAAATCCCCAATTTACAGCATTTGAAATCCACCATCCTAACTCTTGAGTAGCTACTTGATTGCGAATCCACTCTAATGGAAGGAATAAAAAATCAGTGAACAAACTTCCAATCCATCTAAAAATATTGCCTGCTATCATAACTTATTTATCTTTACGCTTGCAAAAATAACAAAAGAAACAATGCTAGCCAATTTTTTAAACAAATCTAACCCGATAAATTTTATTGGATTGGTGACTTTTTTTGCTATTTGTTTTTTAACAATCAATTTTATTGATTTTTTTAACAATCCATTGAATGCAAATGACTTGTTACAGAAAATAGTTGTTTTGTTAGTTTTCATGTTTATTTTTTTTATTTACAACTTTATTACAAGTAAAAATAATTTGACCTATGACAACTCATTTGGGTTTTATTTTTTTACCCTCCTAACGGGATGTTTTAGCTCAATTGCTACTTATAAAACACTTTTTTTTACAATTATTTACCTGCTTTTTTTGAGAAAAATTTACAGTTTACAATCTTCAAAAAGGGTTTTGAAAAAATTATTTGATGCTGGTTTTTGGTTAGGAATTTTATGCGTTTTTGAGCCGAAATTTATGTTGCTTTTTTTACTGATTTATCTCAGCGCGTATTGGCATCAAAAAATTACAATTCACACGTTTTCAGTTCCAATCATTGGAATTTTAACACCCCTTTTTTGTTATTTTTCATATTTGTTTTGGCAAGGAAATCAAGCTAATTTGCTAGAAAATTTGTTTCAAAAATTTACATTTAAAATATATTTTTTATCAGAAGAAAAAGAAACTATTTTTATGATTAGTTTGCTATTCACTACTTTTTTTGCAGTTTTTTTTAAATCAAGAAAGGCACTTTTAATCAACAATACTTTTAAAAAAAGTTGGAGTTTGTTATTGATGAATTTTTTGATTGTTTTAGGATTATTTCTTTTTGAAAATGAATCAAAAAACAAGGAAATCCTATTTTTATTTTTTCCTATTTCCTTGATTTTAGCGAACGGAATTGAACTTCTTCAGAAAAAAATAGTTGTGAATATTTTCTTGTATTTATTTTTAATTGGCTGTATTGGTTTTCTGTTTTCTTTATAATTTACTACCATAAGCCAAATCGCCAGCATCTCCCAAACCAGGAACGATATAGCCTTTTTCATTGAGTGTTGCATCAATAGTTGCAATCCATAAATGCGTATTTTCAGGAAAATGATTTTTAATAAAATTGATTCCTTCCTCAGCACCAATCACCGAAATCAAATGAATTTCTTTAGGAGTTCCTAACTTTTTTAACGCCTCAAAAACAGCCACCAAAGATTGACCAGTTGCCAACATTGGGTCAGCCAATAAAACCGTTTTTCCTTCAATTGTTGGTGATGCCAAATATTCTACAACAATCTCAAATTCGTCATCATTGTTTGGATGATGCCTAAAAGCTGAAACAAAAGCGTTTTCAGCTTTGTCAAAATAATTTAACAATCCTTGATGTAAAGGTAAACCAGCTCTTAAAATGGAGCAAACAACCAACGAATCAGCAATAGAAAATGACTCTTTTTTCCCTAAAGGAGTTTCTACAGAAGTTTCAGAAAAAGAAAGCGATTTGCTCAATTCATAAGACAAAATTTCGCCAATTCTTTCAATATTTCTTCGAAAACGCATGCTGTCTTTTTGGACGTTTTTATCTCGTATTTCTGACAAAAAAGTGTTTAAAACGGAATTGTTTTGAGCTAAATGATGAATTTTCATTGGAAATTAATTTGACTGAATTTATTTTCAAATGTACTTAAATTACCCAAATTAAAAATTTATAATAAAATAGCTTTTCCAAAAAAATCAAAAAAAATCCTCAAAATAAAAAGGTATCTTTGCGTTTCATTTTAAAAACGATTGTATGATTCAATCCATGACTGGCTATGGAAAATCGGTATTGCAACTTCCAACTAAAAAAGTAACGATAGAGATTAAATCTTTGAACAGCAAAACCCTTGATTTGAATGTAAGAATTCCTTCTTATTACAAAGAAAAAGAATTAGACGTTCGTAAAAAATTAGCCAATGAGTTGATTCGGGGAAAAGTAGATTTTTCCATTTTTGTAGAAATGACTTCTGATGAAACATCAACAATTATAAATCCTGGTGTAGTAAAAAACTACATGCAACAATTAAAAAGCATTGTTGAAACCGATTCAAAAAGTGATTTAGATTTGCTAAAAATGGCCATTCACATGCCAGATGCATTGAAAACTGACCGTGAAGAATTGGATGAAAAGGAATGGAATCTCATCAATACAACTGCTGATGAAGCCATCAAAGAAATTATTCAATACAGAATTGATGAAGCTGCCGCATTAGAAGACGATTTTAGACAAAGAATTGCAAATATTAGAACCTATTTAGAGGAGGTTAAAGAGTTAGATGTTGAGAGAATTACAAATGTAAAAGAACGTTTGAAAAAAGCGATTGATGACCTAAAAGTTACTGTTGATGAAAATCGATTTGAGCAAGAATTGATTTATTATTTGGAAAAATTAGACATCAATGAAGAAAAAGTACGTTTGGAAAATCATTTGAATTATTTTTTACAAACTCTAGAAACTGAGGATTCTAATGGAAAAAAACTAGGATTTATCGTTCAAGAAATGGGAAGAGAAATCAATACCACTGGCTCTAAAGCGAACTTTGCACCTATGCAAAAAGCCGTGATTCAGATGAAAAATGAATTGGAACAAATCAAAGAACAAATTTTAAATATTTTATAAAAAATCCTACAAGGCCAACATCTTGTAGGTATTTATCAAAAATGAGTACTGATTTTAAAGGGAAATTATTCGTTTTTTCTGCTCCTTCAGGGTCTGGAAAAACAACCATTGTTCGTCATTTATTGAAACAAGAACGATTCAATTTAGAATTCTCCATTTCTGCAACTTCCAGAGAGCCAAGAAATCAAGAAAAGCATGGAGTGGATTATTATTTTATTTCGCTGAATGATTTTAAAACGAAAATAAAAAACGACGAATTTTTAGAATGGGAAGAGGTGTATAGAGATAATTTTTATGGCACTTTAAAAGCGGAAGTAGAGCGGATTTGGGCACTAAAAAAACATGTTATTTTTGATATTGATGTGGTTGGAGGTTTGCGAATCAAAAATAAATTTCCTGAGCAAACCTTGGCGGTTTTTGTAAAACCACCTAGTGTTGATGAGCTGAAAATTCGCTTGAAAAAAAGAAGTACTGAAAGCGAAGACAAAATAAATATGCGCATTGCAAAAGCGTCTGTAGAATTGGCAACTGCACCTCAATTTGATAAAATTATCAAAAATTACGATTTAGAAATTGCGCTGAAGGAAGCTGAAAATTTGGTAGTAGATTTTTTAAAACGAAATGAGAAACAAGAATAGAGAAACAAGAAAATAGCCGATATAAAAGTCTCTTTTCTTTCCTCTTTCTTCTATATATCTTTTAAAGATGAGTAAAATCGGTTTGTATTTTGGAACATTCAATCCCATTCATGTGGGGCATTTGATTATTGCCAATCATTTGATTGAATATACTGATTTAGAGGAGGTTTGGATGGTGGTAACACCTCATAATCCTTTCAAAATAAAGAATTCTTTGCTCGAAAATCATCATCGTTTTGAACTGGTTTATAGAGCTACTGAACGCTATCCGAAAATAAAACCATCTGATATAGAGTTCAAATTACCACAACCAAATTACACAGTTTTTACCTTGGCGCACATTTCAGAAAATTATCCAAATCATCAATTTTCGTTGATCATGGGTGAAGATAATTTGAATAGTTTTCACAAATGGAAAAACTATGAAACCATTTTGGAAAATCATCACATATATGTGTATCCAAGAATTTCTGAAGAAAAACAATCACGTCAATTTGAAAATCATCCAAAAATTCATTTCGTTGAAGCACCAATTGTTGAAATTTCCTCAACCATGATTAGAAATGGAATTAAACATAAAAAAAACGTACAACCATTGTTGCCAAATGAAGTTTGGGAATATATTGATGAAATGAATTTTTATAAAAAGTAATTTTTTATAGAAACAATCCCTTTTAGGAAAAATAAAAATTAGTACGATTTCGTTGTATATTTGTGATATTAAAGCATTTATTTTTTGAAAAATCAAGGCAAACAAAAAAGGAAACTCAAACAAAAACTGACTCATAAATATAGGTTGGTCATCATGAATGATGAAACTTATGAAGAGCGAATTTCACTGAAACTTTCTTTGCTAAACGTATTTGTGGTAGGCGGTGTTTTTTCTTTTTTACTGATTTTTGTAACTACATTTTTCATCACTTTTACACCAATTAAAGAGTTTATTCCTGGTTATGGATCTACAGAATTACGAATAAAAGCTACAAAATTGACATTGAAAACAGACTCTTTAAAAAGAAAATTAGCAGTTATTGAAAATTACACACGATTTTTAGGACCGATTTTATCTGGTAAAATGAAAGGCGAAGAAATTGATACTTTATTAACTGAATCTGGCAGAAAAATGTTGAGTGACCGCTTGTTAAAAGCATCAAAAATGGATTTAAATTTTAGGGAAAAAATAGAAAGTGAAGATCGCTTTCCAATCATAAATAGTGAAAAATCAGTTGTAAAAGTGGTGTTTTTTGCTCCATTAAACGGAATAATTTCACAAGGATTTGATCCTAAAACAAAACATTTCGCAGTGGATATTGTTGCTAAAAAAAACGATCCTGTAAAGGCCACTGCTGATGGAATTGTAATTTTTTCGGGCTGGACAACTGAAACTGGAAATGTACTAATTTTGAAACATGCTGATGATTACATTTCTGTATACAAACACAATGGAAATTTACTGAAACAAGAAGGTGATTTTGTAAAATCGGGCGAAGTAATTGCCAATGTGGGTTCTACTGGCGAATATACAACTGGACCTCATTTACATTTTGAACTTTGGAGTGGTGCGTATGCAGTAAACCCAACAAATTTGATTGATTTTAGATAATGAGCATCAAGTCATTTTTAGCAATTCCGTTTGCAAAAATAGTTACCAAAAATGTCTATCAATGGGCAAATAATCCTCATAAAACACAAGAAAAAGTATTTCAATATTTATTGAAAAATGCGCTAAATACACACTTTGGAATTGATCATGATTTTGAAAATATTCATAATTACGAAGACTTTAAAAAAAATGTTCCTGTTGTTGATTATGAAGGCTTAAAACCCTATGTTGATAAAATTATTGCGGGAGAATCTGATGTGTTATGGAAAGGAAAACCCTTATATTTTGCCAAAACTTCAGGCACAACATCTGGCGCAAAATACATTCCACTGACAAAAGAATCTATGCCAACGCATATTGAAGCTGCCAGAAATGCATTGTTATTTTATATTGCAGAAAAAAATGATGCCAGTTTTGTAGATGGAAAAATGATTTTTTTACAAGGAAGTCCTGTTTTGCAAGAAAAAAATGGTGTGAAATTGGGGCGCTTAAGCGGTATTGTTGCGCATTATGTACCCAATTATTTACAGAAAAACAGACTGCCTAGCTGGAAAACTAATTGCATTGAAGATTGGGAAACCAAAGTAAATGCCATTGTAAAAGAAACGATCCAAGAGGATATGCGGGTGATTAGTGGAATTCCTTCTTGGGTGCAAATGTATTTTGAAAAATTAGTTGAAAAAACCAAGAAACCAATTTCAGAAATTTTTCCAAACTTTCATTTTTTCATATATGGTGGAGTCAATTTTGAACCCTATAAAAATAAATTTGAATCCTTAATTGGTAAAAAAATCGATTATATAGAATTGTATCCAGCTTCTGAGGGGTTTATTGCTTATCAAGACTCTCAAACAGAAAAAGGAATGTTGCTGCAACTCAACTCAGGAATTTTTTATGAATTCATTCCTGCAAAAGAATTTTTTACTGAAAATCCAACTCGAATTTCTTTGAAAGATGTGAAAATGGGTGAAAATTATGTGCTTATTTTGAATACTTCAGCGGGACTTTGGGGTTATAATATTGGGGATACTGTAGAATTTACATCCTTAAAACCCTACAGAATCAAAGTTACAGGTCGTATCAAACATTTTATTTCTGCTTTTGGTGAACATGTCATTGGGAAAGAAGTTGAAAAAGCTTTGAATGATGCCATTTCTGGAACAAAAATTACGATTAGTGAATTTACGGTGGCTCCACAAGTAGCTCCAGAAAGTGGGTTGCCCTATCATGAGTGGTTTATTGAGTTTGAAAACGAACCAAAAGATTTAGAAGCGTTTGCGTCAAAAATTGATGCTTCTATGCAAGCACAAAACATTTATTATTTTGATTTAATCGAAGGCAAAGTGTTGCGTCCACTCGTTATCCGTAAAGTAAAAAAAGGTGGATTTCATGAATATATGAAATCAATTGGAAAATTTGGAGGTCAAAATAAAATTCCACAATTGGCTGATCATCGTAAAATTGCAAACGTTTTAGAGGGTTTTTTAGTTGAAAAATAAGTTCAATGCGTCATTTTCTCAACGTATTTTTTTAAAAACTTCACTAGTTTAAACCTAAGTTAATGTGTACTTTTACGCCCAATTTAGCATTAGAATCTTTTTAAAATGAGTACAATTAGGATCACCAAACAATTTAGTTTTGAAACAGGACATGCCTTGTATGGCTATGATGGAAAATGTAAAAATGTACATGGACATTCGTACAAACTATCTGTAACCGTTTCTGGAAAACCAATTTCTGATAATACCAATGTAAAATTCGGAATGGTGATTGACTTTGGAGATTTGAAAAAGATTGTAAAAGAAGAAATTGTTGATGTTTTCGATCACGCCACAGTTTTTAATAAAAATACGCCTCATGTAGAATTAGCAGCTGAACTAAAAAACAGAGGACATCATATTATATTAGTTGACTATCAACCTACTAGCGAAATGATGGTGATTGATTTTGCCAAAAAAATTAAAGATAGATTGCCTTCAACTATTCACTTACATTCCATAAAACTACAAGAAACTGATACCAGTTTTGCTGAATGGTTTGCGAGTGAGAATTAGTCCTTGACTTTCACAGAAATATTTAGCTTAACTTCTTTCAATCTCTTATCAAACTCATTATTTCTTGTTAAGAAAACCAATTCTTTTGAAATTCCTAATAGTGAAGATAACTCAAGCGCTAATTCTTTTAAAACACGCTCACGTCTTTTATTTATGGTTATATAATTTTCTTTATCTAAATCTTCAGATAAAATTACATTCAATTCATTTATTGAAATAAAAACATCCTTTTTCTCCATAAAATATTTAAATACTTTACTGCCTTGAGGTGACAAATAAATTTCCTTTTTATTGAAATAGAGTGTATCCGTGTTTTTGTAATAAATAAAATTGTTTTTCGAAGCTTTATATTTAATTATTAAAATTCTAAAAAGAACATATATTGTAAGTAAGATTCCAATTAATAGTAAGATTTTAAAGATATAAATAACTGTTTCATCCGTATAAAAAGTAGATTCGCTTAGTAAATCACCTCTAAATTCAGAGTAAAGCTCGTTAGAAACTAAAAAATTAGAGTTTAATAAATAGACATAAGAAATTCTCTTAGACTTTGGATGGTATATGACTTTTCGTATCCCTTTGTGATTTTTTATGCTAAATTTTTTAACTGAATTAGTAAAAATACTTATTTCATGAATTGCATCTGTAACTTTGATAAATTTATCCTCTAGCTGAAAAACATTTAAATTAAAAGTATTGTCCTCCATTGGTTCAAAATTTAAATTAAATCTTTTTTCCTTGTGCCAAGAGAAATCTTTTAAATCCAATCGATATACATAATTGTCGTTGATATATATATTTTCGCTTGGATTTAATTCAGATTTATTTTTACCGCCAAATACATATAAATCAGTTCCTTTCTTTATATAATGAGCAAGATTTCTTGGCGTAACAATATCTTTCGAAAGCTGTTTTTTTTCCAACCACTCTTTGCCTGAAAAATCATAATACGTTAATATATTTTTATTAGTAAACAAGCCATATCCACTCCATAAATAGATAGTGCTATCATGCATAAAGGGAACAGCATAATACTGATTTCGATGTTTGAATGAGTTGTCAATTCTTGTAAACGTATTGTTTTCGAATTTAAGAACAATGCCACATCCTTCAATAACAAAGTAATTGATACCATCTACTTGGTATTGGTAATTATTATTGAATTCATGAATTGCTAAATCTTTTGGAAAATTGATTTTGAAGTGAGTTTTAAAATCAAAACCTCTTACCGCCATGGAGTCATTATACACTAAAATAGGCTCGCCAGTTTTGGCATCTTCAAATAACAGGTGATTTGAAGTGATTTTAAAATCTTGTTGCGCAATAGTATGAAAGCTATAGAAAAAGATGAAAGAAAAAAGAATCGTTTTTTTTAATTTCAAATCCGTATTTTAAGTTGGTTGACACTATGATATAAATCCCAAAAATAGTAAAATAATCGATGTAAAAATATGCGAAACTATATTGGTCGTATAATTTTTTCAAAAAACTACTTCCCATTAAAAGCATTCATCGTATTTGCCAAACCGTCTGTAACAAAACTAAGCACAACCTTTGCTGACATTGGAAGTCGTTCAATCATTTGACTTGTTTCATCTTTACTCCATTCACCCAATACAAAATCTGCTTGTCTTCCTTTTGGGAAATTAGCACCCACTCCAAATCGAAAACGTGCATAACTGTCTGTATTTAATTTTTCTTGAATATCTTTTAATCCATTGTGACCACCTGCTGAACCTTTCGCTTTTACTCTAATGGTCCCAAAATCAATGTGTACATCATCTGTAACTACCAAAATATTTTCTATTGAAATATTCTCTTGTTGGATCCAATATTTAACAGCTTTTCCACTTAAATTCATGAAAGTGCTTGGTTTTAAAAGAATGATTTTTTTTCCATTGAACGTAAACATAGCAATATCCCCCAACTTTTCAGTGACAAAAGAGATGTTTTGAGAAGCAACAACTTCATCTAAAATTTTAAAACCAATGTTGTGACGCGTATTTTCGTACTTAGGGCCAATATTTCCTAAACCCACTATTAAAAATTTTTTCATCAGTACTTCTTTTGATTTTTTTTATTTGAAGGAAATAAAACAGCAAAAAACTTTTGTAAAATCATGCTTCAAAAATAGTAAAATAAAAAAAGCGTTGTACTAATTGTACAACGCTTTAAAATTATTTTATAAAATGATTACTTTTTTGCTTCAACAGCCGCTTTTGCAGCGTTTCTTGACATTCTTACTTGAGCAACTACAGTATTGTCTGGGTGTAAAATAGTATATTTTTCATTCTTTAAAGAAGTGATATACAATTTATTACCAATTTCTAATTCTGTGATGTCAGCCTCAATAAAATCTGGCAAATTGGCTGGTAACGCTTTTACTTTCATTTTACGAACGTTGTGACGTAATGCACCACCAATAGCAACTCCTTTTGATTTCCCAACTAAAACCACTGGAATATTCATCGTGATTTCTTTATCTTCAAACAATTGATAAAAATCAATGTGAATGATTTTGTCAGAAACTGGGTGAAACTGAATGTCTTGCAAAATTGCAGGTATCCCTTTTCCATCAATGTCAATACTTGCAGTATAAACATTTGGAGTGTATACCAAACCTTTAAACGCTTTTTCTTCTGCTGAAAAGTGTATTGGCTGTTCTCCTCCGTAAATAACGCAAGGAACCATTCCAGCATTACGTAAGGCTTTAGACGCTGTCTTGCCCACGCTTTCTCTTTTTGATCCTTTAATTGTAATTGATTTCATTACTTGTTTTTAAATATTTGTTACATTAAAAATTGTCCACTTATTGAAGTGTTATCTTGAACTTTATGCATAACATCCGCGAATAAGGGCGCGCAAGATACAACTTTTATTTTAGAAATATTCTTTTTCAATGGTATTGTATCAGAAACTATCAACTCCGTTAGCGCAGAATTTTCAATTTTTTCATAAGCATTTCCAGAAAGTAAGGCATGTGTACAAACCGCTCTTACGCTTTTTGCGCCTCTTTCCATCATTAAATTTGCAGCATGTGCTAGTGTTCCTCCAGTATCAATCATATCATCAACTAAAATCACATTTCTTCCTTCAACCTCTCCAATTAATTCCATGTGCCCAATAACATTAGCGACTTTTCGTTGTTTGTAACAAATAACCACATCAGAAAGTAGGTGATTAGAATATGCATAGGCCCTTTTAGAACCTCCCATATCAGGAGAAGCAATGGTTAAATTCTCCAGATTTAAGCTTTTTATATATGGCAAAAATATTGTTGATGCATACAAATGATCTACAGGTTTTTCAAAAAAACCTTGAATTTGATCAGCATGTAAATCCATTGTCATGATTCTTGTTGCACCAGCAGTTTGTAGCAGATTTGCAACTAATTTTGCCCCAATTGCAACTCTTGGTTTATCTTTTCGGTCTTGTCTTGCCCATCCAAAATAAGGCATCACTGCAGTGACATGTCTTGCAGAGGCTCTTTTTGCAGCATCTAACATTAGTAACATTTCCATTAAATTATCAGAATTTGGAAACGTGGATCCAATGATGAAAACTCTTCTTCCACGAACAGATTCTTCGAAAGCTGGTTGAAATTCGCCATCACTAAAATAGGTTGTAATGACATTTCCAAGAGTAGTATTGTATTCTTTGGCAATTTTTTCAGCCAAATCCATACTTTGCCTGCAAGCAAATAATTTTGGAGAAAGTTGATTTGTAGACATTTAGAGAGAATTTATAGTGTGTAATTGTAAGTTGACAAAAGTAACCAATATTATTCTTCTGTGAAATTTATTTTTTCATTTTAAATTCTAAAATATTTACTAAATTTGCAAACTCAATTAAATGCTCAAGTGGCGGAATTGGTAGACGCGCTGGATTCAAAATCCAGTATTTTCGGATGTGTGGGTTCGATTCCCACCTTGAGTACAAATAAAAACCTCAACTAACTAATTATAAGTTATTTGGGGTTTTTATTTTGTGTATTTGTACGGTTATTGTAAGGTAAATTACGCTTAGCTGCGGAAAAAATGCTAAAAATTTATAGAGGAAATATAAACGCCAACATCCCCATATCGATTTTAAAGTCGTTTTCTTTTTAGATAAAGTGTATGTGAAATGGATGTATAACCAATAATAACACTATCAAGAAAAGTCACTTTAATTTGAAGACATACCGGTATTTAAAATCAATTAATTTATGCTAAATATCAATTCTTAAAAATGTAACAAAATCTTATTTTTATTGATTTATAGCTAATTAATTCTTAAAATCAGTTTATATATTTTTAAAATGATGTGTTATTTTACATATTTTTGCATAAAATATATAAAAGAATGTCTTTACTTGTTGTTTATGCTTTAGCTGCAATTTTCTTTTCTTTTTTATGCTCTATTTTAGAGGCTGTATTGCTTAGTATTACTCCAACATTTATTAATATCAAAAAAAATGAAGGTCATGAATATGCAAATGAACTAGGTGTTTTAAAAAAAGACGTTGACAAGCCACTGATTGCCATTTTAACGATCAATACTGTTGCGCATACGGTTGGTGCTATTTTAGTGGGAGTTCAAGCAAAAGTGGCCTATGCAGAAATGTATGGTACATCAAAAACAGGGGTTTTTGGAATGACAATTACTGAGGATCTGATGGTTGGTCTTGTTTCAACAATTATGACTATTTTCATTTTAGTTGCTTCCGAAATTATTCCAAAAACCATTGGCGCTACTTATTGGAGAGAACTCGCAGGATTTACTGCGACAACTTTAAATTTATTGATTTTCCCCTTAAAATATTCAGGTATTTTGTGGGTATTGCAACTTACAACTCGGTTGATTGGTGGGGAGGGACACAAAAGTATTTTGAGTAGAGAAAGCTTTTTGGTCATGGCTGAAATGGCTGAAAAAGAAGGTGTTTTTCATCAAAATGAAAGCAAAGTAATTCGAAATTTAATCGGCTTCAAAGAAATAAAAGTTTCCGATGTCATGACGCCAAGAGCTGTGTTGGAACTTGCGGATGAAAACGATACTATTGCGTCTTTTTATAAAGAACACCGCAATTTACGCTTTTCAAGAATTCCTTTGTTTAATGAAAATCCGGATGAAATTACAGGATATTTTTTAAAAAGCTCTCTATTAGAAGCGATTATAT